>CAJIAF010000266.1_pt1 | contig 34746 bp, 33 predicted proteins | sample 9199141 | NCBI WGS metagenome assembly CAJIAF01 (sample SAMEA7708265, study PRJEB35096) | sediment metagenome | biome: marine neritic benthic zone biome [ENVO:01000025]; feature: sediment [ENVO:00002007]; material: shallow marine sediment [ENVO:03000034] sea grass bed [ENVO_01000059] ...
CAAATTGCACAATACATTTGGTAATCAAAAGCTCTACGGTTGGTAGGAAGCCTAATGGGACATTGGCAATAAAAAAGCAGGGCCAAGTGATGACCCTGCCTTTCTTCAACGGCTTTCCAACTACTTCTTAACCTCATAAGACTTCAGCGTAGGCGGCCCTGCAAATGTATGCGCCACTTTGCCCACCATCTCCTTGTAGGTACCACTGGCCTCATATGACTTCCCGTTCTCCTCGCTGTCCCACAAACCGCAAGAGATGAAATCATCTTCTTCGTTCTCGGGTTCAAACAGCATTGCATCTAAGAACCCTTTCTCTGCTTTTACCACCGGAATAATTTCTCCATTGTATATTCTCCTCAGTTCATCCACACTGTCAGGCTTAATCTTCGCGAACGTTAATCTAACCCACATATTCGTTCCCCCTTTTTGAGTAAATGCTTATTGTCAGAGTCTGTTGCCACCTACAACTTTAGTTGAAGTAATAACCTGAGCCCCCAACAGCACTTCCATGCCCTGCTGGGAGCAACGTCGGCCCATTTTGAGGGGTTTCTCCATGAGGCAACCTCTATCCATGCTTAGAGGTTAATGGATGGAAGGGAAAAACTAATTTAAATAACAATGAGATGCTTTTATTCTTCGGCTGGGACGCTCCCCCACTTGCTTACTCTTTTCCAGTCTTCCCTTCGCTCTGGTTCGGATCTTCGTTCTACACGTAGCCCCTTAAGAAATCCCTCGTCAGAGAGATAGTGGACATCATACAATTTGCGTCTATCTCTTCCAGAACGTCTATCAATGATGGTCTGCTCCTTTGCGAGGAAGCCGAACCTTTTTAGTATGGATACTGCCATTTCGTTTGATGAGTTTTAGGTAGATTTGACTACTTGAGTGGTTTCTCCATGAAAGAACCTCTACCCGGTTAGAGGTTAACAAATGGAAGGAAGGTTAGGCTGTGATATAGATTACCTTAATACTTATAAAGTTAATCTATTTGGTTAGGAATGAACTGAACCTAATTGAACTGAAAAAATACTCACTGTCAAGGAAAATAAAACCTCAGAGGCACTCCAAATTTGATTACGATTTCGTTTACTAACCTTAAAAAATCGTAAACTAAAGACTACCCAAATAAGTCTATACTTTATGCCAGCGGATAAGTATGGCTTTCAAAAATGAAATATAGCCAGTTTTAATGAGTTACCAATATATCAATAGACATCCCCCTTCTCACATTTTGAACTTCTGCATGTAATGCAGGTAATCATCCCCGAAACGGACATTGAGAATCCATACCTGATATTGCTTTTGATAAGGGACATCACTGGCTTCTGCATAGTGAAAAGGATAAAACAGAATGGGGACCCTCTCCATATGATACGCCGATGTTAGCTGGCCGACTGCAATAGATAGAATATTCCAGGGTAGGCCTTCCGGGTTTATCACCATAATCTTTATGGAATTTAACAATTCACTCAGATTAAATCCCATGTCTGACTGATCGACGATCAGAACAGCATTCAGTCTCCCCCTGTAACTTAGGGAATAAACCGCCAATCTCCTTAGAAAACCTAATCTGCTATAGATCTCTTCCAAGGAATCGTTCCCAGAATGCCCTGGCCTAAGGCCCAAAGCGTCCAGAAACAAACCATTGGAGTAATGACTGTAAAACCGATTCATTTCCCACAGATCCTGTGCTGAAGATGGCTTCAGCAACCATCCTTTCGGGAGTTCCGTTCTTAAAGAAAGACTTGAATAAGGAACATATTTGAAGAGATCCATCGAACAACCCTGAGGATTGTTCAGGGCCCTGGCAAAACTACCAAATATCCGATCTGGAAATCTGTTCTGAGGCCGGAAATAACACATTACGTAGTCCATTTTCGCAGAGGGAAGACAATACATTTCATTCAAATAATGCATGAGTCGCTTCAGCAATATAAAACCGGCGCGTTTGTTATCAATGGCCCTGGCAGCATAGTGGTGAATCATCCAGGTTCTCTCGTACGCTCTCACCATGGATATATGACCATAGATTCGCCCATTCCTTTGGTATGTGAGATGTCTCGCAATCTCTGGTCTTTCCTGGTAAACCTTTCGATAAGTCTCTTTCAGGCTTTCTTTGTGGGGCTGGATAAGACGATATTTCGTGGGATAAATAAAGCTCGAATCGAAAAAGAACTCCCAAAGGGCGTCCATATCCACTTCGTCGGAGATATAAGCATGACCGTCCAATGCCTTGCTTAAGATGTGACTGAGGCGACTGTACGAACTAATATCCATGTCCAGGATAACAAAACCGCATCGGTTACTTTTCTCGTTTTCTTCTGATCGGTGTATGACTTGAGCCATGCACTTCATCTCATTTACGCCGGCAAAATCGATCGTCAGTTCGGGAATAATCATCCCCTGCATGAGTACGCCCTCATCGGCGCTTTCGCAGACGGAAAAGCCGGAGGTGGAGATGTTATAAACCTCCATTTGGATCTTCTTTTTCAGAAAAGGATGAACGAAGGTAATAGTAGGTTGTGGCGTCAGTTGTTGGCGAAGGTTTCGGATGCGTCCTCTTTTGAATCGGTTAATCTTTTCAATAGCTGGGGCCAAAACAATCTCCCTATCCAAATAATTGCCCTTTTGGCGGACACATCGACAGGTGCCAGAAAATAAAATCTGTTCTCCTTGACGTAAATGAATATTTACCAATTCATCTGAATTGTACCAATGAAATGAATGGGAAGGTTTGGAACTGACTCTGATCCGGAATCCTGCTGGGCTAAAATCCAATAGTTCACCCTTGGCAAAAAAACCGCTCTGAAATAACTCGGCTTTCACATCCCTGCAAGAATAACGTCTAGTCTGCCTCAGGCCCACCGCAAAACTCGTCTCCGGCAAGCGAACCTTCAGGGTGTTTCCGCTAATCTCATTCAATTGGATTGGCGCTAGTATCATGGACCGACCATCATCAATGATAATATTAAAAACTTCGTAATTTCTCAGGTTAAGGGCTTGGAGTTGCCCGTCGACCAATCTACAGATAAGTTCCCTCCCACTGAAGGGATCAGGATGGGCGCGCAAAAGAATATTCTCTTTAAATTTGGTGTGGCGAAAGTGGACGAGTACATGTTTCCCTGAAAAATGGGCGTAGTTGAGCATATTACTCAGGCCTTTTTGATTTACAGTTTGGGCGCTTTCCAGAGCACGGGTCAGATCTTGGCGCCGGAATACCCGGGGCCGAAACTGCAATTCGTTTTTTGGAATCGAATCATAAGGCCTGATTCTTTTTGAAAAAATATCTTCCAATCTATTCAAGGCCATCTTCCCCTCCCCCATTTTCATTGGTGAGGCCTCTTAGCGCTTTCTGCTCAGTGACCCCTTTCCCTGGTGCTTTTGAGTTTGAGGAAAATCCTTGACTCTCCCTTATGGAAGAAATGTTCATACCGCTTCTGATGAAGAGCCCAACCGGTTCAAAGGAAAGCCTTTCTGAACCCGTAGGGGCATAGACAAATAAAATACCCTCTTTGAAGAACATGGTATGGACACTATAGGGGTGAGTGGTTCCATCCGCTAACGAGAGTTTAATGTTGGTAAATTTAGGACCTTGTTGGGGGAAAGTCGGAACCTCGTCGTAAATTTGCTTCAATAGGCTAGACTGTCTTTCGGAAATTCCGGTGAATAGCTGCTCAATCCATGCCCTTGAAAGTCTGGACTTTGCGAATGACATATGAAAACCGAGCAAATCCTCCCAATTTTGTACATGATTATGAAATTCCCAGTTAAAAAGCACTTTGAAGATATTTCTTGATTGCAGATCCTTGATGAGACTCAGCTGCTGCGCAAAAAGTGTCAGCTCCGCTTCACGGTTTATCCATTCTATCTCGAAGTTGTGATTTATCAGATAGGCTGGGGATGAGATGTCCTCAAGGGTTAGTTCAGGCTGTTCACTGGATACCTCAGTTATCCTGTCCAGGGGTCGGGTCTCAGCTAAGTTCCTGAATCTTCTTGCAATATCCTCCATCGAGTGGCCTTCCCTTTTTAGGACCTTCACAATTTCGATCCGCTCCACCGCCGCTCGGGGAAAGTACCCGATTCTGCTCACCTTTCCCATGCCTTTACTCGGTCCGAGGACAATAGGTCTTGGGAGGATACCCACCTTGATATAATTGTTAAGGGTGGCTCTGGAAATACCTGTTCTTTTCAGTAAATCCTTGCTGCTGATCAAATTCTTGTCCGTAGTGATAGGCATATACCTATACCTAATTTATTTTAAGTCTAACCACGCTGTCTAATTTACGCCTTATGGTAGTCTAACCCATTCCTTGTGTATTTTCAATAACTAATTTGAATCCTTGAAAAAATCGAGATTGGTGTGTACAGTTCCTTAGTTAAGCAGTCCAAGCTAACATACCTTTTAACCTGCTCCTGAAGCATATTAAAGGCATCGCATTTGGCGCCAGTTTTTTGAGTAACTGCATGATTGACAAATAGTACACTTAGGGTAGAATCGAGTTTTAACTAACCTCCTTTGGATTTTCTATGTATCTAGAATATTGGGGACTCCGTAAATTTCCCTTCGAAAATGCTCCTGATCCCGATTTCTTTTTTCTCTCCAAAACCCATGAAGAGGGGCTAATCCGCCTTATATATGCTGCGAAGATGAGGAAGGGATGTGCCATGTTGTCCGGCGACATAGGGTGTGGCAAGACCACTCTGACCCAGGTCTATGTGCAGGAACTCTCCGACGGGCAGTTCGATATAGGACTTGTGGTCAACCCCAGACTTGAACCTTTGGAGTTCTTACAGGAAGTGATATATCAGTTTGGTTGGACACATGTACCTAATACGAAAGTTGAATGTCTTCGATTATTAAATGATAAGATGCTGGAAAATATGAAGACGGATAGAGAGACGCTCTTGATCGTTGATGAGGCCCAAGTACTCAGCGATTCGGCTTTTGAGGAAATAAGGCTTCTGCTCAATTTTCAATTAAATGGTCGTTTTTTGATTACCGTGATTCTTGTGGGCCAGCCCGAGTTGAATGAGAAAATTAGAAATATTCAACAATTAAACCAGAGGATAGGAATAAGGCACTTTATAAAGCCTTTTGACCACGACGACACTGTTCATTATATCAATTTCAGACAGAACAGGGCTGGCAGGGAAGAGAGTGCGTTTACTTCAGAGGCGGTTGATACGATTTATGAGATTACAAAAGGGGTGCCAAGGATGATCAACCATCTTTGTGATGTATCCCTTTTGATCGGTTTCAGCATGCAGGCAAGAGTGATCGATCCACAGATCATAGAGGATATTATGAAAGATGGTGCGATTTTCTAATTTCATCACACTCAAGGATAAGAAGAAATTCGGCATAAGACCCCTTGAAACAGCGTTTAGCGGTGAAGATGGGGGACCGAGCGATTTTCAAAATGCAGGGATGCTGAGTGATAATCAGATACCTCCTGCCTCCTCGGCCATAGAGGAATCGACCTTAAATGTCATCAACTACTATGAGAAATTTGTTGAGAGGGGGACAAATATTCGGGACAGGGTCAGGATTAATCAAGGAATAAACCCCTCTCCCATTCTTTCTGATTTGCACTATATCCTCAATGAGAATCTTGAAGATAAACTGTATGGGTATGCTATATTTGCACCGCGCGATTACGAGCAATTGGTGGTCCATAATGTGGAGGTTACATTCATATCTCTGATGGTTGGAAGAGCAATGAACTACAACCTCAGAACGCTCTTGGGGTTGGGTCTTGCAGCATTCTTGGAAAATGTGGGCATGTACAAAATACCGGAAAGCATTTTGCAGAAAAAGGGAAAACTTGGCGACAAAGAAATGGCAATGGTTAGAGAACATCCCAAGATCAGCTATGAGATTCTCACCCGCATGGGGGAGAGATATCAGTGGTTAGCAGAAGTCGCCTTCCAAGTGCATGAGAGATCAGATGGCTCTGGTTATCCTCACGGGCTGACCGGTGCAGAGATCTACGAGCTGTCCTCGATCATAAGCCTGATTGACGTCTATGTGGCCATGATAAATGATAGGCCGCACCGAGAAAAATTTCAGCAAATGGATGCCGTAAAATTTATCATTGAGGAGGGCGTAGGGCTGTTCCCGGCCAAAATCAGAAAAGCTTTCTTGAAACAGATTCCCGTTTTTCCTGTGGATACCACTGTAAAGGAGAACAAAAAACCCATTGGGCTGGCCAACGCGCTAGAAATGGGGGCCAGAGCCAAGCCAATTCCACTGAAGAGGCGTGACATAGAGTGTTATGATTTAGAATCCGATGAGGAAGAATCCATTCGGATGACGAATAAGGCTATAAGAGCAGGGAAGATTAAGAAGAAGATAGTCCGCTGGCAAGCGTCTACAAGCCTCAATGTGTCAAACTATAGGCTCTATTGGTCTAAACGGGGCGGAGTGAATTACGATTCACAGCATGCTGACCTTGGTAATGTTACCGAGGTTATTCTCCCTGATGATGTCCCTTCATTTCCCCTGGATTCCAAAGACTTAACACTGGGCGTCTCCGCCGTTAACACAGCTGGGAATGAATCCCACATTACAGAGATCACTGCACACTTCAATTTTACTGTTCCAGGCCCGCCAAAGAACCTTGAGGTGGAGGATATATAATAGAGTGGTTTCCATCTCTTGTTTCTCAGCACTTTTATGCTCGATATGAATTCAGAATCGAGGTAAGGGATACACAATATATTGAAATACTGTGGAAAAAGACACTTCCAGATGATTTTGCGCCTCATCTCATTTCACCTCCACGTTTCCCTTTAAATCTGATTTTTGTTGACCTCTCAATTCGTCTGTCTTATTTGTGTGGATTGATTTAAGAATACTTATCTGTTGCCCTAAATAATCCCATGTTAGAATTTCGCATACTTTTTCCGCGCTCTTGGAATGTGATCAGGCCCCACAGGAAAGCCCCCGTTTCGAAGAAAGAAAGGAGGAGGCACCCTAGGGAGATCTGTAATATCCTGGTGGACTATACATTGAAGGGGCGCGTATTCAGAGGCTTTATCTTAAACATAAGTCGTGGAGGCGCATTGATTGCTAATGGAAGATCCTTTTTGGTGGGAGAGGAAATTAAAATGGTTTTCCGACACCCCATTTCTCAGGGAAATCGCAGAATCACGGGAGAAATTGCCTGGGTGACTCCGAAGGAAATTGGGGTAAAGTTCAAGTCCACGGTATCATGGGACTATGAATTAGATCTTTATGGATCGAAAACTGATCAAGAGAAATCTATCCAGGTGGATAAGGAGGTTAGAAAAATGGGGAAGGTTAAAAAGAAAAGGGTTCGCTGGGAACTTTCATCAAGTCTCGATGTGGAAACCTATAGACTTTACTGGTCTAAAGACGGCGGAGTGAATTATGATTCAGATCATGCGGACTGTGGACATGTTGCAGAAATTATCCTCCCCGATGACGTCCCATCATTTCCTTTGGTGACAGGTGACATGGAGCTGGGCGTCAGTGCTATTAATCATGATGGAAATGAATCCGACATTTGCAGGCTCACCGTAGACTTCAATTTTGAGGCGCCAGATGCACCACAGAACCTCAAGGTGGAAGATTTATAATGTAGCGACTAATATCTCCTCTGCAAAAGGATGATTTTTCGCCATATCCTTGCCCTTGAATGGCCCTCATTATTTTACGACTACCAGATGAAACCTTGAAGATTGGCCAATTCTAGACTTCCCAAATAAGTCTATACTTTATGCCAGCAGAAAAGTATGGCCATGAGGAATAAAATACAGGCCATTTTGATCAGTTACTAATATATCAATAGACGTCCCCTTCTTTATAGGCCTCTTTAATGAGTTATCAATTTATCGATAGACGTCCCCCTTCTTTACAATCCGCTTCCCACTGTGAAATAGATCGCCCAGTCCTCTGGCCCTCTGGCGATGTCCACACCTGATGCAAGTCGTAACTTACGCGCTATGAGATAACGAAAACCAAGACCTCCGGCAAACTTGGGATCACTGCTGCCGAATTCATCCAACGCATCTGCCGTCGCACCAACTCCGGCAAAAGGAACGACGGCCCAGCGGTCTGTGAATTTATACATGGCTTCCAGTTCGGTTTGCAGGACTTGGCTGCCCTGATACCGGTTAAACGGTATACCGCGGAGGTTGATGTAAGGAAGGGTATAAAACGGTACATCACCGAAGCTGAAGTTTCCCTCGAGTCGCCATCCCATAACCAGGTTGGACATCATTTCCCAGTACCACCTATTCGCTGCGTCAGTGATTTGATACTCCCGGGTTCTGCCAAGCAGACCTTCGCCGTTATAAAACATTGCCGAGATCTCTGCGATTATACCCTGACTAGGTGTAAATATGTTGTCCCTGGAATCGTATTTGAAAACGAAACCAAGACCCACATTTTTGAAATCGAGCTCCCATTGATCAATCCCGATGGGTATCCTGCCAAAATCAAAGGTGCTTGTGGCTTCAAAAAAAGTGAATTTGCCACCGAGAAAAACATCGGAATCCTGAATGCGAAACATCAATTCCTGAAGAAGACCCCATCCATCCAAATTGTAATCAATGCCGTTTTTTAGGAGGGAATTTTCGTCTCTCCCGTAGTACGCTATGTTTACCGATGCCTTTGCCAGGGCGCCCGTATATCTGATTCGGTCCGCTTTCCAGCTACCAAAATGAAATCCGCCAGCTACCCAGGTTTCATTTTCCGTTATTGCTCCCATGACGCCCGAAATGCTTGGGGGGAGCAGCCTAGTTTTCTTTCCATTGACTTTTTCATCCCCAGAATCAGTTTGCTGTTCGGCTATTTTTTCATCCAGAGACTGATGAAAAAAGAGTAAGGCGACACCGCCTCCATAGCCAACCGCCGGTTCGGTTACGATGATTGGTACGGGCAGAAAACCCCTGTGATGCAGCAACCAGTCACTGGCATCGAACTTCCCGTCTTTAGGATCGATGAACTTGTCCATGAACGAACCGGCATGGATTTTAGGGCTTAACTGTAACGGTGATACGCAAACCGCCACGATTAGGAAAACCTTTAGAAAGTTTCGCTTCATGATTAACCTTTTGAGAATGTCTTTTTTGAAACCGTCAACGTACATTCCCTATCATGGATTTCGGAGTACATATCACAAATCTGATGGTAACTCAAAAATGGTTCTGTAACTTGAAGGCTGGAATCTTCTTCGATATATTGGGGTTGTGGGATAATAAGGTGGGTACCAAATATTATGGTTTGCCTCTCGGTCTTCAAACTTGCGATACGTCTCCTTTTCTAATGGAGTTCGCCTTTCTCCTCGCTCTTGGGAAGCATATGTTCAACAAGTTGCTCCAGTTCCTCTCGCGTTAACAGGTAACTCTCCCGACAGAACTCGCAGGTCACTGTTGTCTCCTCTTGCTTTGATATCATGGCCTCTATCTCTTCACGTCCAAGGGCAACAAGCGCTTTTTCCACCCTTTCTTTGCTGCAAGAGCATTGAAAGGCGATGGGCCGCTTTTCCAGGATATCAAATGGAATACCAGAAAACAGAATCTCGAGCAGTTGCTCCGGCGTCTTGCCCTCTTTGATCAGTTCCGTGATGGACGACATTTCTTGGATCTGCTCGATCAGTCCATCTACTGTCTCTTTTTGGTAGGGAGGGAAGGACTGGATGAGGAAACCGCCGGCCGCAGATACGCCCCCATCCGTATCCACAGACACCCCCAACCCAACGGCAGAGGGAATTTGCTCAGATTCGGTGAGATAGAATGCCAGGTCCTCACCAATTTCGCCTGTATAGAGCTCCACCATCCCTGTATAAGGTTCTTTCAATCTCAGGTCTTTCACCACGGTGAGCAGCCCGGAGTCTCCGAGGGCCCCAGACACGTCAAACTTCCCATTCTTCAAGGGCAGGTCAACATGGGGCACCTTCACATACCCTCGCACCTCACCATTGCTCTCAGCCTCCACGATGATTTTCTCAAGGGGGCCATTTCCCTCAAACCGGAGCGCCACCCGCTGCCCCGTTTTAAGCAACGCCCCCATCAACGCCCCGCCAGTCAAGGCCCTGCCCAGTGCAACGCAGGCTGTTGGATAGGCACCATGTCGCCGGCAGGTCTCTTCCACAAGATGACTGGTCACGCAGGCCAGTCCGCGCACATTGGCATTCTTTGTAATAATTCTTACCAGATAATCTTTCACACATTTACCCTCTGTTCACACACTTTCTTTGAAAGTCGACGTCTTGACGTCAGGACATTGGGAGGCACGAAAATTCCTAACGAGACTGTCAAAAACCCGCCTTCTTAGAGGCTGATGGAAAATGTCCATATGCAAGGCTTCCGAAATCCCGAGGAATGAGGCGTACATTGAAGTACGCCGCAGTGACGAGGGATGAGGGTAACGCAGCAGATGGGCATTTTCCGACAGCCTCAACAGGCGAAAAGGGAAAGCTGTCCTATCTCTTCTCCCTGAGCTTGCTTTCTCCGCACAGCCGTGGAGCACTGATGGGCAGGCATGTCCGGATTCTTGCATGCACAGATATAAGGTTTGATGCCAAAGTCTTTCGACAAGGCGATGAAACGCCTGTAGCCTTTTTCCCTCAAAAGAAGGGGAATCAGCTTGCTTTGCGTGGAGGATCCCACCACCTTCCAGGATTGGCTCTCAAAACAACTGCGCAGCAGGTTGAATTCCTTGGCAGGCAGTTCTCTCTGAAGCTGATCCAGAATCGCAGGCCTCAGATGAAGATAGCTAATGGATACCCTACTGACGGCCCTTTCGGCCAAGGCCTGGTAGAGTTTTTTAATGGACTCTTCGTCATCCGTGTAAAAGGGGATGATGGGATCGATCCTCACGTCGACTCCCATCCCGGCCTTCCTCAACCGTTCAATGTTTTGGAGACGCTCCGTGGGCGTAGCCGTGTTCGGCTCGAAAAGATCTCTATATCGTGGACTCAGCGAGACCAGACCGATCCTGGCAGTGACCATTTCTGGATGACTCGAGAAGAGTTTGATGAATCGGTCGGGAATCCATCCCTTGGTCAGGAAGGAGAATCCAATCCCTCTCTCCAGGAGGACTTTCATGGTGCGATAGGTAATATCCAGGACCGCTGGATGGGTTTGGAAGGAGTCGGATGCCGTGTTGAATACGACCCATTCGACCACCGAACGTCTTCTCGGGTTGTCCAGTTCCCCGGCCAATTTATCAGGAAGATTGCCGTAAAGGTGCACTTGGCCAGAGAAGGGGGCCCCAGGATAACCTCTGGCGTAGCAATAAACACAGTTGAATTCGCAGCCCCTCGTTATATTAAAGGTATACGCATCCTTCAGGCATCCAAATTGCGCCCTGGTCAAAACCCGGCTCTTTCTTTCTATTTCGGTGAGCTCCATCCTACCGTTTTCCCATAACCTGATTACGAGTCTCTGAACTACCCTATGTGAGACGCCATAGTTCAACGACGCCTGGGAAAAGAAAGATTTTTTGACACGGGTTTCGCTTTTTTTACCCCGTTGACTTCACGGGCCATTAAACTACGGCGAAACACACGGATTTCACGGATATTTCACTGAGAATTTGAAGTTCGCTTAAAAGACCCGCATAGCGGGCTCGCGATGAATGTGCATCGCGATCGTAGGGAAGCTCTAAGGAAAAAGAATAAGCTAGCTCATTTTTGTCCTTAGAGCTTCCCTACGGAGATTTTAAGCGAAACCTGATCTCATCCGGGACATCCTGTAAATCCTGTCTATCCTGTCCAATTAAATTCTCCGCGACTCTGTGAGAAATACATAAGACCCCTTTGGGGATACGATGTTGGGCTTACGCAGTTAGGGGTTATTTGTGGTCTCGTTCTCTTTCTTTGAAAACTCAATGGGACGCACCACGTGTTGAGGTGCCGACCAGATGATCTTTCCTTTTTCGTCAAAAAGAACCAGTGATGAGCACGGGCGTCTTACGCTGGAGCCCGTCAAAGAATCCCTGAGTACCGTGCTTCCCAGGGTCGCACGTACCTGCCCGTTCCTGTCCAAAAGCCTCAAATAGGGCTCTCCATCTTCCCATAACCCTAACACGGCACGATTCTTCATTCTCCCATCCATCAATGTGAGAGATGGGCCTCCGCCCTTGCGGGGCTGAAGAATCATGTTGAAAAAGGGAAATCCATTCCTGTTGACGCCCATTGCCATGGGAGCCCAGCCGTCCTTGTTGACGAACGTGACACTCGGCTCTCCATCTTTTGAAAACGCCAATACCCAGCGGGCCTTTCCTTGACGGTCTACCAAATGAATCTCGTTGGCGACAATGACCTTATGGGGTTCTAAGTCCTCAGGTTTCTCCTCCTGCCTCCAAAAGATTTTGCTCGACAGGGCACCGCCAATGACGCCAGCGACAAGCGCCAAGATCAGCATAACAACATATGCCTTCTTCCCCATTTTCATCTCCTTCTATATTGGTGTACAAAGGTGTAAGCTTCCCCTATTCTATGAACGACGTATTCTTCGGATATCCATGGACCTCAGGATAGTTCGGGCCATGAAGTAGGCATGAAATACGGATATGGGCGTATTGTAGAGCGTCCTCAGGATAGATTGTATATCATCTCCCCCTCTCAACCGTGCCACCAGGGGATTCCTGCTCCGCAGGATATCGACAAATCTCTCAAAATCCTCATTGGATAATCTGTCATATATCCATCGGTTCCTGGACGAGATCCTTAACGGTTTGAGAAAATCCTCCTGCCATAACCGGTCGTAGTCAAGGCTTTCAATAATACTCCGGGCCGCATAGTAGCCGGATTTAAACGCATAGCCCATTCCAAACGCGGCCAGGTGATCCTGAAATCCTGCCGCCTCGCCCACAAAGTATTGCCCTCTCACTTTTGCCTGATGCAAGAATCCGAAGTTCACAACAGACGTAAACCTCTCCTCAATACCCTCTATGTTTATCTTCAATATCTGCTCAAATTTCTTCACGGTCAACGCCAGGCGTTCGCCATACCCTTTCAACCCTTTGGGGTTCGCACATGCGATTTCTCCCCTGTTATCGTTCACGATGAAGTAAGAGTAACATCTCTGCGAGAGATCATTGTCCAGCAAGACAATGGATTTGTCTGGATGCTTGAGTCTAAACATAATCCCTGTCACAACCAATGCGGGACTTTTCAGTCCTGTCGCAATGATATCGGCGTCTTTATCCTGAAGTTTGGAGTTGTAGAAAACCTTGATCTTGTTCTTCTTGGTTTGTTCTTCCAGGGCTCTATCAATGGACCCTTCCCTTTGACCCCTCTTGACGAGATACATCATAGGCTGCGTCGATGTTCCAGTGAACCTTTTCAAAGCTGGGCTGAGGATTTCTTGGGAATACCAGGGCTTCACATAGAAATCTGTTTTAATGTGCATGGCGCTCAGGGCGTCAAGCACGTCTTCATTGGAGGTCCAGTTTTCCAGGAATTGGAAGTCTTTTGTCTGCTTCCCACAATAGTCCTTTCTTTCATGGACCTCCACATCAAAGCCCGCCCTTTTCAGATTAATGGCGGCTGTGAGCCCTGAAATGCCGCCACCCAGAATCCTAATTGGCATGTTCTCTTGCCACCTTTATGATAAAAAGGTTCGTTAGATGAGTGCCCATCCAAACCATACTAAATTCAACTTTTGCTAAGCATCTCACAAACCTAAATTACAGGCAAAACATATTATGTCTGACCTTCATCCGCCTGTCCAGACGCAAATATGTTCTATCTCTCCTGCTGATCACAGGCATTGAAGGAAAGTATTCTGGTATCTTTATATGGCGGCAATGTGAGCCAGTTGCGGTCAACAACAGGTGCATCCTGGCAGGTATGTGTAAAGGGTTTTAATTCTATCTTCTTGACACTGAAGTCGTACTCCTTTACAATTTATTGATAAGAATGGAGAAATCAAACGCCGGGCTTTATACCACAAACTGCTCATCATCTGAAATCTGGCCTTCAAAGACTCTCCACTTTGTTCTCTGACCCACGTCGAAAACAAATAGTACAATCTCAATCTGACTGTTCCCTTCTCCTCGCACAACAGCCCCGCCAGACCCGGACGTTTGAAACAACGTATCCCTGGAGAATAGACCTTGAAACTCTGCCCAAATTGTGATCAGTCGGTTGCCGAAGAGATCACCATCTGCCCTTCGTGCGGAAATCAGGTGGGCGATGGGAGAAAATATATTGACGACTACCGGATAGTGGACGTGCTCCATGAGGGCCATGCCAGCTTCCTGTGCCGCGCCGTCCGGCAGCGGACAGCCGAGATGGTCATGATCCGCCTTTTTACGCCAGAGTCCGGGGTGGATGAGGAGGCGGCTGCGCGTCTCAGGCGAGAATTGGAGGAACTCAAGAAACTGCCGGATAAAGGTTTTGTGAAGCATTATGCCATCAGACAGGCCCCCGATGGATTGTGGTACCGGATCAGTGAATGGTTAGACACGGAAAGCTGGGGTTCTCTACTCGCTTCTGAGCGCCTCGCCGACCGTAGGGTGCTCTTTGACCTATTCCATCAAATGGCCTCTGCCCTTTCCCTGCTTCACAAGGAGGGTTACTTCATCCCCCATCTCATTCTCAACGATATTATTCCCATCAACGGCGATGGCAAAGGGCTTCAGGTCAAGATCGACTACAAGCTTTTCCGATTCTTTGACCCCAAACTGGACCGACCCGGCCCCATGCTAAAGAGACTTCTGCGCTGTCATCCGGATATCATCAACCAGCGGCCGCTCGATTTCAGGAGCGATATCTGGTCACTGGGCAAGGTCTTTATTGAACTCCTCACAGCGGACCTGGAAAGCACCGACTTCATATCCAAAGTTGAAGAACTGAACCTGCCCCGTGGTGCTGAGGTCTTATTCAAGGTCATGCTGGCTGACGATCCGGACATGCGTCCCCGCTCCATGGCTGAAGTGGCGGATTCTTTGGCCCGTATCAGGGAAAGAGAGTTGGCAAACGGGGATGTGCAGGTGCCTAAAGTCGCCATGGCGCCTGAAGAAGAAAAACCGGAAATAACCATAATTGCGAGCCGGCCAAAACGGGGTCCCGCGAAATGGTTTGGCCTGTCTGCAGCCCTTCTCCTTCTCCTTGCCATAGCCGGTTACTTGGCTTTTTTTCAACCGGGCGAGAGGAAGGAGGATGCGGCCACCGCCCTGGAAGGTTTCGCCAATCAGTATGCCCCATCGGTAGCCTTTTTGCTCGTCGAGTACTGGCTGGAGGTGGATGGAGAGAAGACTTACCACAACGTGGCCGAAGGAACAGCCTTTCTTGTGGACGCAGAGGGCTATATGCTGACCAGCCGACATGTGGTCTGCCCCTGGATGGAGGACATGGGTCTTTATGCCACCGTTCAACAGTACCAAATCAACAATATAACCCCGCGCTTCGGATACCGTTTGTTTTTGTGGTTTGAAGGGGCCAAGGCCTTTAACCGTGTGGCAGCCGTCATGGAAGCCCCCGACATCTCCGATGTCTATTTTGTGGAAGATGCCTTTAGCTCAGAATCAAAACCAGGCGTTTCCATCGCCGGTATACCCAAAACGCCCACTCAAAGGCGTCAGATCGTCGCTTCCCCGGTGCAGGACGACTACGCCGTAATAAAAATAGACAAGGTACCTACTGGGCTCATGCCTCTGCCCCTGGATACGGCGATGGATTCAGAGAGCATCCCAAAACTCTCCCGGTTCATAACACTCGGTTTCCCCCTGGGTAGCCGGACCCAGGAGGCCACGGTCAATGTGAGTGTGACCACAGGCCATGTGCGGCGCGCGTTTGAAAATATGCTCCAGGTGGATGGCTCCATTCACAAAGGGAATAGCGGCGGCCCCATCATTGATACACGGGGTAAGGTGATCGGTATTGTCTCAGGTGTGGCGTTAGACTGGGCTCAGGGGTTGGTGCCCATGATCACGCCCAGGTGGGACATGGGAATGGTCTTACCCATTACCAGAGTGGTGGAGTTTCTTGGGGAAATAAGAACAGGCCAGGTTAAGTGGAATGGCGTGCTGGATTTCTCTGTAGAAGAGACGGTGAAGAAAATAAGTGATGCGGCCATGCAGGGGCGATGGGCCGAGGCACAAGTCCTTGCAGACAAGGAACTGGAGGGCGGTATGCAACCTTCCCTGGTCATGGCCGCTGGCGTAATGCATTTCTGCACGCGCGACCTCCAGGGCGCGAGACGCCTCTTTGCCCAGTCTTTGTCCATGGATGCAGAAAACAATGATGCCAAGCTGATGCTCTCCATCATCGATTGGCTTGTCAATGGAAAAGCGGCGAGCACCCACCGCCAGGATTTGCTCGCCTCCGACTGGCGCTCACCCGCCGAATTCCACGGTTATCTGGTCCGTGTTCTGGATGGCGCCACCAGTGAGGACTCTGCCATGAAGGCCTGGTACACCGAAGCGGAAAAGAGTTGGCTCTATTATGTGGTTGGCCTCGCTCGAGCCAAGCGCCAAGACTGGCGGGGTTCAGAAAAGGTACTGCAGGAGGCTGTCCTCGCGGCCGATGTGGATGCATGGGAATTCGTGCTGGCCCGCGCCAAACTGGAGGAGGTGCAAAAGCGACGGCGTGAATCCCTCAAGACTGATGAAGAGTGGGCCGAGTATAATGCGAACTTGGAGCTATTTAACCAGGCTGTTGAAAAGGCTCAGGAAGAGAAAAAGAGCCGAGAGAACGAATTGGGTCCCTTGAGGGCCAAGCTCGTGGAAGAGACGGCCACCATGAAGGACAAGCTGCAGGTGCTGGAGAAAATCCAGGAACTCTATCCAAGAAACCGAAACATAGCCTTGGCCCTGGCCTTCTACAGTGCGGCGGACGAATCATGGCCTCAAGCCCTGGAATACATTGGGGCGGTGCTGAAAGAAGAGGGCCGACAGAACTCAGATCGTATGAGCCTGGGGCTCCTGAAGGCTGGCATCCTGCATTACCAGGGGCAAGAGGATGAGGCCCGGGCAAGTCTGGAGGCGTTTGTGCGCCAGACAAGGGATCCCTGGTATCTTGCCATTAGCGAATACCTGTTGGGCAAACAAACCCTTGATGCATTAATGAAAGGAGCGGGGAAAAGTCCCGAGAATCTTATCTCCGCATATACACCGCTCGGTTTCTGGGCAGAAGGGTCCGGAGACAAGAAAAGGGCCATCAAGCATTATAAACTGGCACTGGAATCATATCTGGACAGCTGGATTGAGTACGACTTCGCCAGAGAGCGTCTGAAAAAACTCAAGAAGCCTTCCCAGTAGTATCCTCTGTGTTTGTCGTCCCATTTTTACTCCACCAACTCGCACTCAAAAAAACGATGAAATGCCGCAGGCAGAGAGTGAAAATCCACGCTTTCTGCCACAGGGGTAAGATCCACAGAACTGAGGGTATTCCAGAAAAGTACGGGCCCTTCTCCGGGTTCTGTCCTTACTCGTGCAAGTAGGGCCCCGAAGGTCTTGCCCGTATAGGTGGGATCCAGGAAGATCTCCTCACTCTCGCTCATAAGCTGAATCGCTTCCCGACATGCGGGCGTAGGATGCCCATAACCGGGGCCATAATGTCCCCGCTCCACGGGAAAGTCGGTGAGGTCGAGTTGGACGCCGGGAACAGACCTGTCAAGACGTTGCATCAATTTCAAAGATTTACGCGCCAGACGGAGCAGGGCTTTTGGATTGGCAAAGGCGCTGGGAGCAACCTGCACTCCCACAACCCGCGTGCTGAGCCCAGAGAGCCTCAGCCCCAGTACAAGGCCGGCCATGGTGCCGCATGTGCCCGCCGCCACAAAGATAATTTCTGGAAGGGGCCCTTCCTTGCGCTTAACCTGTGTGGCAAACTCCAGCCCCGCATCCACATACCCAAGTGCACCCAGAGGACTTGAACCGCCCAGCGGAACCAGGCAGGCACTGCGTTGGCGGATCCTTTCAATCAAATAATATCGAAATGCGGCCTTCAGGGCGGAGCCCATGTACTTCATCTCAGCCCCGAATGCCTGATAGAGGAGGAGATTGTTGCGAACATGGGCCGTCACGGGCTGATCAAAGAGTCCCAGCGTAACGCCAAGTCCCAGTTTTTTCCCGAAAATCGCTGTGGCCAGGCCATGATTGGTGCCCACCCCACCCCCGGTAACCACCTTCTTTCGATTCAGGACTAGGGCCTCTCCCAGCAAGAACTCCAGCTTTCGAGGTTTATTCCCACCATACTCTGATGAGGTCTTGTCATCTCGCTTGATCCAAACCTCTTTGCCCAGTTGAGAGCTAATGCTTTCTAAGCGGTGCACCGGCGTGGGGGCCTCCACCAGCGGAGTCCAGGGGAGCTGTTTTTGAAGTCCGGGAAAGGCCTCAAAAAGCCACGGCCTGTTGAGCCCGGGGGGAACAATGTTCATGTCCCACATCCTTTGCTTGGGGGTAAATACTCGGAAGGGGCTATTATGGACTGATCAGGATAATATTGAAGCGCCCTTTGGTTGTAAAGGGGTTTTCCAGACGGGAAGAGGCGAGCGACGGAACCACACAAAAAAAAGTCTTAAAACGGTTCAGACCAAGCGCTGTCAAATATGCCCTCAGCCAGACTCGGGTGAAAACCGGGGAACTTTTTTAGATCCTGGATGGTGCCCTCGCATGCCATCGCAGTGCCAATGACCGTTATGAGATTGATAGCATCCGGTCCCACGATCTCACCTCCGAGAATCTTTCCGGTTCCGCTCTCCACAACCAATAGGACATAACCCGCGGGCTGTCCGAGAATGTGAGCATGGGCATTGTGTGAGTTTGGCGTGCGAAGGGTTTTTACTTCATAGCCTTCGCTAATCGCTTCTTGTTCGGTCAAACCGATCTTTGCAATTTGAAAATCAATCGTCACCATGCCCATCAACAGGAGATTCATATCCAGGTCGCCACCATTGGGTTTGTCCATAAGGCGATCCGCCAGGACCCTTCCACTGAAAGCAGCCAAATGGGAGCGAAAGGGTAGAGCGCCCCCGCTCAGGACATCCCCCAGGAAATAGACGTTTTCCTGGGACGATTGAAAATCCTCGGAAACCGATGGTCTTTTCCCTTCCAGTCTTACGGGCAAATTCTCAATGCATTCAAGATTCGCCTGCCGTGCGTACGCATCTACAAGATATTGACATGTGAGGCGATTCCCATTCTTTCCTTTTTCAGCAAACTCTACCAGAAGCCTATCATCCACCTTTGATAATCGATTCAACTCCACATCCGTGTGGACGTTCACATCATGAAACGCGAGCATGTCTTCAACACTTTGACGAAGATCTGGGCTTCCATAGGAAATGGCAGACGCTTGTGGGCTCAGCAGGACGACTTCTGATCCCAAGAAATGAAAAAACGAAGCCAACTCCACCGCTGGACTGTCAAGGCCGTAAACGGCTACGGAGTCTGGAATTTGTTCAAAGTCCAGTGCCATGACACGGTCAGCCCTGATCAGGTGCTCCCTTGCGCTCTCCATGCCTGAGACGTCAAGACCCGTAAAAGGAGCCCCTGAGGCGACGATAATCGTTCTGGGGGTTTTGAAAATAGTCGTCCCATCATTTCTGGTGATTTCTACCCTGTGAGGCGTGATGAGCTTCGCTTTTCCCCGAATGAACTCCACCCCATTCTTTTGAAAGCCCTGCATAATACTCAGCTGCAGGCTATCGATGACCCTCTTCGTGCCTGACTTCAAGGCCTGGAAGTCCACATCCGGAACGCCGGAGAAAAGTCCATGTCTATCATTAGTTTCTGAGATCTGTTGTCGTAAGAGGAAATTTTCCAGTAGGAAATGGGTAGGAATACAACCCCAGTTCACACAGGTCCCACCCACTTGACCTTGCTCAACCAAGACAACGGCCTCTGCCCCCAATTGGCCTAGCCTGTTGGCGGCCGCATCTCCTCCAGGGCCGCTCCCAATAATGAGGTAATCGGTGTCAAACTTGTTCGCCTCTTTCATGCCCATATAAATCCTTCATTTGCACAAAATAGCGTCTGCGAACCCCACGCCCAAAGGCATGCCCACCCCTCGTAGGGTGATAGCTCTCTTTTTCTACGTTAAGGCCTTATCATCACTTATCAAGGCAAAATTGCAGCCCACAAAAGCAAAACTCCCAGCAGGACACATATGGTCCTGCTGGGAGCCAAGTGAAAGCCTATCTTGCGGGGCTCCCCCGCTAACCTCTAAATTGAGATGAACGGAACAGAAAAGACCATTAACCCTTAGCCAGATCTGGCGCAGGGACAGGGTTCAAGGGGTCTTCTGTTTAGACTGGAACTTATTCCTAAGTCTTAGAAATCGCAGCCTTTAACCGTCTTGCGCCCGTTCGCCTTTGCGCGCTCAGCGGCCTTTTTTATCGCCTCTTCCACCATGTCGTCCACAGCGTTGATTGCATCGCCGCTCAGTCTCATCCCCTTGGCCTTTAACACCTCGTACAGTTTGGACTTATACACATAATTCTTTGCCATGCTTCCTTCCTCCTTCTGATAAATCTAACTCATTAATCATAAATTTAACAAACTTGCCATTGAGTTTGGCGAGTATAGTAGAAAGAATACCCTGTGTCAAGAAGTCAATATGAATCACACACCCCCAAGCCAGATGACAAATTGAATCCATACGAGATGAAACGCCTGATCCACATATAAGGGCAACTCTTTCCAGTTCTCCGGATTTGAACGTTTCCAAACACGCATCCACCACAAGATAAATCCACTACGATCTTGTGCAAAATGCTGCATGCCAATGAGGCCAATCTGCCACCACTGGAGATCACATAGGAGAAATGGGATCAGATATACGAGCGTATGAACCGCACAGGCGACTGAGCTTCGCTTTTTGTTGGTGGCCATCCACTCGTTTTGCAGTATGAAGTCACCAATCAGGTGCGCCAGAAAAGGATGCATCTTATACTGTCCTCAATTTATGATCTCCTCTTTGTATCCAGTATCCCCTGCCTCAGCTTACTCCCCTGCCAGTATCTCCACAATCTTGGGGAAGATGTACTCGGCAACCTCCGCACGTTGTCCTCCGTGGGTCAATACCAGGTATCTCCCCTTGCATATCTCCCCAGCAAATTCATTTATCTCTTTGGCTAGCCTTGGAAAGAACTCCTGGGTCAAACCAAGATCGCCATAATCTAGCTGACAGGTGTCATGACCCAGGTTATGGAGTATCATGTCAGGCTCAAAGGCTCTGGCCCTTGGAATGAATTCTGCTTTTACCACTTCCATATACTCTTCATCGGTAGTTGGATACGCCGTGTTTATACAGATTTTAAGACCATCACCCTCTATTCGATCCCAGTGACAAAAGCAGACGTGGAGCACGTCATCGTCATGGAGGAAGATGTCCCTCGTCCCGTTACCATGATGCCGGTCCGTGTCTAATATGGCAAACCGCTTTGGCCCAAGTTTTTCCCGTACATTGAAGAATGCCGGCCCCGCGCAAGAGGCATAGGTACCCCCCCACGCAGAGTCGCGTTCTGCATGATGGCCGGCGGCGACGGTAAAGACCAGGGCATTTGTCAACTCCCCGGAGAGTATTCTCTCCGTCGCTTCAACACAGCCACCCACAGAGTAGAGGGCGCCTTCGCAGTACCAAGCCTCTTTCAAGTTCTGGACAAATCCTGACGTATGTACCTTCAACAGCAAATCTTCGGAAACCATTTGCGGGGCAAACGATTTAACCTGTGGAAGTCTGAGCACATGCTTCATGGCATGGGGGAAATTTCTGAATTTGTCACCGATAATGAGCCACTCCTTGCCACGAAACTTTTCATGGAAGAAAACGCCTGTTGTCATTAACCTCCTATCGCCTCAGAACTCTGTGAAGGGGTTAGAACAGAATCCCTTTAATCCCACAACGCGTATCAGACTTCAAAGATGGACTTTAATTCATATCACCAGAAGATGATGTGATAGAGTTTATCAGCAAGTTCTTTGTCCAGGGTCTTGAGGATCTTATACTCCTCCCAGGCCAAGCTCATGCTGCTTAAGGCTTCATAACTGACCCCCAGGTAGAAATGGGCCAACGCGTTGGAAGGCTCGATTTCTACAAGGTGCCTCAAAGGGACAATGGCTTCTGCAGGCTTTTTCATGTTGCCATAACTCATCCCCATGCCCATGAGCGCCTCTTTTTGCGCTGCATCCAGTTCAAGAGCCTTTCCATAGGCCTTAACCGCCTGTTTATGTTTTCCCCAACTACTATATGAATCACCCATAAGGACCCAGGCCCTCGTATTGGACGGATCTTCTTTGGTCACCTTTTTTAAATGCTTCACGGCCTTTTTGTATTCCTGGGCGTTAAATAGTTTCTCGGCAGCGTCCAGATTTTCATTGGGCAAGGCTTGCCCCGTGGGCATGAAGATACTCAAGACTAACAGGACGGATAGAACACTTCTCTTCATCCTCTTGTTCTCCTTTTTTCTTTTCTATTTCATCGCTCATAATTCATCCCCCACAAACAGGAGATGAATTAAAGATGTCCGTCACTCGTTCCCCTGGCTCCGCTGACCGTCAATTATATTTTCATCAAGTCTGAAGAGTCAACACCACTGTACCAGGAGCCTTTATCCTTATAATGAGGCTGTCGGAAAACGACCATCTGCATATTGTAGGTCGCACAAGGAATCCCGCTGATTGACGCAGACCTGCCCGCCAGATGGCAAACGGGGATTGCAAAAAAGGGCCATTTCTGGATGGAGACTATTTTAGCTTCGCGCCAAACTTACGATACAGGCCTCGAAATTGATGGTAGGTCAGCCCCAGTATCTGGGCCGCCCGCCTCTGATTATATTTGGCCTTCTCAAGGGCCCTCTTCAAAAGACGGACCTTAAGATCCTTAACAGCATCCTCGAATGGCTTGTCAACAAGCGCCTCTATAGGCGGCTGTTGGCTCTCGCTTTCAGGCTCTTCCAGCGAAATTGTGCGCGATTCACCATATGGAGATCGGAAGGGGTCGAGCTCAATCTCTGTGATCAGCGACGATTTGGATCGATACACAGCGCGTTCCACCAGATTCTTCAGCTCTCGCACATTTCCAGGCCAGGCATAGTTTTCAAGTGTCCCGATGGCCTCGTCGCTGAACTCAGGCATCTCTTCCCAGCCCAACTCAAAGGCCATTCTTCCGGCAAAGTGATTGGCCAGCAAAAGGATGTCTCCTTTCCTTTCTCTGAGGGGAGGCAGGAACAACACATCAAAGGATAGCCGGTCCAGCAAATCCTGCTTGAATCGACCATCTCCTACCAGACGCACCAGATCCGCATTGGTGGCTGCAATGATGCGGACATCCACGTCGATACTTTCTGAACTCCCAACACGTTCGATGGTTCCATATTCAACCACACGTAATATCTTTTCCTGCACTTCCATCGGGATAGTGCCTATCTCATCCAAGAAGAGAGTCCCTCCCTCCGCGGACTCAAATCTCCCTCTCCGCCGCTGTTCAGCACCCGTAAATGCCCCTTTTTCATATCCAAAGAGTTCTGACTCTATAAGCGAAGGATTGAGGGCTGAACAATTGAGCGCAACCAATGGGCCCTGCCAACGCCTTGAAAGAAAATGGAGTCGGGACGCGGCCAGTTCTTTTCCAGTGCCCCTCTCACCCACCAAGAGCATGGGCCGATCTACCGCTGCGGCCCTGGAGAGACGTTCTTGAAACGCAAGGAATGCCTCTGATTCTCCCAGTGCCTCCATCGTTCCCCGATGGTATCGCCCGTGGTTATGCGTTTTAGAAGTAGGTCTTTGCTGGTTCATGGCAAAATATACTATTTATTAGTTTTTCATACCAATATATGGCGAATTATATCATACTCTTGGCTGGGCTGTCAAGGCTCTAAGCTTTTGAATTTACTTAATCTTTTAGTGCCCGACCCCTGATGGCACACTTCCTGCCTAATCATGGGTTAAAACCCAATCATGGAGGTCACATCATGGGAATTTTTACGCGATTTCGTGATATCGTCAGCGCCAATATGAATGCCATGCTGGACAAGGCTGAAGATCCTGAGAAGTTGATTAAACTGATGATCCGCGAGATGGAAGACACATTGATTGAAATAAAGGCATCCTGTGCCGGGGTCATGGCAAACAGGAAAAGGGTTCAGCGTCAATTGGATGAGACCCGTTCTCGAGAGATGAATTGGCAAGAGAAGGCGGAGCTTGCTGTGAACAGAGGCCGGGATGATCTGGCAAGAGAGGCCCTCGTTGAAAAGCGCAGATATGGAGACAGGGCAAGTGCCCTGGACAAAGAGCTCATTGAATTCGACGCCATGGTGGAGCAGTATCAGGATGATATCAGGCAACTGGAAGAGAAGCTTGGGAGCGCACGGGAAAGACAGCGCATACTTGTACAGCGCCACATCCACGCAAACAGGAAGAAACGCGCTCAGGAAGAAATCCGACGTATAGACAGTTCTGATGCCATTTTCAAGTTCGAAGAACTTGAAAACCGTATCGAACGCATGGAAGCAGAAGCTGATCTGGTCAATTTTGGAAGAAAGCCGGACCTGGAAGTGGAATTTGACAGCCTCCTTGTGGATGAGGACATTGAGAATGAGTTACAGAGCCTAAAATCTTCCCTGGCCAAAAAGGACGAAAAGACGCCTTCCGGCTAAGGCTATGTGCATTCCTCTATATGGCTCTACGCGAACCCATCAGTCCCCAGAGTCTGTGGCATCAAAGCTATATTCTGACAGTTGCCATTTGAGGCAGGATGGGTGTAGATTAGTGAGTAAAGACGCATTGGCAGGTGCGACATGAATCAAGAGTCTACAAAATACCTAAAGGAATTGGTGAAGCGATGAACGTGGTTATGGGGCTAGTGGTCATTTTCGGGGGATCTGTGCTGGCATTGGCAATTGTGGGAGGGACCATCCTGATGATCATCAAGATCCTAAAGGGAGGTCTGTCCCGCACAGACCAGAAGGCCCAGGCTGAGGACGCCAAAATGGTACAGGAAATCTATGAAGGTCTGAGTAGGATGGAACAACGGGTGGAGTCACTGGAGACCATTATTCTTGATCGTAAAGGAAAGGACCGTGAATCATGAAACGATTTGAAAAAATGCTGCGTGGCGGGTTGTATCGATCTCGAGATGGAATCATATTAGGGGTGTGCAAAGGCATTGCCGAATATTTTGATTTTTCCATCTTTTGGACGCGCGCCGTTGCCCTTATACTCCTGTTTTTTACCGGACTCTGGCCCATTGTCGTATTGTATTTCATTGCGGCACTGATCATGAAGCCGGAACCAGTTTTACCCTTGCGAACCGGCGACCAGCAGGAATTCTATGAGAGCTATATTCATTCGCCAAGATCGGCGGCCGATCGGCTGAAAAGAAGATATGGGAAACTTGAGCGTCGTATACAACGCATGGAGAACTATGTCACATCACCGGAATTTGATTGGGAGCATAAACTGAACACATAGAAACAAAGCATCCCTTACCTTATCAGGAATGCCTACCTCCCCTTCCTCCTCATGCCCTGTCCCATTCTCCTGTAAGACTCAAGTACCCCTTCCTCGAAATATAGGTAGTACGTATTTGTCCCGTAGTCGTAGACCCACTGCTCCTTTCCTCGCCGCTTGGACCTGCCTTTGTTCACCCAGGAAGGCTTCCCCCAGGAGAGTCGGGCCATCTCTTTGGTCATGCCCGTCCAGATCCTACGGTCTAGTATATCCGCCTGTACACTTGTGGGGAAGCCCGACTTTCTTATCTCGTACAGCCTGTTGGCCACATCTGGCTCGTCTACCCTCTCACCCAGACCCACATGGATCCACCTGGTGTAGAGCGTCTCAAAGCCTGAGCTTACCCTAAACAGTCCAAGCTCGTAGGGTTGTCCCACGCAGGTCTTCCTTTGGCTCAGTCTTTCCACAAGGGTCCCTGTTTTTGTGTCCCCCTGACAGCCCCCTGTAAAAAACCAGTAGAATCGCCCAAGCTCCGGATCCACTTCCACCTGTTTGGGGATCTTCTCCTTGAGCTTAAACCTCCCCTTTCGGTAGATTAATCCGCCTAAGGTTTTCTCCTGATTCAGTTTGGCCAACATCTCCCCGTAGCGAAGCTTTTCCGGTTCATCTTCCATGATGAAATAGAGAATCTCACCTGGCGCCACTGTCCGTATGTTCTCGAGGGTGGATAGGTACCATCCCTCCACCACCTCTCCGCTTTCTTTATATTCCGTCTTCGTGCTTAATTGGAACCAGCCTTTCACCTCAGCTGCCCTTGGCACTTCTCTCCACTCTATGGGTAACCATGTGGCATCCATCCTGGACTCGAAGCTGGAGGGGACCTCAAATACCTCAGAGCCCCGCACTGTATCCACGATGGGATAGTTGGTCCCCGGTCCTGACCGCACCTCCCCATTCCTGAGTACAACAAAGTAGTCAGCATAGGAGAGTATGGGGAGGAGCAGAACCGCCAGGATCACTGCTATAATGATTTCCTTTTTTCTCACGTCCTTTTTTCTCCTCTTACGAAATCCCCCCACCTCTCTAAAAGAAATGGGCTATTTCGCAATCCTCCGCTCAAATCCCGCTTTTCCAATGCGCGTCAGATCACGCATCTACTAGAAAAAATATCATAAAAACAACTACTTAGTCAAGTATTTTATGGTTTTGGCGTTTTCATGTGGAATCTGTTTTTGCGCCAAAGTTGGCCTCTAAGCCAACATGTAGCCCTTTTTCGCCATGAAATAGGTCACCGCCGCATCCGTGCAATTATAAAAGAGCAAAACGACTATTCCTACCAACAGTCCATCCTCCTGGCCGCGAAATACGAGAAGCAGAGCATACGTCCATACCATGAGGGATCCCATCAATTCCGCGGCCCCCAGGGCCCTATGGCCCAAATAGAAATCTCCCAATCCGGGGAGGAGCAGCGATCTCCACGTGGCCTTTTTGGGCGTCTTGAAAGCCGCTTCACAGCTGGGGCATTGGGTCAGGCCCTTTTCAAGTGGGACAAAACAAGAAGGGCAAATGCTTTCAAGTACGGCCTCCGGGTCCCCTTTTACAACCTCTTTTCGCTCCGCTATGAATGCCTTCAGCTCTTTGGAGATATAACGCTTCATGTGCGTGAGCACGCGTCGTTTTGACCTTTTGCGATACAAGACCATACTGCTAAACAACCTGCCCCTTTTAACCTTTCTTATGTCTTCGTAGAGCACTTGAAACAGGTAGTGGGTCGTGTCTTTCAACCTCGAGTTTACGTTTATGAGCAGGATTCTCTGATCGGTCGCAAGAATGGCATAGTGGTTGTAGATCATTGTCAGCCAGCCATTACCAAAAAACAGTTCGGCAGGATAATAGGCAGTCCCCTTGCCCACTCGCATGACCCTTTCGCCCTCTTTTATGATCTTGTCCAGGACCTCCGACACGGCCATCAGGATCCTGACTTTGAACTTGTTCTTTCTGTTTCTGTATCCTCCTTTTTTGCCAGGCGAAAAAATCTCTTCAAACGCAACCTTTTCACGGGGTATGCCCTGCAACTCTGGATAATCCATGAACACGCCATGGTCCGGGGGAATCCCGGGCCCCGCATCCCCAGAGAGGGACGCTGCACGGTAAGAGTCCTCCACACCGGCCTCCGATCTCTTCGCCCACACGGCTCCACCTGGGTCGATCGTCATGACCTGGCCACAGTTCTTGCATCTGGCCCTTGCTCCGGCTTTACCGATCTTTTCATCCGGGATTTTGTAATCTTTGTTGCAAGTGGGACAAATAATAACCAAAACTTTTTCTCCCTCTCCTTAGCATCCCTGAGAATTGTCGAAAAACGTCAAGATGTGCCAAATATTGTTCAGATGGGCGATGCACCCAAGTGCGGTTCATGTCCGCGCTTCTCCGTCCGGACACGGCCCCCTTGAGCTTAAGGACGTGTTGATACATCTCTTCTGGTCATTTCAGACGCATCCTCGCCTTGATCGAGTGATTTATGCAAGAAGCATGCAAAACCCGTCTGACCCACGCCCTCGAGAAACAAAAAAGGCAGAGCCAAGAAAGGCTCTGCCTCTGTAAACGAATAGGTTTGCAGACCTATGTTTGCGCGTTCTGACCTCTCTTTGAGACGCCAGAGACTTAGTCAGACTTCTTTTTGGAGACCAACAATTTTTGCCCCGGTTTAATGGCCTGCCCTGTACCTATTTGGTTAAGACGGCATAGTTCGGCCAGAGAGATTCCATACTTCTTTGCGATCCCATAGAGCGTCTCCCCCTGCTGAACCTGATGGTACGCTGTATCGGTCTTCACGACTGACTCTTTCTGGACACTAACCGGGGCCTTGCTCTTGGTCTGTTCAGTCACAGAGGCTGTCTGCAACTGGGCAACCTCTTGGGACAGTTCATCCATTCTCTTGGTCAATGATTCTGCGGTTGCATTCAGCTTTGACACAGATTGTTGAAGCTCCATAACCAGGCCCGCAAGTTGGGGTAAACTCTGTTCCACCATTTTCAGTCTATTCTTGATGGGATCCAGGTCTGCGATCGAACGCTTGTGAAATTGGAAAAACAGAGTGAATCCTGCAGCCAAGATGAGCACGACTATCCCTGCAAAAATCAGATACGATGTTAGGGGCAAGGAACGCCTTGACCTCGTACCGGTGACGGTTTCGGCCAAATCAAGATTTAGTCTAAGGTCTTCCTCCATCACTCTTCCCCTCTCCTTTTATGAGGTTTCGCAAAGGCCCCTTTCACAGAAATAGTTACGGAAGAAAGGAGCATGTCGTGGATCAGCATAATATGGGTAACCACGTATAAGTCAAGAAAATTGATAAGGATTTGACCAAGTGAATCTCCGGCATAGCCTCCAAATAGAGAGCTTTCCTCAATAGCCGTTGACAAGGACACGCAATTCATTTTAAGTCTGCCGTAGAGGCTGTCGGAAAACGCCCATCTGCCGTTCGGCAGGCTCACGGCCCTGAGCAAAGTCGAAGGGCTGCGTTACCCTCGTCCCTCGTCACTGCGGCGTACTTCTCTGTACGCCTCATTCCTCGGGACTTCGGAAGCCTTGCATATGGACATTTTCCATCAGCCTCTCACAAGCTGGTTCTTGGACGGTCTCGAAAGTAAAAGAAGTGTTTGGTATGAAAAAACCGATTCTCCTATCTATTCTTATCTCTCTTTTCTTCTGGGGGCACACGCCCGTCTCTGCCGTGGAAGGGACCATAAACCACCTCCCGACCCAACCCATTAAGAAACATCGCGTCGTATATCTTAAATGGGGGCATAAGTTGCTTTGTGATTATGTGTGGAGGGATGGCGATATCATCTTTGTTGTGGTTCACGGGAAAGAATTCGCCGTCGGGTATGATCCGAAGGAGATTGACGTGGAGAGGTCCTTTGGAACGCCCCCAAAGGGCGCCGCCCCAAAAAAGAGCAAGGCAGTTCCTGTTGTAGCGCTTTATGAGAAATCAGGGATGGAAGTCCTCATCAACCAGATTGGAGGGCTGTATCTCTCCGGACTCGCCCAGCATCAGTCAAGACTACCCCCTGAGCTGTTTAACGCGCTGCAACGGGCCGGGCGCGAGGCTTTCAAGGCCACGAAGATGCGAAAAAAAGCGCTTGAGCTCATGAAAAGCAGCTTTGATCCTGAACTGGCGCAGGAGGTATTGGATTGGCTTCTATCCCCCTTAGGACAAAAGATCACTGCCCTTGAAAGCATCCAATTCAGTCCGAAAACGCTTCAGGATATGCAGGCCTTTAGCAAACAGCTCCAGAGCAATCCCCAACCACAAAACAGATATAGTCTGATGCGGAGACTCGACGCGGCCACCGGGGCATCTGAAAAGAATGTGGAAGTGGCACTGGCGATTCTTGTACAGACGGCAACTGCCATGCAAGGTGCCATATCAAAAGGGGAAAAAATATCTGTGGAAGAGATGAGGAGACAGATGGCTCTCAGACGACCCCAGTTGGAGGAGAATGCCAAAAAGTCGACCGAACTCAGCCTTATTTATCTCTATCAGACATTGACAGACAAGGAGCTTGAGCGCTACGTCTCTTTTTCAGAGTCGGAGACTGGCACAGCCTATCATAAGATGGCCTTTGAAGCACTTATGACAGCCCTGTCAGAAGCAGCAGAAGAGAACGAGAAGGCGGTTTCGAAAGTCCTGGCCGATTATGCGCGAAAGAAAGGTGGCTAGCTACACTGCGAAGATCAGGAGACATTTAAAGAATGCTGTTCAGGAATCATTCTCCCCGTTCGTATCACTCAGAGCGTCGTAACATTTCTCTATGATCTCGGCATAGTAGGGCGTCAGGTTAATAAACTTTACGCCGATCCCCTCTTCAGTAATACGGCTGACTCGAGCATTTATGAGCATTGCCTCCCCCTGGCTAGGGAACTTCAAGACGAGATCAACCTCATCGCCCGGTTTGTATTGAGAAGGCCTTTCCGTGTGGATGAACACACCGCTGGTGCTCAGGTCTTCAATTTTATGGGGCCCTTGGTGGCCCCACACCTCCACTTCCAGACGAAACGCTGTCCTCGGGGCCCTCCTTCGTTCATCTTCCATACCTAATTCCTCTCCACTCCAGTATTGAAAAGCCTTGAATAATTCGGTATCCCCACAGACCGGATGCAGTATTTAGGATCTAATAATATGCAAAGAATGTCAAACACCTGCCCCTGATCCTCATCAAGGCATCATCCCTGCTTTCGCAGGGACAGGTTCTGTGGCGTTGCCTTCGATCTCTCCTCCCCCCGCCACCCGCCTTCGCGGGTGCAAGCTTCGCGAGGGCAGGCTTGCGGCGTATTGATCTATACGCCTCAGTCGTCGCTCCTCGGCGCCTTACATCTAATACCTTGCTGGGGATCAGAGATGCTCAATGAGTTTCTAATGTCGGATATTAATCCCAAATTAGACGGTGAACTGGACCTTACCCGCCGTTTGTAACTTTGAGAATCTGTCCCTCAATGCGTCTTGGTCGGCGCACCTCCCAGTCTAAAACCTCGCCCTTCAGTTCCTCACACAAATGCCCCCCGAGCTTATCAAACGTGGTTCTTCCGGGATCCGCGATGAGAACCATGTCCACACCTGCGTGCAGGGCCCGGCGAATAAGCTTTTTGAGAGGATCGATCATTGAATCCCAAAAGCAGATATCGGCCCCAAGCAGAACATCTACATTTCTTAGATGATTTTCAGTTAATCCCTGAAAGGACTTCCGCATGGTGCTTATTCGCACACCATTAATCTCTGCGTGAAGGCGCAAGAATGGGAATACTTCGGAATCGATATCGACGCCAGTAACCACTGCCCCATGCCTTTTTGCACAGTAAATGCCCGCCAATCCCCAGCCACATCCCACATCCATGACATGCGCTCTTTTTGGCAGCCCACGACGCCTGAAGTAATCCATCAACAGCCAGCTAGATGTCCAGAATTTGTTGCCGTGATGTGAGGGTATATTATCCTGCTTTAGTTTTCGTACTTCAGGGTGGCGCGAAAGGAGCACCCGTATACCGAATGCCTGAATCTCCTTTTTTGTATGCATAGCCATCAGTTTACACCTGACAAAACGGTCTGCCCCTTTGGAATCAATGGGGCAAAACAAATAAAATTAACTGATGGGCATAATATGTAAAACCATTTGCAAGTCAAGAAAATTGGTGCGTCTGCCAGATGAGGCCGCTAAAGTTTTCGCAAACGTAGTATGCCTATGTCCGGAGGGCAAGCTAAACGGATGGGAAGGAAGAAGGTGCCCACACCTTTTGTTATGAACGTCCAGCGGTGTTCCGTTTCTGGGATGAGGCCGGTTGTTCCCCTATATTTCTTTGAGCAAGGGACCCATGGGGCTCTATTGATTAGCGGTATTCGAATTTGCCCCCCATGGGTGTGTCCCGATACGACAAGTCTGACTCTCCTTTCTCTTCCAAGTTGTATATTAACATCCGGGTTGTGAGAGAGCAGGATCACACAACTACGCCTACTTAAATCGCCCAGGGCCTTGAGAGGGCGTGCTGGCCCTTCCCAGAAATCATCAACGCCGGCCACTGCCAGGCCATGCTCCAAGGCCACATGCCTGTCATCAAGGACCACAACTCCAATCTTTGAAAGCGCCTTTCTAACGAGTCGTGCATCTGTCCAGTGATCGTGGTTACCGAGCACTGCAAATAGGCCAAGAGGGGCCTTTAAGCCTTTCAAGGCCTCGAACACGTATGCCCCTTTCTTCACATTCTTGGCATTGTGACTGTAGCCTCCGTCCACAAAGTCACCAAGGAGGGCAACCAGGTCAGGCCTTTCATGGTTCACCATGTGAACGGAATCCCAAATATCCTTCTTATGGACAAAAGCGCCGGCATGGAAATCAGACATGACCCCGATTTTCAATCCATCCAGTCTTGTTGAGAGCCCGAACAGGGGCACGTCTTGTCGGACGATCTCAAGCCTTCTGGAAGAGATGTATCCAGTCCCTCCAATGACGGCCACGCTGGAATAGAGGATGCTGCGCATCCATGCCCGTCTTGTAAGCTTAAGCGTCTTCATCTTGTCTGAAAAGTTTCGCGTGTGGCGGGCCCTTTAGGTGATTCATAGTAATCGTTGGCACTCATAACATCCTTAGGCATCGCGAGTGGTTTTTGTTAACTCAGCAGCAATACGATAAGACCCATGAGGGCGAACGCGGCAAAGAAAATAATGATCTGGGCGGCTATGCCCAGGGGTTTTCTGCGTTTGGTTTTCTCCAGGGCCAACTGCCACGGGACATCATCCATGGATGCGTTGGCGGCATCTTTAGGTCTCGCATCAGCTTCCGAGCCTTCTTCAGCTTTAACCACCCCTTCCTGCTGTGCCCCGCAATACAAGCATCTGTCTTTTCCGGGCGGCACTTCATGCCCACACCCTGAGCACTGCATCGTCACAATCTCTAATCCCTTTCCTTTTTTATTTTCCTCTCAGTGCTTGCGTATTGGAAGGCAGGGGCATCTTGTAGGTATTCCCATGGGGATAAGATGAAGAAGAGATTATGAATAATGATAGGAGAGAATTACTAAAAAGTCAAATATTTCAAGGGACTTCTGGACAGAAGTGTGGTCAGGGAATAGCTGAAGCTTCTCTCCCCGGTTCCTTGTCCAGATCATGGGATCCGTTTGTTAGAAGTAAAGGGTTGACCCCGTTTTCGCGGGGCGAGAGTGGGTCCTCTCCGGCTCTCCCTTTCAGCCTTGTCTCGACCGGCCCTGCTTCCTGAGCATTGTTTTTCAACTCTCCTCCTCCCGAGTATGCCGGCAGAAGTTCTTCCAGCAGAGCCACTCTTTCCTCCAGGGAAAGGTCGCGGTTAAGCCTTTTGACTTTACCCTGCAGGGCTTCATTCTTTTGAACGCGTTTCCAGAAACTGACCATAGCCTCTGGAGCGTACTTGGATCGAACAAGGATCATATAGGCCACCTCAGCCGCCTCCCGTTCCTCTTCCTTGCTGTATTCCCGTTCAAGGGGCGTGAGGTCTGCCGCCTTCATGTAGAGCCATTTCATCCAACCCGATCCCGTGATGGCCACTGTCCCCTGGCTGGCGTATAGGACGGCCATACTGGTGGCAAGCGATGCGGTCTCAAAAAAGACCTGGGACCAGAGCGTAAACTGCACAGGGTCTGTATGACGGGTCAGGGCATGTGCCATTTCATAGGCCAGCATTGCCGCTATTTCATCCTCGCTTTGGGCCACATCCAGTAAACCCGACCAAACAAACATATAGTTGCCGTGCACCGCGCGGATATCAATAATGTCTGGATTGCGGAAGAGATGGAGCTTCCATGGGTTCTGGTCCGCCTCTGCCACCTGGGTAAGGTGGCTGCAGACCGTTACCAGTTGATCATATCGGGGGTCATCGGTACAAAGTTCGTTTTTCTTCTTCAGGTCTGCGAACAAGCTTTCGCCATACTCCTCATCTTGAATGGTGATCATCTTTCCTTTGGGAATCAGGCCAGGTGTCACATTGGCATGTTTCACTGTGCAGGCATTGGCGGAGAAGAGAAGGAGTAGCACGAGCAGTATGCTGAATGGTGGGTCATGTCTCTTATGCTTATCAGAAGAAAAAGGCATTACGCATTTCTCCGGGCCTTACGGGGATTAATACAAGCGGGCTGATTAAAGGATGGCCACCGGTTTACATAATATTCAATGTGACCTGAAAGTCAAGAAAAACGCGAGCTTAAGATCACCCTGCCAGTTCTCTAATGTTCAAAATGAGGCCATGAGCCTTTTCGAAAGGAGATATCTCAAAAAAAATTCCACCGGACTTGGCTGTGGCTGAGAATTCGGGGTTTGCGCCTTAGAGCCCATGGGAATCTCCCACAGATTTGTTAAACCCCAAATTTTCAGCCACACACCCCGGCCTTAATAGATATCTCCTTGAGAAAAGGGGTATGGGCTCAGAATGCGGGGAAGCAGTTCCTTAGGAGGATTTTAGAAATGAGTCATTCACTGAATCTTCCTGGAGAGATGGGTTTCACATCCATGAGTGCTGTTTGGCCCTCTAATATCAGATCAGATGCAATTTGTCCCACTGCGGCACTCGTCTCTATGCCGGCCCCGCCCTGGCCTGACAGCCAGAAAAACCCTTTCAGCACTGGATCCTCTCCTATGACCATGGCCTGATCGGGTGCAAATGTCCTTAACCCTGCCCATTTGCGGATGATGCTCTTAGGCACCAGCCGAGGCGTAAGTCGCTTCAGGCGCTCGATTGTCTCCGCAACCACCAGATCATCGGGACGGGCATCGCAGGGCTCCATGGGCTCCTCATCCATGGGACTGGCCAGTAGACCCCCTGACTCAGGAGAGAAATAGAGCTCATGGCTCA
>CAJIAF010000193.1_pt1 | contig 29228 bp, 30 predicted proteins | sample 9199141 | NCBI WGS metagenome assembly CAJIAF01 (sample SAMEA7708265, study PRJEB35096) | sediment metagenome | biome: marine neritic benthic zone biome [ENVO:01000025]; feature: sediment [ENVO:00002007]; material: shallow marine sediment [ENVO:03000034] sea grass bed [ENVO_01000059] ...
CGTACTTACAGTACGCCGCAATGACGAAAGATGAAGCGTAACGCAGCCCTTCGGCTTTGCTCAGGGCCGTGAGCCTGTCGAACGGCAGTTGGACTTTTTACGAAGCCGTCATAGATTGGCATTCTAAATGCCAACAAAAGGAGGTCGATGTGAATATCATTGTCTGTTTGAAACAGGTGCCTGATACAGAAACACAGATTAAAATTGCTCCGGATGCTCAATCCATTGTCAAGGATGACATCAAATGGGTGATGAATCCCTATGATGAGTTTGGTGTGGAAGAGGCCTTACTCCTTAAAGAGAAGTTTGGCGGTGAAGTGACGGTGGTTGGCCTGGGTCCCTCAAGGGTCACTGAATCCATCCGCACGGCCCTGGCCATGGGAGCCGATAAGGGTGTACTGATTAATGATCCGGCTTTGGAGGGAAGCGACTCCATAGCTGTGGCAAAGGCCCTGGCAGCGGCCATCAAAGACCTTGATTATGACCTTATATTCACGGGCCAACGGGGGGTTGATGATGATATGGGCCTCGTGGGAGCCAGTCTGGCAGATTTCCTGGACATCCCTCATATCGCCTTAATCGTCAAGGTCAAGGTCTCTGAAGATGGGAAGTCTGTCAAGGTCAACAGACCGGTGGAAGGACAAACATTGGTTATTGAATCCTCTCTGCCGGCACTGATCACGGCCCAAAAAGGCCTGAATGAACCAAGATACGCCTCTTTGCCTGGCATTATGAAAGCGAAAAAGAAACCCCTTGAGGAGAAGACCTTGGCAGACCTGGGATTGGATGCGTCAGAGTTTGGTGAAGCCGCCAGAAAATTGAAGGTCTTAGAATTGACGCCTCCCCCCCAGAGAGAAGCCGGTAAGATCGTAGAAGGGGAAACCCCCGAGGAAAAGGCAAAGGAGTTGGCCAGGCTGCTTCACGAAGAAGCGAAGATCATTTAAAGCGAGTTTTCCGGTTCGCCGGATTTGCCGGTTCTTCCCATAAGCGTGCTCCAGAGGAAATTGAGACCCGGCTGACAGGCGAGAATGACAAACGGGTAAACGCTATATAACAGAATAAGGAGATAGAAAATGCCAGAAGGAATTATGACAATCGCTGAACAAAGAGACGGAGAAATCCGAAAAATATCCTATGAGATGGTCAGTGAAGGCAGGCGCCTTGCGGATTCCCTGGGTCAGCAGACCACGGCTGTTCTGCTCGGTTCCAATGTCAAGGACAAGGCAGCGACCTTGGGTCACTACGGTGCGGACAAGGTTCTTGTGGCCGATGATCCCCAGCTTGAGGCCTATACCACAAATGCCTATGTCTCTGTCATCGCCCAGTTGGTCAAGGAGAATGATCCTGCCATCTTACTGATAGGTGCGTCGGTACAGGGGAAGGACTTATCAGCACGCCTCTCAGCACGCCTTGGTGTTGGTATGGCCCAGGACTGTACCGTTTTTTCCCTTGAGGACGGAAATCTTGTGGCTATCAGGCCCATTTATGCGGGTAAGGCCTATGCCAAGGTGACCTTTAACGACAGTTGGCCCCAGATGGCCACAGCCAGACCGAATGTCATGGCATTGAATGAACCGGACACCTCCAAATCCGCTGAGATTGTTGATGCCGCTATAGACCTGGACGATGCTGCCTTGAAAACCAAGGTCATTGATGTGATGAGGGATGAGAGCGGGAAGGTTGACCTCACTGAGGCTGATAAAATTGTCTCGGGTGGGCGCGGTATGAAGGGGCCGGAAAACTACCAAATTCTTGAGGAACTTGCCGATCTGATTGGGGCGACGGTAGGTGCGTCACGTTCCGCAGTGGATGCAGGCTGGAGGCCACACTCTGATCAGGTGGGACAGACGGGGAAGGTGGTTTCCCCCAATCTGTACGTCGCATGCGGTATATCAGGAGCGATTCAGCACCTGGCCGGTATGAGCACCTCAAAGGTCATTGTAGCCATTAACAAGGATCCAGACGCGCCCATATTCCAGAAGGCGGATTATGGGGTGGTGGATGATCTCTTCAAGATCGTGCCGCCACTCACGGAAGAGATCAAGAAAGTTATGTAATTATTTAATGTATTCTTAGGCGTGACAGGAGATAAGGGCGGGCTTCGATCCCGCCCTTGTTCGTGTTGGTGGCTCATTGTTTGGGACGCCCCGGACCGGGCAAGATAACAACGAAGATCAGAGTATCACCTAGGCCTGCTCTAAGAATTCTTCCAGGGAAAGTTCTTCCAGTTCTTTCTTTTGCTCCGCCTCACTTATAGGCTGGTGGTCCAGGTCCTGTTTCGTAAAGGGATGGATCAACCTGTTCAGGGTCCCCTCATCCTGTTTCTCTATCCACTCGGTGACCAGTTGTACAGGCCTTCTAATCTCCTCCAGTTCCCGCCACATGGCTTCCGTTATCTGCATCGGATTCCCGGCGGCCAGATGAGGGGCGGCAAAGAATCTATCCAGTATAACGGCTACGGGTGTATGGATCTCTTTTTCAATAAGGCGTTCCAGCTTCCCTAAATAGGCGAGGCGGTAAAGCTCTCCTGACATCTGCCCCGTAAGTGATGGCCTTTTTACCAGGACGCCATATTTGAGACGAAGCCTCTTGTCGCCTTTCGCAGGCTCAGGGATCCATACCTTAATCTGAGATGGATCCACCTGCTCTTCTTCCGTAGCCGCGCTGTCATGTACTCGAGCCTCTGCCGTAGGAAGGGCCATCTCGGGACCATCCAGAATCTGAATCTGGGCCCCAGGCTTCAAGGGATAGAATACCCCATCTTCAGTGGTATATCCCATTTCGTGGTGTCCACAAAGAGGGCATTTTCTCGACGTGATGATACCCTTTGGTTTCATATGGGTTCCATACAGGGCCCACTTCAGCTTGTCAAGATCCATGATGCCTTGTGGACGCAGCCATCAGGGATGGGGTGCATTGACATAGAGCGAAGCCTCGTTACTTTTATTAGGACAGGCTAATATTCGGAGGACGAATTCCATGAATACACATGAAAGGATCTGCCCTCACTGCGAAAAACCATTGGTGAGGTGGGAGCCTTGCCCTCAAACAGGGTGGGTTCATGACCTATTTTTCTGCGACAACAACGAATGTTCCTATTTTGTGGAGGGAAGACGGAAAGTCGCCTGTGACTATGAAAAGAATTTTGCCTACCGCTACTGCTACAACCCTGTCAACGGACAGGAACTGCCCATCGTCAGTTGGTGTGGGGGTGATCTATCATTGCTAAAGGGGCGGTGTGGAAAATAAAAACCCCCCGACATAAGCGGGGGGTATCCAGGGGTGCCGTTGCTCTATTATATATTCTCTTTCCTCCTACATTGTCCTTGGGAAGATCCCTTAATGTGCAACGAACACCCTAGAACTATTTATAAAAATTTTGCAATTTATATGCCACAAGAGTAAAATGAATTCCACCTCTGATTACAATAGATTATCCTATATTATTCGAATTCATATGCATGTGTGTATTAATTGTAACACATAAATTGTGCTGTTTTTGACACACATTTTTCATCTGCGTGATGGAATACGGAGTTCAAATGAGGAGCGGAGACGAGGGACGTAAAATATTTCATTGACAAACCATTAGATTTTTATAAATTAACCCCACTATTTCCCTTGTGCTTCTTCTCTATCAATGCTGTGCGTCTCTTTCGCAAAAACGGGAGATACTGGCGGTGTAGCTCAGGTGGTCAGAGCATGCGGCTCATATCCGCAGAGTCACTGGTTCGAATCCAGTCACCGCCACCACAATTTCGGTATTGACTTTTCAGGTAATGTCCTTATCTTCACCGTAAAATGTTTCTCCAAGCGGGTTTAATGGTGATGACTTTGCCGTCTTTTGAGGGTGTAGACATATCTACAGTAAGCGACGCCCTCGGCATCGCCGAGGAAAAGACGGGTGACTTTTACAAATTCTCCTTTGGGCAATGGAAAAGGCATCGCTATGATGTGAGGACCCTGCCGGTCTTAAAAGATGACGAGATCACCTCACATGCTTTTGCCCTCCTGAGCAAGAGCTCGAGGGTGACCAGCGATTTTGAATCGCGAACTTTGAATCGCGACTTTTATTTCATATGCCTTCAAGATCATCAGATCATTGGAGCCCTAAAGAGAGACAAAGAACTGAGTCTGCTACCCCTTCTTGTCTATGTTTTTACGCATGAGCTCGTCCACATCGTTCGATTTTGCAATTTTTATCAGAGGTTTGACATTTCCGGTGACAGAAGGGAAAAGGAAGAAGGTATTGTTCACTCGACCACTTTTGAGATCTTGGAGGATCTTCCCCTTAAAGGGATTGAATACATTCTTGATGCCTACCAGAGTCACAGGATTTGTGACCTGGTTATGCAGTGAGTAAAGGATTTAGCGAGGTGAAAGAATATGCCCATTTACGAATATGCGTGCACAAAATGCGGCCAACAGACTGAGATCTGGCAGAAATTCTCTGACCCGCCCATTACCAAATGCGAAGCGTGCAGGGGCAGGATGAAAAAACTGATTTCCCAAAGCACCTTTCATTTGAAAGGCACGGGATGGTATGTGACCGATTATGCGTCAAAGCGTGGTGGAAGCGGTGAGAGAAAGGGCAAATCGGATAAGGAGAGCACAACCAAAGAAACAAAACCTTCTAAAGACACTTCGAAGAAAGAGACTTCTTCAAGTGGCAGCAAGAAGGCCAAGAATTGAGGGATGCAAACCCACCTGGGCCAGGACGAAGAGTCCGTTAGTGTATTTTCCAATCAAAGTTTAAAGATCAACAATATCACATGAAAAAATTTGGTGGTGGGAGAGTTCACGAGAAGCTAATTGACAGGCTGGAAAGGCAGGAGCGACAACAGGCTTTCCAGAGGGACAGATTTTTTAAATTTAAGCTCCCTGAAATACATACCCAGCTCTCCCAGTCTTTGCTCATGCAAAAGATCATTGAGACGGACAATGCCGGCGCCGTATCTGATCTTATTTTGAATGGGTTAAGAAAAATACTCAGAAGTACGGAGTTCGATTTTAAGTACTTTATCGCCCCTATCCGGGATCTTGTGCCCCGTCCCAATCCCATCTCCCTGTATATGACCCAGTATATTTTGGAAGTATTGATAAATGATCCTTCTGTGATCGAGGTCTACGGGACTGACCAGGAGATTTATAAGGTCGTCAATGACGTGATCTCGCATATTAATGTGAAATTCGAAAGAGCGGAAAAGGAAATCATTGCTCAACTTTCCCGCAATAAGTCCCTCACCCCCGGCTCAAGAGACTACGAAATTGCCCTCGACCAACTTTTCCGACAGAAGATGGGCGAACCCCAAAAATAAGAATCCCTCAAAAAATTATTTCCTTTTTATTGATGAGGAGGAATAATCCTATGTCTCCAAAAATAGCCTTTCTATTCCCTGGTCAGGGTTCACAATCCTTAGGCATGGGTAAAGACATCATTGACCCATTTCCTGACGCAAGGAGAATATTTGAGCAGGTGGATGAGATCTGTGAGAAGCCCATATCAAAGCTCTGCTTCGAAGGTCCCGTGGAAGAGCTGACCCTTACGGCTAACCTCCAACCGGCAATAACTGCTGTCAACCTCGCCTGTCTCACGGCTCTCAACAAATCCGGAGTCCATGCTACGGTATCGGCTGGTCACAGTTTGGGCGAATATGCTGCCCTTGCCTCGGCAGGGTGCCTCTCTGAATATGATGCCCTTAGGCTGGTTGACAAGAGGGGGGAGCTGATGCACAGAGAGGCTCTGGCCAATCCTGGTTCCATGGCCGCGGTCCTCGGTATGGATATTGAGGCGGTGGGCAGGATCGTGGCACAGGCCGGTGAGGTGGGCGTATTGGCGGTGGCCAACCACAATACTGCCGAGCAAATTGTCATCACCGGGGAGAAGGAACCTCTGTCTCAGGCCGTCGATCTTGTGAAGGAAAAAGGTGGGAAGGCAATTCCTTTGAAAGTGAGCGGGGCATGGCACTGCAGCTTGATGCAAAATGCAGTGGATGATTTCCGTCGATTTATGGAAGACGTCTCTTTCTCAACCCCTGAGACAAGCGTCCTGTTCAATGCCACTGCTGAGAATGAAAGTGATCCTGAAAAGATAAAGGACCTGATGGCCAGGCAGCTCATAAGCCCGGTGCGGTGGTATGACATTATTCGGAATATGACAGCCGATGGCGTAAACGTATTTGTCGAAGTGGGCCCTAAGAAGGTTCTGACTGGCTTGTTAAATAAAATCTTGCCCCCTGATGCCGGGGCAAAGGTATTTAATGTGGAGGATATGAAAAGCCTGGAAAGCTTTTTGGGTGCTGTGGGCTAGTTACCCGCCGTTTCGTCCCCCAGACGCCAGCCCGCATGTTTCCGTCAGACCCTTAGCGGGCACTATTCTGTGTGAAGAGCCTTCCCTGCCATGTCTCTCTCTCCTCCAACCTTTGCCTTATCCGTCTCAGATTTTCGGATTTGTCTTTGGCCCAAAGTGGTGCCACCAGCTCTACACCTATGGGATCTCCTGTTACCCTCTGGATGACCATGTCTGGGGGAAGAAGCTCTAAAACGTCCACAACCCCTTCTATATACTCATCTCTTTCCAGGCAACGATACTCCCCCTTTTCGTAAAGGCCAGCCAATGGGGTCCCCTTCACTATATAAAGAAGGTGTATCTTGATACCATCTACGGGAAGTCCTGCTAAGAATTGAGCCGTCTGCAGCATCATATCCCGCGTCTCTCCGGGAAGGCCAAGAATAATGTGGGCACACACGTTCAATCCGAAATCTTTTGCCATGCGTACGCCTTGCTCAAAACAGGCCACATCGTGTCCCCGATTGATTCTGGAGAGGGTGGCATCATGTGAGGATTGGAGCCCGTATTCAATCCATACCAGATACTTTTCCTGATACGAACGCAGAAGGCTCAAGTTCTCTTTGTCAACACAGTCCGGCCTTGTGGCCACCGATAAACCTACCATGTCTGGGTAATTGAGTGCATGGTCGTAAAGGTCTTTAAGTTGAGGCACTGGTGCGTACGTATTTGTAAATGATTGAAAATAAGCGATGAATTTCTTTGCCCCGTATCGCCGCTCCATTCGTTTGCGGCCTTCCACGATCTGTTGATCAATAGATAGACCGCCATTGACCATGGCCCCTGTACCGGAACCTCGACTGTCACAGTAGATGCAGCCCTTATCAGAAGTCGTTCCATCCCTGTTTGGACAGTTCAGCCCCGCGTCTAGGGCCATTTTTTGAACCCGCTCTCCGAATATTTCTTTTAGATAGGTATTGTAATCACGATATCTTTTCACGATGCTCTGTTCCTTTTATATGAATACACGAGGAAATTTTATTTGAGATTGCCTAGTCGTCTAGATGGCTCAAGATCTTAACGTTTTTCTAGATTTCTGCTTCCAAGATTGTGTCATAATTCGTCATCCCGGCCAAATCCCGTGGAGCGGGATGCGAGCCGGGATCCACAATGATTCGATTTTCCGCTAGTTTCCTGGATTCCGGGTCTCGCTCAGAATCATTCTGCTCGCCCGGAATGACAGTTTCGTCGAATTATGACACAGTTTCCTCAGCAGGAATGACAGCAGCGTACAACGCCTTATCTTGCAATGCAATAATGAGACTGTCGAAAAACCGACTTCTGTGAGGCTGATGGAAAATGTTCAGATGCAAGGCTTCCGAAATCGCGAGGAATGAGGCGTACAGAGAAGTACGCCGCAGTGACGAGGGATGAGGGTAACGCAGCCCTGCGACTTTGCTCAGGGCCGTGAGCCTGCCGAACGGCAGGTGGGCGTTTTCCGTCAGCCTCAAGACCGTCCTGGCCCTACTGGCTACTTCAGGTGGATCCGGCACATCCTGGATCTTCAAGGTGAATGCTTGCCAATGGAAGGCCTGTCTCAGAAAGGCAACAGCCGGCCGTCTCCTCAACAACAGTGGCTCCACGCGCTAATTTTGATCGTAGCACACGGTAGACCGGCCTGATAGACATAGCCAAAAGGACTACGGCACCCCCCACTTGCGCCCAGGGGGGAATCACCTCTGTCGCTTGGCCTGCCAAGGCCTGGGCCGAGATCCCCAAAATTGCGTAGACTTGGTCTAATATCAATCCAAAGATCACCGCTGACAGAGCAATTGCCGTCAGGTAAATGGCTGTGGCCCTTTTCCCCAGGATGCCCAAGAGCACAGTAAGTGAAGTGATGTTTGTTGCTGGACCTACCAGAAGGAAAACGAGGGCAGCACCTGGGCTGACTCCCTTGAGGATCAGGGCTGCCGCAATGGGCGTTGAGGCCGTGGCGCAGATGTAGAGGGGGATACCCGCAGCCAGCATAATGAGCATAGAAGGCAGGCCACCTCCAAGGTAGCGTGTCAACACATCCGCTGGAATCAGGGCTGTAATCAAACCAGCTAACAAAATCCCCACCAGGAACCAGACCGCTATGTCATTCCACAATTCATTCAAGGCGTATGCCAGGCCTGCCCGAAGTTTCTCTGAAAAACTGTGGTGGGACCGGTGATCCTCGGGAGGACATTCTTGGCCATCGCAGCATCCATCCACCGGACAGCTAAGATCTGGCTTGGTCTTAATCTCCTCTTCCCCTTTGGTGAGAAGATTCTCTGAAAGGCCAGCGGCCGTGGCTGTGGCGAATGCTGCGGCCGGCCTGGCCATGGTCATGACCGGGTCCAGTAAGGCGTAAGTAAGGGCTATAGAATCCACACCCGACTCAGGGGTGGAGATAAGGAATGCCGTGGTTGCCCCTTTATTCGCCCCCTGTTTCTTGAGTGAGGCCGCTGCAGGAAGCACACCGCACGAACATAAAGGGATGGGAATGCCGAGCAGGGACGCCTTGAAGACCGAGCTAAATCTTCCCCGGCCCAGGTGACGGGCCACTGTGTCCGGGCTGAGGAATATGCGCAACATCCCGGCCACAAGGATGCCAAAGATAACGTATATGGAGGCCTCTTGGAGTAGATTCCACGATTCCCCAAGTATATCAATAAGAAAACTCATTTAACACTCCCTTCACCTTCCCCCTCCTGGGCGTTGCTGTTGGATTTTGTACCACCGCTGAATATAAACCGCCCCACGCCAGCACACAGCGGATGGCGAAGATTCATCCCCTGTCTATGGGTTAAAGGCCTTTATTCACGAAGATGATCCTGTCCCACCTGAATCAGTTTCTCCACATGATGGTCATCCAGAGAATAGTAGAGTATTTGCCCATCGCGACGGCTTTTAACCAGAGCCAGATCTTTAAGGCGCCGGATCTGATGGGATGTTGCTGACTCACTGAGATTCAAGAGGGCAGCCAAATCGCAGACGCACATTTCACCCCCCCTGAGGGCCATTGCCATCTTGAGTCGCGTCGGATCCCCTAGAGCCTTATAAACCAGGGCGAGTCTTTCCATATCTTGATCTGGTATGGACTCCTCCCTGGCCCTGGCCACCCTATCTAAATGAACCATCCGAACGAGGCAACCATCTTCTTCGATCAGATTCGCTTTTCTTTTACCCATGGAAATCCCCTTGAATATCTGAACATATGCTCAAATATATACGAATTATCATTTTTGTCAAGGAAATAAGTAAAGCTCCCCTCCCCGAGGTGCGGGCCATCTGAAACTTTCCTGGAGAACCTCCACCTTCTCGAGAGACTGAGTCACAATTCGACTAAACTGTCATTCCGGGCGAGCCGAAAGATTGTGGGCGAGACCCGGAATCCAGGAAGCTCGTGAGGAATCAACTTATTCTGGATCTCCCGCCGCCTTCGGCGGGAGATGACGAATTGCGGCACAATCCCCGACGGGGGAGGATTGAGGTGGGGGTGGACAGGCTACTGCGGGTGACGGGCCCTCAAGGGAGGGGAATTTAAGCGGGATGGGTTTTGAGGATGGCTAAACCATTGCATTTTGTCTCGGATGAAGTGGTTTTGACTTGACAGAGTTTGGCTTTATGGTTATATTGCCATATAACCAAACGAAGGAGCACATAACATGGTCCTGAATCTATACAAAATGAAGGCCCAGGTGGCAAAAGCTCTGTCGCATGAGAGCCGTCTCATAATCATAGATGCCTTGAAAGAAAAAGATATGTGCGTCCACGATCTGACCAAGCTGGTGGGAGCGGATCAGTCTACAGTCTCCAAACATCTGTCTGTGCTCAAGGGTGCTGGTATTCTTGAGGATCGAAAGCAGTCGAACAAGGTCTATTATCACCTAAAAACGCCCTGTGTGATCAACTTCTTCGATTGTGCCTTGGAGGTTATTCGCTCCAGATCCACGCTGCCCACGGTTTAATCAAGCCAACCAGCCCTAAACCAGCCGCCCCACAGATGAGAAGGAGCTGAAATGAGAGAACGCTATAAACTCTTAATAATATTTGGCGTATTTGCTGTGTGTTATTTCGTACCCTGGCGCCATCCCGTCCTCCAGCAATCCTGGTTGGAGGCGCTGATGATGCTCCAGGAATATGCACGAGAACATGTATTGACCTGTCTGATCCCGGCATTTTTCATTGCAGGGGCCATATCCGTTTTTGTTTCTCAGGCCTCCGTCCTCAAATATTTTGGATCCTCTGCCCACAAAATCCTCTCCTATTCCGTCGCCTCGGTCTCTGGAACGGTACTTGCTGTCTGTTCCTGCACTATCTTACCGCTCTTTGCCGGCATCTACTCCAGAGGGGCGGGCATTGGACCTGCCACGGCTTTTCTCTATTCCGGCCCAGCTATCAATGTGCTTGCTATCGTGTTTACAGCACGGATACTTGGCTGGGAACTTGGCTTGGCCAGAGCCGTAGGGGCGATCCTATTTGCCATCATCAGCGGGATTCTCATGGCAATTATTTTTAGAAAAGATGATGCAGCCCGTACGGCTGGACCTTTATATCTTCCCGATGAAGATGTAAAAGGACGAACCCTCCTCCAGGACTCACTCTACATGCTGACCATGGTTTTGATCCTGATTTTTGCTGCCTTTGCGCAGCCTGCTCAGGCGTCCTCTGGGTTTTGGTCCCTCATTTTTGCCGCCAAGTGGATCATTACCGGCGTTCTCTTGGTTTTGCTTGCCCTTATGCTCAAGTCATGGTTCACCCGTAGCGAAATTCATGATTGGGTGGACTCCACCTGGGGATTTATGAAACAGATCTTTCCCCTGCTGGGGGCTGGAATACTCCTGGCCGGCTTTATGCTGGGCCGGCCAGGCCACTCTGCTCTTATTCCAGAACAATACATCCACACTCTGGTTGGCGGAAACTCCATAGTGGCCAACCTGATGGCATCAGTCGCCGGTGCTCTGATGTATTTCGCCACGTTGACTGAGGTGCCTATCCTTCAGGGTCTTCTGGGGTCTGGCATGGGCAAAGGGCCTGCATTGGCCCTCCTCTTGGCTGGTCCCGCCCTCTCCCTCCCAAACCTGCTTGTCATAGGGAGCGTCATGGGGCTCAAGAAGACAGCCTCCTTTAGCATCATCATCGTACTGCTTTCCACCGCCGCAGGCCTCTGCTACGGTAGCCTAATCGGATAGAGGCAGACATCGCTTCTGGTCACGCTGAACAATCGGGACGAATGAAGAGAATTGACTGAATGGAAGGATGATTGGGAACTGTGAAGAGATCAAGGCTTTGGCTCATCAATTTTCTGAGCCATCACCACTCTGTGATTATGACTGTAGTCCTTGAGCCGAACCTTTCGCCCATAACTATTGCTCGCTTCAACCAGCCCCAAGGCCTGTTTGGTCTGATCCGAGTCCATTTCCAGCAATATCCACCCACCCGGGTTTAAATGCCTTGGTGCCTCTTGAATAATATCTCTTATATAGAACATCCCTTCCGCTCCACCATCAAGTGCACGCCTAGGTTCATAGTCTCTGACTTCTGGAGGAAGGGAATCCATGGCCTCAGACTTGATATAGGGTGGATTGGATACAATGACGTCAAAGGTGAGTTCCGGATTCGAAAAACCCTGCCACAGGTCACTGAGTACGAACTCGATCTTCTCTTCTACACGTGCTTTTTTGCATTCTGCCTGGCCATGTCCAATGCGTCCTGAGAGACGTCACTGGCCCATACAGTAACGCCTTCAAGCTCTCGCGCGATAGCTACAGCGATAGCACCGCATCCTGTTCCCAAATCAAGAATCCGTGCGCACGAGCCTCCGGTCGATCCTTTTCCGCGGCACAAACCGAGAACGTGCTCTACGAGGAGTTCTGTTTCAGGCCTGGGGACCATGACCTGCGGGCCCACCCTAAAATCCATCGACCAAAATTCTTGAACGCCTGTGATGTACTGAATAGGCTCTCTGCTGAGCCGCCTTTTGATGAGTGAGCGATATCCTGCAACTTCCTTCTCATGAAGAGGTTGATCAAACCTGAGGTAGAGTTTTATGCGGTCAATTTCTAATTGGTGGGCTAAGAGAATTTCAGCACTCAGTCGAGGGCTTTCAATCTCCTTCTTTTCCAGATAGTCCGTTGTGACCTTCAGGAGTTCTTTAATGGTCCAGGATTTCTGAAGCACCATGTTCGTAAATTAGCTCCGCGTCACTTCGCTATTGGAGGAATGGAATGGTGGAATAGTGGTGGCTGATGCCGGATGCCGGTCGCCTGATACCGGATAAAGAGGTATTTTTATTCTATCTGGTATCTTGTATCCAGTATCCAGTATCTGGCATCTACTCTCTTCCCCAGCCTGTTACGAGCCGAGGAGGCGGGGCTTCGCCAAGTCTTCTTAGATGGTTTACTCCCCCTTTAGGGCCTCGGCCTGGAAATGGGTGATCAGGGGATCAATGAGCATGTCCATCTGCCCCTGCAGAACGTCTTCGAGCCGATGCAAGGTTCTACCGATTCGGTGATCTGTCACCCTGCTCTGAGGGAAATTATAGGTCCTTATCTTCTCGCTCCTATCCCCTGAACCGACCATGCTCCTGCGTTCTTCTGAGATCTTTGACTGCTGTTCAGCTATCTGCAGGTCCAATAATCGAGATCTAAGCACCTTCATGGCCTTAGCCTTGTTCTTGTGTTGTGATTTCTCATCCTGGCAGGATACCACAAGGCCTGTGGGCAGATGGGTGATGCGAACCGCGGAATCGGTCACATTCACATGTTGGCCTCCATGCCCAGATGCGCGGAAAACATCGATACGGAGGTCATCCTGATTAATCTCCACATCCACTTCCTCCGCTTCAGGAAGCACGGCAACCGTGATTGCCGAAGTGTGTATCCGACCCTGTGCTTCAGTTTCAGGGACCCTCTGCACACGGTGTACACCACTCTCATGCTTCAGACGGCTGTAGACCTTCTGACCCTCTATGAGAAGGACAACCTCTTTGAACCCGCCAATACCCGTCATATTTTGGCTCAAGATTTCCGTCTTCCACCCTTTAAGCTCAGCATACCTTGTATATGCTCTGAAAAGATCGGCAGCAAAAAGGGCCGCCTCTTCTCCACCTGTGCCAGCCCTTATTTCTAGGATAACATTTTTCTCATCATTTGGATCCTGTGGAAGGAGCAACGATTTGAGCTCCTTCTCCAATTCAGAAAGATTCGACTTGAGTGTGTCAATTTCCTCTCGGGCCAGCTTTCTCATCTCCGGATCAGAGTCATTCAGGAGAGGACGATTGTTTTCGATTTCTTCCTCTATCCCCCTGTACCTCCTGAATGTATTCACAATGGGAGACAGGCGACTGTGTTCCTTTAGATAGCTCTGGTAGGTTTTTTGATCTCGGATAATTTCAGGACGGGCCAGTTCATTCTCCAACTGGTCGAAACGTTCCTCGATCTCCTCAACTTTGGCAAACATAAGCAAACAGCCTTTCGCCCTTTCCCTTTATGAGTTCACCCCTATTCAGGTCTACGTCGATCATCTCTTCGGTCACTCCCATGACAGGCAATTCCTTCGACCATGCTCAGGCATAATCTCCCGCCGTTGGAGGCATTCGTAGCCTGTTTGGGTGCCATCTTGATCCGCTCAAGGAATGTGTCTTTCAGGGGAAATTGCCGAGGGGAGCTTTTTGAGTGGGTCTTCCTTAGGGTTTGGGTGATCAGATGCTAATCTTCCGCGCTTTTGCCCGGACTAGTTGACGCCTGACTCTTGTTGAATTTTGCGTACTTACGTCTAAAACGTTCCACTTTGCCAGCCGAATCCACCAACTTCTGTTTTCCTGTAAAAAACGGGTGACACTTGGAACAGATCTCCACTTTTATCTCTTTCAGGGTGGACCCTGTCTCAAATTCATGACCACAGGCACAGTGGACAATGGCTTTATGGTATTCCGGATGAATTCCCTTTTTCATGTCTCCTCCCCCACAAAATCGCTTCCAGGGATTTTATTCACTCATAGATTCCAAAAAGGCTTTATTATTCTTTGTTCCTTTAATTTTGTCCAGCAAAAACTCCATGCTATCAACGGGTGTCAGGGGGGCCAGCAGTTTTCTGAGTATCCAGATACGATTCAAAACCCCTTCCGGCACAAGGAGTTCTTCTTTTCTCGTCCCAGACCGATTGATATCCATGGATGGAAACACACGCCTATCTGTCAGCTTTCTATCCAGATGAATCTCCATGTTTCCGGTTCCTTTGAATTCCTCAAAAATCACTTCATCCATCCTGCTCCCTGTATCAACCAGGGCGGTGGCAATAATGGTGAGGCTCCCTCCCTCCTCAATGTTTCTGGCTGCCCCAAAAAAGCGTTTGGGTTTATGCAGGGCATTGGAGTCAAGGCCGCCTGAGAGGATTTTGCCGCTTGGTGGTACCACCGCATTGTAGGCCCTGGCCAATCTCGTGATGCTGTCGAGAAGGATAAGGACATCTCGCTTGTGTTCTACCAACCTCTTGGATTTCTCAATGACCATCTCTGCCACCTGCACGTGCCTCTGAGGCTGTTCATCAAAGGTGGAGCTGATCACCTCTGCCTCCACAGACCGTTGCATGTCCGTCACCTCTTCCGGCCTCTCATCAATGAGAAGGACTATTTTGTGAATACTAGGATCATTGGCCGTGACACTGTTTGCAATGTTCTGGAGCAACATGGTCTTCCCTGTCCTGGGCGGGGCGACGATGAGTCCTCGTTGGCCTTTACCCAAGGGGGTCATCAAGTCCATAATCCTAGATGAGTAATTGTCTGAAGCGGTCTCCAGGTCGACCCTGTCCTCAGGATAGAGGGGGGTGAGGTTATCGAACAGGATCTTCTCCCGGGAGATTTCCGGATCCTCATGGTTCACCTGTTCCACTTTCAAAAGGGCAAAATATCTCTCTGTGTCCTTAGGCGGTCTAATCTGACCAGAAATGGTATCACCTGTCCTCAGGTTGAAACGCCGAATTTGTGAAGGGGATATGTAGATATCGTCGGGCCCTGGTAGGTAATTGGAATCTGTGGCCCTAAGGAAGCCGAATCCATCGGGCAGAATTTCCAAGACACCCTCACCGTATATGAGGCCGTTCTGATCAGAGTGGGCCTGGAGCAACGAAAATATGAGCTCCTGCTTGGGCATGCCTGTAGCGCCCTCGATACTAAAGTCCTTGGCCATGGTGGTCAGTTCGCTTATTTTCATTTTCTTGAGTTCCACCAGATTCATAATCCAATCTCCATGATAAATGTTTAGAAAGTACTACAACTCACTCCCGCCTCATCCTCGTATCGCAATAAGACCGTTGGGTCCACGTCACGGATGCCCTAGGGTATTCTTTCAAGGTTCCTAATAATACACCGGCTGTGGACTCTATCCTTCATAAGATTGACCCCAACTCATCGAGGAATAGAACCACCACCCTCTACAGTTAGAAAGGGGGGCATTTCGCCATTTCATGCAGTTGATCCCACTCCAGAGCTCAGGCACCTCTCGGGATTGAGGGAAGTCATCAGATTTTCGGCATACTCCATAGGGAGACTTTCAGATCAACCTTGCAGACCCTTTTAGATGATTAGATAAGATAGCGCAGCAGAATAAATATGGAGTTGATCATGGTATCCGATCTTTACCGAAATGCTCTAAGGGGCAGGAAGATATTTTAACCTATAAAGGATATAAGCGAATATTGCCTCTTGTCAAGCCTTTTTATCCTTTTTACTCTCCACATCGATTCGCCTCAAAGCCTTTAGGATACAGTCCATGTCTTCGGGCATGGATGCTTTGAATTCACAGTATTCTTCAGATTCGGGATGAATAAAACCTAGGGTTTCAGCGTGGAGCTGCTGCCTCTTCACAAGGGGCAGTATGCGACTTGCCAAAAAAGCCCGCCTTTTCCACCAATTTCGCTTATATCCATAAAGCGGATCTCCCACAATGGGGTGACCCAGGTAGGATAAATGAACCCTGATCTGGTGCGTTCTCCCCGTCTTAGGGGTGACAGACAGAAGTGTGAACCCGCTGCCTAATTCTTCCATGATCCCCCAGCGAGTGAGTGCGGCCTTTCCTTTGCTGGGCTGGACTGACATCTCCTTCCTTCTGCTGGGGTGACGAGCGATGGCAAGATCGATCTCTCCTTCAGCACCATCCATCACCCCGTGGACAATGGCCACATACTGTTTTTCAACTGTCCTGGCCTTGAATTGTTTGGCTAGAAAGTCGTGGGCCTGATCATTCTTGGCCACAACCACGAGGCCCGAGGTATCCTTATCAAGTCGGTGAACGATTCCTGGCCGCAAGACACCACCTATGCCAGACAGATCATCACAGTGCTGAAGAAGACCATGAACCAATGTTCCCTTGGGATGCCCTGGTGCAGGGTGAATGACCACCCCTGGAGGCTTATTAAGGACAATAAGTGAGGCGTCTTCATGGACGAGGGAAAAATCGACTGGCTCTGCCTGCAATTTATAGGGAACAGCCGGCGGAATGCGTACGTTGACCTGATCCCGTTTCTTCAGCCGATAGCCCGCCTTTGGTGAACGGCCGTCGACCTTTACAAATCCCTTTCTGATGAGTTCTTGGACCCTTGATCGGGTGAGGTCACTGATCTGAGAAGCAAGAAAAACATCGAGGCGTATGTCTCTGTGCTCGTCTGTAATGGGAAAAGAATATGTCCTCTCTGGTTCTTGCTCCACTTGGCTCCACAACGAAAGTAGGCACTAAGCAGTAAGAACTAAGCAGGCTCACGGTTTCATACTGCCAACTGCTTACTTCCTACTACTTACTGCAAAAGCCCTAAGGTTCTTGAAGCTAAGAAGAGGTTATCCGAACGCGTTGAGCAGTTACTGAATAACCAGGCGAGTGACTATGAAAAGATTCTCTCCAGATCCTTTTCTACCTGTTCCTCCTTAATGTTTTTAGCAATGGATATCTCTTTGACCAATAGGGTTCTGGCGGTGTCTAGCATCTTCCTTTCTCCAAAGGAGAGATCCTTTTCCACCTTCAACATCAGGAGATCACGATAGACTTCAGCCACTTCAAATACAGAGCCTGTCTTTATCTTATCCATGTATTCCCTGTACCGTCTGTTCCACGTCTGATTATCTACAACCACATCCTTTTTCTTCAGAATGGTATAGAGCTTCCTGACATCGCCTTCTCCAATGATCTCCCTTAGTCCCACATTGTTTACATTGTTCTTGGGAATCATGATGATCATGTCATTATCGAGGATTCGCATAACGTAGAAATCCTGGCGGCAACCTGAGATCTCCTGACTTTCGATCTTTTCGATCACGCCCACCCCATGTGCCGGATAAACAGCCAAATCACCTACATCAAACATGTTTAACCCCCTTTAAAAGATAAATCGCTATGGCCCCAAGCACCTCGTTATGAAGCCCCATCCATGCTCCCCAGAAACGGGTGAGCATGGATGGGTGAAAGTGAAACCTCCTTAAGTGATAAGCAAAAGTAGCCCGGCTGTGGGCAATATGGGAGCAATAACCAAAGAAACCACTGACATCAATTTGATCAAGATGTTCATGGCTGGACCGGAGGTATCCTTAAAAGGATCTCCAACAGTGTCTCCCACCACGGCGGCCTTGTGATTGTCAGACCCTTTACCTCCCAGATTTCCGGCCTCAATGTATTTTTTGGCATTATCCCATGCACCCCCGCCATTGGCCATGAAAAGGGCGAGGAATGCACCCATGACCGTAGCACCGAGGAGCATGCCACCCAGAGTCTCCGTCCCCAAAAGGAAACCGACTGCCACCGGGGTAAGTACAGCGACGAGGCCCGGAGCGACCATCCTCTTAAGGGCCGAATTGGTGGCAATGGTGACACAGGTGGCCGGATCCGGTTTGACCCCCTCTTTTCCTTCCAACAGTCCAGGGATTTCCCTGAACTGCCGCCGGATCTCTTCCACGATACTGAATGCGGCCTCACCCACGGAGGTCATGGTGAGCGCTGCGCATACCATGGGGACCATGGCCCCTATGAAAGTCCCAACCACCACCATGGGATTTCTAATGTCTATAATCGTTAAACCGGCGGCCTGGGTATAGGCAACAAACAGGGCAAGCGCCGTGAGTGCTGCTGAGCCGATGGCAAATCCCTTACCGATGGCTGCCGTCGTGTTGCCAAGGGCATCCAGGCTATCTGTAATCTTTCTCGTCTCAGGGCCCAGCCCTGACATCTCTGAAATGCCTCCCGCATTGTCCGCTATGGGCCCGTAGGCATCCACCGTCATGGTGGCACCCACTGTGGCCAACATGCCCACCGCAGAAAGACCAATACCGTATATCCCTGCAACCTGGTACCCTATAAAAGTGGCCACGCATATGCCTAAGATGGGGAGATAGGTGGACTGCATGCCCACAGCCAGTCCGGCAATGATGACGGTGGCAGGACCGGTCTTTGATTGCTCGGCGATACGACGGATAGGTGGACCGGATGTATAGTACTCTGCAAGAAGACCGATGGCGATACCGCAGAGAAGGCCAGAAACGACGGCCCAGAACGCTCCCCAGGGCATGGCAAGGGATTTGACGACGATGGCTGTAAGGATTACGAAGATACCAGCAGCTACAAAGGTAGTGTACCTCAGGGCTCCTGCCGGGTTTCCACCCTGAAAGGCCTTTATGGAGAATACACCCACAAAGGAGCTGAGCAGGCCTGCCATGACCACCAGTATGGGCATGGCCATATATTTCAACTTGATGACCACCGGATCCAGGCCCTTAAGCACCGGGAATTTATCGAGAAACTCCGGTGTAATGATCAAGGTGGCGCCGATGGCGATGGTCGCAATCACTGAACCCACATAAGATTCAAAGATGTCTGCCCCCATCCCGGCAATGTCACCCACATTATCACCCACGTTGTCTGCGATAACACCAGGATTTCTGGGGTCGTCCTCAGGGATGCCCGCCTCCACCTTTCCCACCAGGTCAGCTCCCACATCTGCAGCTTTGGTATAGATGCCTCCACCCACACGGGCAAAGAGGGCAATGGAGCTTGCACCCATGGCAAAGCCATTTATATATTGAGCCGTGTTCGGGTCTCCACCATAGCGCCAGAACCAGAAACCCAGCCCCAACAGGCCGAGGCTAGCGACGGATAGTCCCATCACCGAACCAGAAAAGTAAGAGACATTGAGTGCCTTGGCCTGGCCATCTTTATTGGCAGCCTCAGCCGTACGAGAATTTCCTCGGGTCGCTGCCGTCATGCCAGAGAATCCTGCAAGCATGGAGCAGAAGGCACCGGTCACAAAGGCAATGGCAGTTCTCCAGGAGATGAAGATCAAGAGCAAAACAAAAACGGCCGCTATAAAAAAGACCAATACAGAATATTCTCTCTTCAAAAAGGCCATCGCCCCTGAGTGGATCATTCCCTCCAGTTCCTGCATTAGTGAGCTACCATTCGGCTGTTTCTTCACATAGAGATAGATAAAGTACGCGATGATCAGCCCTAGGATCCCTAAAGGGAGAGCATAAATAGTTAATCCCTGCATCAGCTTCTTACCTCCTTACTTTGTTAGATTTTGGTAATTGATTTCATTCATGGTCGAGTCAATCCCATGAGTAATAAACAGCTCGCACGCCCGAATCGCCAGTTGGATCACCTCTTGGACGATTCCTTTTTCATCACCATAGAAAGGGCTCAAAACATAGTCTTCGATCGATTCTCTATCGTACCGCGGACGACCGACTCCAATCTTCAACCTAGGGAACTCATGCGTACCCAGATGGTGCACAACGGACAAAATCCCTTTATGTCCTCCTGCACCCCCGTTTCTCACGACCCTTATCTTTCCCAGAGGAAGATCAATATCGTCGTGTATGATGAGAATATTTTCTGCTCTAAGATCAAAATAATCGACGCAGGCTCTAATGGATTTGCCACTCTGGTTCATATAGGTGAGTGGGCGAAGCAATATCACAGACTTATTTTGAAACGTCGTCCGGGTATTTCGTGACCCAAACCGCCTGCCACTCAAACGGATCCCCAAGGACTTGGCCCAGAGGTTGATGACCTTAAAACCCACATTATGCCGTGTGTTCCTGTACTTTAGTCCAGGATTACCGAGCCCAGCTATCAAGTACACCTTTTAGGACTTCCCTTCACCCCCTTTCTTTTTCCTTGGCTTATCTGATGGTTCCTGGCTGCCCTCTGATTCTGCCTCGGTCTTCTCTTTCTCAACCTTTTCTCCTTCAACCGCTTCGGCTTCAGCTTCAGCTTCTTCTCCCTCAAGCGCTTCTTCCTCAACCTCTTCCTCTACAGGCTCTTCTACGACCGTCGGGGCAGCTACCACCGCAATTGTCAGATGCTCCTCATCGAGGGACGTGATTCCTTCTGGGAGCACCAGGTCTCGGATGTGCACAGAGTCCCCGATCTCCAGTTGGGACACATCCACCTCCAGGACTTCGATGAGCTTGCCGGGGAGGCAGGATACGGTCAGCTCTCTCCTTACATGCTGCAGAATCCCCCCCTCTTCAGCTCCCGCAGGGGTATTGATCAGGTGGATAGGAACATTGACCGTGATCTCTTTGTCCATAGATATTTCATAAAAGTCGGCGTGAAGATAGGTGTCTTTAATGGGATCAACCTGAAGATCCTTGAGAATGACATTCCAGGTTTCCGTGCCGCCGTCCGATTTCACCTTAAGATCGAGGATGATGTTTTCCCCGCCCGTTCGCTTTATGAACCCTTCCAGTTCAGGGTAATCCATTGCTAGCTTGAGTGATTCTCTGTTGGGACCATAGAAAACGGCAGGTAATTGGTTGTTGTTTCTAAGCTTCTTGGCCGCCCCTTTCCCTTTCTCCTGCCTGGTTCGAGCATTTAAGACCGGTTTATCCATTGGCTACCTCCAAAACCATGTCACGATGGTTTTATAACGAAAATTTTCACAAGCAATACAAAATAAAAACGCCCAATGCGTATCAGGCGTTCTCACTATCATACAAACAACGTGCTTACAGAGTTAGAATTATAGATTCTCTTGATGGTTTCCCCAAGCAGTTCGGCTACGGATAGTACAGTTACCTTGGTGCATTTCTGAGATTTCTCATTCAGGGGAATCGTGTTGGTCACCACCAGACTGTCGATGGGAGATGCCTCTATCTTTTCGATGGCTGCGCCGGAAAGGACGGGATGTGTGCAGCATGCATATATATTGGAAGCGCCTTTCTCCTTTAGTGCGGCGGCGCCTTGCGTCAATGTCCCGGCCGTATCCACCATATCATCCAGGATAACGGCTGTTTTCCCGTCAACCTCTCCGATAATGTTCATGGCTTCAGCAATATTGGGTGCATCACGTCTCTTATCGATAATGGCCAAGGTCGCTTCCAGTCGCTTGGCAAAGGCCCTCGCCCGCTCCACACCCCCTGCATCAGGGGACACGATCACCAAGTCATCTTCAAAATGGGTCCGAATATATTTTAGGAGAAGGGGTGCAGCGAAAAGGTTATCCACCGGTATATTAAAGTAGCCCTGAATTTGACCCGCGTGCAGATCCATGGAGACCACTCTGTTTGCTCCAGCGGTGGTGATAAGATCGGCCACCAACTTGGCGCTGATGGGGACCCTCGGCTTAACCTTTCGGTCCTGCCGACCGTAGCCATAATAAGGGATAATCGCGGTGATCCTTTCTGCCGAAGCCCTTCTGAGCGCATCCATCATGATCAAGAGCTGCATAAGGTTATCATTTACAGGGGTAGAGGTGGATTGGAGCACGAAGACGTCCCCGCCCCTTATATTCTCGTGGATTTCAACTTGCGTCTCCCCATCGCTGAAGGTCTTGGCCGCTACCTTGCCCGGCTCAACGCCCAGATAATCACACACTTCCCGAGTGAGTTCAGGGTTTGATGTTCCGCCAAAAAGTTTCATAAAAACATTGCTCCGTTTCGCTATGCCGTCACTCCATCCCTTCGTTCCACCGACCCTTGTGCCCTCGGAACGAAACGCATCGCTTGCCTACACGGGGATCTTAATTTCATTGAATCCAAAAATTCCGCAGCACATTAACAAGCTGGCTGGGGTGGGAGGATTCGAACCTCCGAATGCGGGCTCCAAAGGCCCGTGCCTTACCGCTTGGCGACACCCCAACGGTTCGCCATTGGCCAACTAACATTGATCATTTGTCATGCCTCATCTTGTTATCTATCAACCGGCATTTATCGCAGATCCTTTGCCATTCCAACTACCTGCGGTTCCCAATGAAGATTAATGAGGGATAAATGTGAAATGACTAATGATCAATGCTGGGGATCAATGCTTGGGGCCTTCCCAGTTCGTAGCAACAAAAACATCCCCCAGGCTCTGGGAGATGAGGAATTGTTTGGCTGATAAGGCTTGATTTAGTGAGGAGAATACCCCGAAAACACTTGGCCCGCTTCCTGTCATCAAAGCCCCTTCTGCCCCCGCGTTTATTAAGAACGTTTTAATGGTATCTATTATCGGGAATCTTGAGGATGTGACCTCTTCTAAATCGTTCTCAAGGATGGCGGAGACTGCAAAAGGGTCATTTTTCAGGAATTTCACTATATAGTCATATTCCCCCCTTGTCAACTCCAATTTAAGAGCGCCATAAACCCATGAAGTGGAGACTTGAACGGGGGGAGTAACGATAACATACCAGAATGTAGGCCATTTTTTCAGGGGTTCCAGAATATCTCCGATCCCCGTGGCCAGAGAGGGCTCACAGTGCAGAAAAAAGGGTACATCTGCTCCCAGTTGACCTGCAATCACATGGAGCTCGGACAGGCTCAGAGGCTGGGAGCATATCTCATTGAGGGTCATTAGGGTAGCAGCGGCGTCACTGCTTCCGCCACCCAGGCCCGCTGCAACAGGTATATTCTTGGTCAGTTTTATGGCCACGCCCCGTTGAATTCCGGTCTTAGAAAAGAAAGAGAGGGCGGCCTGATAAACCAGATTTCTTTCATCCGCAGGGACCTGAAAACCCTCGCAAGAAAGCTCTATTCTCCTATCCCCAATGACTGTCAGATCAAGGAGATCAAAAAGATCCACGGGTACCATGATGGAAACCAGCTCATGATACCCATCTGCTCGTCGACCTGTAATCTTCAACCGGAGATTTAACTTGGCAGGAGCTTTGACGCTGTGAAGTGACAAGTGACCAGTGACGTGTGACACGCTTACTCCTTTGCTCCACATGCGGTTATGAGGGAACACCCCCACTTTCCGCCAAAGCTTCTCGGTTCTCGTCTCTGCCTTCCCGTCACGGCCTTATTCCCACACCTTCAAAGTCAGATAGAGGGTAGCCTTTCTCCTTTTTACCAGGAAAAGAATGGTGTCGCCTTCCTTGTATCGGCGGATCTTTTTACTGTATTCATCAAGATCTTTCATGGGCTCCTGGTCCATCTCCACGATGATATCGCCATGCCTTAGGCCAGCCTCCCCTGCAGGGGAGTTTTTCTCCACCTGAACCACAACCAGACCACGCTCTTCAGAGAGGCCGAACTGGCGCGCCAGCTCCGGTGTAATCTCATCCACGGTCATTCCCAAATCAGATACCTCTTCTGCGAGTTCCTCCTCCGCCTGTTCCTCTTTCAATTTGCCGACCTTGACTTCAAAGCGTTTCTGCTTGCCCCCTCGTATCACCTCCACCTTGACAACCTTGCCCACCGGGGTGGAGGCCACCACATAGGGGAGTTCTTTCATCTCTCTAATCTTTTCCCCATCGAAAGAGATGATCACATCCCCCCTTTCTATGCCCGCCTTATCCGCTGGTCCGCCGGAGGTGACGTCGGCAACCAGGGCACCTTTATCATCTCTTAGATTCAGTTTGTCTTTTAGTTCTGGTGTAATTTTTTGGATCGTGACTCCTAGCCATCCTCTGACCACTTTCCCTTTCTTGAGCTGCGGGAGGAGGTCTTTCGCCATGTTGACGGGTATGGCGAAGCCGATACCGATATTCCCGCCGCTCCTGGAATAGATGGCAGAGTTTATGCCTACCACTTCCCCCTGCGTGTTCAACAAGGGACCTCCACTGTTTCCGGGATTAATGGAAGCGTCTGTCTGTATGAAGTTATCATAGGCCCCTGCGCCCAGCTGTCTGTATTTTGCACTCACAATCCCTGCTGTCACCGTATGCCCAAGGCCAAAAGGATTGCCGATTGCGAGGACCCACTCACCCACCTCTAGCTTCTCAGAATCTCCAAGGGGAAGAGGAATCAGCGGCTTGTCGGTTTCTATGCGTATCAGGGCCAGGTCTGTTTTGGGATCACGACCTATGATTTTGGCGTCATATTCTTTTCCATTGGCCAGCTTCACTTTGATCTCATCGGTTTTTTCCACCACATGATTGTTGGTCAATATAAATCCGTCTTTATCAATGATGAAACCGGATCCAAGGCTCCTTTGCCTGTGTTCTTTGGGAATCTGGTCCTTAAAGAATTTTTCAAACCAGTCATGAAACGGATCATCCTCACCAAAAGGGAATCTGAAAATCCGGCCCCCTTTAATGATCTTCACCGTACTGATGTTGACCACAGATTGCCTCGCCTCCTTCACCAGTTGTGAAAAGGACCCCGGAATCGATGACCCCATTTCAGCCGTTCGGCCCGAGGCTTGCGCACCATGGCCAATAAGGAAGGCGAGACCCATGCCAGCCAGCAAGCACAGTAGGGCCCGCCCGATAGAAGGTAATCTACCACCTCTATGGCTCCAATTCATCATGTTCTCTCCGCTCCCCCCTATTCCGCTGCCTTTACATATCGCAATCTCAGGTCGGTAAGGATTGACTCAAGGAATTTCTCCTCTTCCTCCGTCAAGTTCCCTTGCGTCTTCTCCTTCAACATGGCGATGATATCGATGGTGTGCTTGGCGAGAGCGATATCTATTTTCTTTTCACCGCTTTGAGGGTCGGCTATCTCCCCAAGGTGCAGAAGGACCGAAGAGCTGAGGCTAAATATGAGAGAGTTAAAATTCACTTCAGGGAGAGGAGCCCGCTCAGCCTCCTGCTCCTTAGCTTCTCCCTTTCTCTCCTTCTCCTCCTTCACCTCTGCCGCAGCTTCCTCTTTCTCCTCTTTTAGCTCTCCCTTCTCATCCAGAGCCCTCTTGTCCTTTACCACAAATCCTTTCCCTTCTATTTCCATAATAGAATCACCTCACTTCGTTCGTTGATTTCATAGTTCTATTCTCCTTGCGGAGAACACGTGGTCCAATGCACGGACTTTTTCAAGGACGTCATCCTTTACGGAAACATCCGTGGTTAGCAGAATGACATTCTGCTTTTTCGCCCTTTCCTGTCCCACATGCATACGACCTATATTCACCTTATATTTCCCCAGAGTTGTGCCGATACGGCCAATAACACCCGGGATATCCTCGTTGTGGATGAGCAGAATATGTCCTTCCGGAATGGCCTCGAGATAGAAATCATTAATACGCAATATCCTGGGCATCGTCTTCCCGAAAATGGTCCCCGACACAATATTCACGCCCTCCATAGACTTCACCTTTAGCACCAAGAGACTAGCAAAGTCTTCTGAAGTCTTGGTCTTTGACTCCACCACTTTAATCCCCCTGTCAGCAGCAATGAAGGAGGCATTCACAAAGTTCACATCATCTTTTAGGATGGGGGTGAGCAACCCTTTTATCATGGCTGTGGTGAGTGGGGTCACATCATATTCCGTAACCTTTCCTGAGTAACTAATCTGGACCTCAAGGATGCCACTGTCAACGAGTTGAGTATGCAAGGAGCCCATTTTCTCGGCCAAGATGGCATAGGGTCTCAGGATGTTCATAAGCTCGGGACCAATACTCGGCACATTGACCGCATTCTTGACCGTCCCGTGCATCAGGTATGCAACAATCTGCTCTGCCACATCGACGGCCACATTGTCTTGGGCCTCTTTGGTTGATGCCCCCAGATGGGGTGTACAGATGAAGTTGGGCAGACTCATGAGCTTTATGTCTCCAGGTGGCTCAGTCGCGAAAACATCAAACGCCGCACCTCCTAGATGCCCCGACTCGAGGGCCTCGTAGAGATCCTCCTCATTGACAATGCCTCCACGGGCGCAATTGATTAACATCGTCCCTTTTTTCATTTTCTTTATGGCTTTTTTGTTAACCATGTTGAGCGTCTCGTCTGTTCTTGGGGTATGGATGGTAATGTAATCGGACCGCTTGAGCAGTTCGTCGAAAGCTACCGGTTCCAGATCCAATTTTTCTAGGGCCTCAGGTTGGATATAGGGATCAAACACAATGACCTTCATCTTCATTCCCTTTGCCCTGTCCGCTACGATCCGTCCGATCTTTCCGGCCCCAATCAGACCCAGTGTCTTGTTGTAGAGTTCCCTGCCCTGCAACTTCTTCTTTTCCCACTTCCCCCCTTTCAGCGATGAGGTGGCCTGCGGGATGTTTCGGGAAAGGGCCAACATCATGGCCACGGTGTGCTCTGCCGTGGTGATCGTGTTGCCCTCTGGCGTGTTCATGACCACGATTCCCCGCTTGCTGGCCGCAGGGATATCTACATTGTCTAGACCGATCCCGGCCCTGCCGATAACCTTCAGGTTATCGGCGGCCTCTATGATATCGGCCGTTACTTTCGTGGCGCTCCTTATGGCGAGGCCGTGGTACTGGCCAATAACCCCTTTCAATTCTTCAGGAGTAAGGCCGGTATTCACATTCACTTCAATCCCAGGGGTCTCCTGAAATACCTTCACACCCAACTCTGAAAGGTTATCACTAATAAGCACCTTCATGTCACGCCCCTCCTAAACGGAAATGGACCTCCTCTTCCCGCCATCTTTGTGTGTTCGTACCCAAGGAATCTCCATCCCAGTGCTTTTACAGACGCAACCGCACCGGTCCTTTCCACACCCTTTTACATCGCTTACGCCTAACGAAACAGGGAGATTAGCCAGGAGATGGGATAGCAAAAAATTCAATACTATCACACGGATAGCATTTGTCAAGATGGATATGTGGAGGGCTCAAACTATAGAAATGTACTGAAAATTCAGAGGATTCTCAGGTTTCAGCGTTTGGCGTGGAAAAGCCTTGACAGGATGGTAAGCCTATTATAGATAGGTTCAATAATAAGTCAGACTTATTTTTAACTTCGATGGTTTCAAGTGAGGGATGCTTACCTTTGACAAAAGGGCTGAAAATGATGGACCGCTCCTCCTAAGGCCCACGACAAACCCGAGTTCGAGAAGACATGGCCGTTCAGAGAAAGAAAAAAGACTTGCCAAATGAGGCGATGTTCAGACCCCTGGAAAAGAAGAGATATTTTGAACAGATTGCCGAAATGATTCAGAATCGAATCCTGAAGGATCGCCTTGAAATCGGCACGAGCCTTCCCTCTGAAAAGGAGCTCGCCCTGGAGTTCCAGGTAAGCCGATCTGTGGTCAGGGAAGCCCTCCGCATCTTGGAGGTATCCGGTCTCGTGAATATCAAGAAGGGACCCTCGGGCGGTATCTTCGTCTCCCACGTCTACCACAAGCCCATAAAGCATTCTCTTAACAATCTGATCACTTCTGGAGAGGTCACCATAGACCACCTCTTTGATGTTCGCCTACTCATTGAGCCTCGCATTGCCATGGAGGCGGCCCTTCACGCGAAAGATAAGGATTTAAGAAAGCTGCGGGATCTCATCACAGATTCATCCCATCACCTAGATGACCCAGGCCACCTGAAGAGGAACAACCTTAATTTTCACTTATTGCTTGCAAAGGCCTCAGGGAACCCGGTCTTGTCCATCCTACTGGAATCTGTGTTTGAAATCCTCGTCGAGCTCTCCTTCGACTTTCTGGATCTTTCTTTGGAAAAGCACTTTTTTCAGGTCCACAAGAAGATCCTTCAGGTCATCGAAAAAAAGCGACCGGAGGATGCCAGAAGACTCATAGAAGAGGACATCCAGGACGTAAGAAAGAAGCTGAAGGGCTTTAAGAGAGTCGAAAGAAGTTAGTCCGCATAAGAGTTGGACGCTATTTCTGAAAAAGTTTTTGAGGATGGGAAAATATGGTTGATGTTTTCATTATTATAATGGGGGTTGTCTTTATTGTGCAGGCAATCCTTGGACTTCACTTTTTTGTCTCCTCCATCTGGGAGCATGAGAAGAGGGCAAGCGTATTTAGCGGGCTGCAGTTTGTTGGCATGCTCGGCCTGCTGGTCTTCTACTACTATCTCTACAGAATCGGTTTTTTTCAAACCACCATCGGCACTGTGCTTCTTGTACTGGCGGTCATTTTGGGGATCTTCGCTGCTATCATCTTCTTGAGAAAAACAGCCCCAAATAAGAAAGCCTTGGAGGGGGCGGGAGGATTTATCATTGGCGCGGTGAAAAGATTCGATGAGAGGACACACGTCTTTGCAAGGAATCGGTCCATCATGCCTGATTCTGACCAATACAGGATATTCTATGAAGAGCACCCCGAACTTGAGGAATTTGATGCCAAAAGGAGGGAAAAGGGTGGGCCGATTGGACATCCTGGCGTCATAGACAGACCCCACGGCGGACCCATCGTGGCAGCCACCCTCGCCTCTTTATCCATTCCGTTTCATCTGTGCACACCTGAAAAATACCAGCCTCAACAGCATCCAGAACTAAAAGGCAAAAAGATGGCATTGCCCCCTGAAGAAGCTACGCTCAGGGTTAAAGGTTATTCCCTCAACGTGGGGGCGGATCTGGTGGGAATCGCTGAGATCAATCCCCTCTGGACCTATTCCCGTAGGGGGGAGATTTTCCACCAGAATTGGGAGGACTGGGGAAAAGAGATTGAACTGGGTCACAAATATGCCGTCGTCTTCGCCGAGGAGATGGGTTTTGAAATGATCGGGCCTGCGCCGCACACGCCCACCGTCATGGAAAGCATGGGCGACTACGCCAAAGGGGCCTTTATTGCTACACAGGTGGCGGCCTACATCGC
>CAJIAF010000306.1_pt1 | contig 29202 bp, 30 predicted proteins | sample 9199141 | NCBI WGS metagenome assembly CAJIAF01 (sample SAMEA7708265, study PRJEB35096) | sediment metagenome | biome: marine neritic benthic zone biome [ENVO:01000025]; feature: sediment [ENVO:00002007]; material: shallow marine sediment [ENVO:03000034] sea grass bed [ENVO_01000059] ...
CAATATCTAACGCCTTCTTGTATTTGTTCTGAAGGATGAGATCATATAGAACCTTCCCGTCAGCCTCTGATACATTCCAATCTATCCATTCTTTTCTATGACTTTCCAGGAACTTTTTCACTTTTTCATCAAGACTCCTTGTCTCTTTCGTCTCTTGGGCAAGAACAGGATTGATCAAAAGACATGAAGGCAGCAAGAATTGGATGAGAAACCACCTTATACTAAATCTTTCTTTGGTCTTAAGCGCCAATTGAGTTGTTTTCATCAGGTCCGAATGACTTAGAAGTTAATCTGAGGATCTTAAATGTCAAACCTTTCCTACTTTTGATGAATATCAAATTCTCTATATCGAGGTCAAATCAAAGAAGTGGGAGGAACAGCTGAGGAGCGAGGGTGTCTGGTCTTCTGTTTTGCGAATGATTGGGGTCAAGCAGCATCACGAGACGTCTTCGGAGCTACTCTTGCCTTCCTCGAGCTCCTCTGAGCGGTGGGGGCGGGTTTCCTTTTACGGTGGGATCTGCGCCTTTTCCTTGGGCGGACAGGTTTTGGCATGGTGAGCCAATTATCGTTCGGCTCGATGCAACTCAATTCTCGGTCGGTGAACTCCTCGATGGCGGGAATGTAGAAGGCATCTTTCTCATCGGCGAAGCTGACCGAGGTGCCAGAGGCGCCGGCACGGCCGGTCCGTCCAATCCTGTGCACGTAATCTTCCGGATCACGCGGCAACGTGAAATTGATCACATGATCCATGCCCTCAATATGAATGCCGCGTCCAGCCACATCCGTTGCCACCATAACCCGGATCTTTCCGGTCTTGAATTCTTCAAGACGACGAACCCGTTTTTTCTGGGGAACATCGCCGGAGAGGATGGAACAGTTGATCCCGTACCGGACCAGCATTTCTGCGAGCCGTCTCACTTCATCGCGCCTGTTGCAGAACACCAGAACGCGATTCAGGTTCTGCTGCTCGATAATGTTGAATAGCAGTGCAAATTTTTTGCTCGCAGTCACGATGTAGATGATCTGCTCCACAGTCTCGACCGCCACCTGTTCAGGTTCGATCTCAACAGTTATCGGGTTGCGGGTCCAGTGCGAGGCAAGCCGGGTGATCTCCTCGGTCAGCGTCGCGCTGAACAACATGGTCTGGCGCTTGTCTTTTGCGGGCGTGCTGTAGATGATCTTTCGGACGTCCGGGATAAAACCCATATCGAGCATCCGATCAGCCTCGTCGATAATCAGCACCTCGATCTTTTTCAGGGTTATGTCATGGTGCCGCTGAAAGTCGAGCAGCCTTCCGGGCGTTGCTACGATGATATCGACCGGACCAGCGGCCAGCTGCTTTCTCTGCTTTGCGTAATCCATACCGCCGAAGACGGAAATGGTTCGCAAGGCACAGTACTTGGAGAGCTGGCGAGCTTCCTCGGAGATCTGAAGCACCAGCTCCCGGGTGGGTGCCAGGATCAGCACACGTGAGGTGCCAGGTTTTCGTTTTCCCTGAATGGGGTTGTAAAGGAGCCTGGTGATGACGGTGATCAGGAAGGCAGCCGTCTTTCCCGTACCGGTCTGGGCCCGGCCGCTTGCATCCTTGCCGGACAGGCTGCTGGGAAGGATTTCGGCCTGGATTGGTGTACAGTACTCGAAGCCAAGATCGTAAATGGCATGCAGCAGAGGGGTTGGAAGATCGAAATCGTGAAACCTCGTCTTCCCTTCGGTGGGCGGGACTTTGAACTGTGAAACCTCCCAGTTCTCCTCCACAGCCTCACCGACGGACGATGGCGACGCATCCTCTATGCTTCTATTTTTCTTTCCTTTTTTCCGATCTCTCAAGAATACCTCTTGACCATAATGTGACAGGCTGGACATTACCATGCTGCTAAAACATTATTTACTTTGTCTTATTAAGGGCTATATGAAGGAATGCAAAAGCAGATTTTATGTCCGCCTATCATTTCATGCGATAGGTGATTAATCCGTGGGAGGTATCATACGGTGAGACGCTCACTTTGACATGATCTCCAACTATCACCTTGATCCGGTACTTTTTCATCCGTCCGGAAAGGCGTCCCCTAACGGTGAGGTTATTGTCGCAACGTACTTCCATGATTCCAGCGCCCAGAATCCTGGTTACCTCACCTTCCAATTGAATTAAATCATCTCGACTCAAGGTGCTCCTTACTCCTTTACCTCTCCCTCTAACGAGGAGAAAAATGAAAAGTTAAGCCACAGGTACAAAAAAAGCGAAGATGCCTATTTTCCGAAAGCATCTCCGCTTAAAGTAATAAGCAACATTTCAATTTACTCCGTTCTGATCTTAAAAGTCAAGAGAAATTGGGAAGAGACGCATCGAGAGTCTAAAGTTAAGAAGAATCAGTTTCCCATCGGAAAACTTTGTTCCTTGACACCCACATTCCCTGAGCCTATATTCCATCCAGCAAAAATGGGGGGTTGACCCAGGCTCCGCTTCGCTCCGGGCCTGGTAGATTGGGAAAATGTTGATCTTTCTCTTTGGAGGAAACATATGGAAAAGAATGATGAAAAACGCCTGAACAATATGCTGGCAGCAGCAAAAGATGCCATGGGCTTTTTGCAGGACAAAACAAGAGACGATCTGGACAAAGACAAACAACTCACCCTTTCTCTTCTTAAATCGCTCGAGATGATCGGTGAGGCCGCTTCCAAAGTTTCCAAAGAATGTCGATTGGGTTGCGAGCCTATCCCCTGGGATATCGTGATCGATTTGAAGGAGCAGGTTGTCCACACGTACTGGGATATAGACCGGGACTGGATCTGGAAAACTGTGACAGAAGAGCTTCCTCCCATTATTAGTGCGCTGGATCAGCTTGTTCCCTCCGGGGCAGATTGATTGTCCTTTGATGGGTTAATGTATTTAGAAAGGCCTTTTATCGGATTATTAGCGGCGAGAAAAAATTCCTCGAATCTCCAGCCTATCAAACCATCGGAAAGATCTGCGAATTTGGCTCAACCAACTGGACGTATAGATATAATTGACCATGATACCGCAGGATTCCTTCAACCCCTTGCTGGAAGGGTTGGCAAGGAAATTCACGTTCTTTTGTGACACAGTAGCCCCGTTGGCCAGATGAAAGTTAGTCACGGGATTCAAGGGTCTGTTTTGTGGATTCTTTTCTTGCGATATATAATGATAGGCGATCCTAACGAGAGGCTGATGAAGGATTTTCCTTAATTCTTCGTCTTCTCTCCATTCTTCATCAGACAAAATGGAAAGCAATGCCCTTGTGAACGCCCGTGTTCTTCCCCTTTTAACGCCCGCCCTCTCCATGATCCTTCCAAGTTGCCTTCTGCCAAAATAGGATGGGACGTCTTCCCTTCGTAATGCAAAAGATTCCTCTTTCCCCGCCAGGATGGGCTCAAAGTAATTCTCCCAAAACCCGGGGAGAGGGCTCAGGGTGGCAAAGTTCTTTATCTGCTCATTCTCTTTCCTCAAGTAATCCACCACCTGGCCTATCAACATCTTTCCTAGGCCAAGCCCGGTAAGGCCGTTCTGTGTATTGTTTATGGAGTAAAAAATAGCCGTGTCAGCCTCCCCTTTGGGCGTTCGATGTTTGTCCATTTCAATGATTTCATCGATATGTCTTACAATTCCCCTTGTTAGGGCCACTTCGATAAAGATGATCGGTTCATAGGGAATGAGCCTGTGGTAAAGGGCAAAACACCTTCGATCCTCTCCAAGGCGCTGGCCCATCTCTTCAATATTTGTCATGGGATGTACCAGATCGCTATCCTTAATGAGTTCTACCTGTCCGTATGACGAGTCAAGGGTAATTTCCTCAAGGTAGAGAAAACCATCCTGAAACCAGACCTCAAAAAGCAGGATGATGTCAGCATCAAGGGGCCTCAGGTTTGTGCTGGAGAAGCGTTGAAGTGAAAGTAAGTCTCCTCTGAAATCTAAAAGAAATTTGAGCCCCCCCGGTGAGCGAGAAATTTTTCGAAAGATATTTAATCGGGGCGAATAGGCTCGGCCTCTCAATTTTGAAAGCAGCCTTAGCCAGTCCGGATCATCTGCATCACATTGACTCAGCGCCTCCAAAAGATGACTTATCTCCTCTTTAGAGACCTCGATGTTCTCCAGAAGGGTTGTAAAGAGCTCGCCTCTTTCATGCTGATCCAGGGCTCTGTAGAGCATCTTAATCTTCTGAAACAGCCTGTCCTCCTCGGCACCCTCTTCTGACAACCTCTTGAAGGCGTTGAGAACTTCAACGACTCTTTTTTTGGCGCCTTTTTTGGATCGCTGCTTTTTCTCAATAGGTTCCATGCCGTCTGTTGCCTTGGTCCTTAGTGAGCGGCTATAAAAAGAGGTCATTGCGAGGACCCCGCACTTGATGCGGGGGACGTGGCAATCTCTTGAGATTGCCTTTCGGCCGTGAGCTCAATGCCGAGAAACTCAAGGCCGAACGGCTTCGCTGGCGCTCGCAATGACATGCCTCGCGATGGGATCTTATTCAGGATGTTGACTCTATTCGATGGGCTTGGCTTCATCAATCAGCATGATAGGAATATCGTCTTTGATCTCATAGAGAAGCTTACACTTGTCACATATTAGCCCGTCGCCTGCATCGTTCAGATAGATGTCTCCTTTGCATTTGGGGCATGCCAGTATGTCCAATAATTCCTTGCTTATTGCCATATACCTCCTCCTTTACGCTCGAAGCACGTTGATTTGTTCCTTAACCTTCTCAAAGACGTTATCTACGGTTATATTTCTCATGCAACTCACATGGTCACACTGCTTGTTAAAACAGGGGCTGCATTCAATCTCGTCCCTGATCACAGTGTGGCCCTTTCCGTAGGGCCCTGTTCGCCAGGGAGCCGTTGGTCCAAACAGGGCAACGACAGGGCACCCCATGGCTGCGGCTATTTGCATGGGTCCCGTATCCGTGGTGACCAAGAGCCGACACTTGGAGTAAAGGTAGGCCAGTTCTTTCAGGCTGGTCTGACCCGCCAGGTTAATGGGTTTTTCTTTCATCCCCTCCATGATTGCATCTATCTGGGCTCTATCCTGTCTGCTTCCTGTAAAGACCACATGGCAGGCCAGCTCCTTTTGTAGTCTGTCCGCCAGGGCAGCAAATCTCTCAGTTTCCCAAAGTTTTGTGGTCCATGTGGCAAAGGGATTAATAGCCACCAGACGTTGGTCCTTGATGCTTCTACCATGAAGGACTCTATCAATAGATCTCTTCTCAGATTCCCGGATCGGAATATGACCTGTCCAGGAATCCTTTTCACATCCCAGATACTCGGCCACCTTCAGGTATTTATCCACAGCGTGCGTATCGGCCTCGGCGAAAAAGGGGCGTTCCGTAAGAAACAACTGACTCCCTTCCCTACCCCAATTTGGGCCAATTTTTCTTTTGCCCCTGGACAGACCGGTCAATATGGCGCTCTTGAAGAGCCCCTGAAGATCGATAACCAGGTCATATTTATTTGAACGAAGTTCTCTCAAAAACTGAATGACCTCTCTTAAGACAGCGAATCCTTCCCGGCCCTTCAACAATCTTTTTTGCCAGGATTTTCTGCGGGATATGATGACCTTATCAATCCCTTTGTGCGCGTCTATAATCTGACTTGAGTCCTCTTCCACAACCCAGTCCAGCCGCGCCTCTGGAAAATTCTTCCTCAACACCTCCAAAAGGGGCAAAGTATGAACCACATCCCCAATGGCGCTGAGTTTTATAATAAGAATACTGTTGGGGGCTTCCCCCATCCTATTTCTTCTCCTCATTCAAGATCCATTCAACTGCATCTAATAGGTCCTCGGCCACATGGTGCGGCTTCACCCGCTTTTCCGGAATAATGTATTCTATTTCACCCATACCATATCCGGTTTTTACCAAAACTCCTTTCAGATTCAAGCGGGATGCCAATTCAATGTCCACGTGTCTGTCCCCAACCACGTATGAGTTTGACATGTCAATGTCGAACGCTTCCCGAGCCTTATCGATGAGACCAGTTTCAGGTTTTCTGCAGCCACACTCAGAACTATATTCTGGTAGAACGCCTGCAGGATGATGGGGGCAGAAGAAGATTCCATCGATGGTGGCGCCCTGCTCCTTTAGGGAGGACTTCAGGAAGGCATGAATCTCATCAACCAGCTCCATAGGGTAATAGCCCCGGGCCACACCCCCTTGATTGGATACAATTATCGCCCACCAGTCATTTTTATTCAACAACCTTACCGCTTCTGAGACCCCGGGAAGGATTACAAATCGGCTCAAATGATTGATATAACCCAATTGCTCGTTTATCGTCCCATCTCGATCTATAAAGACAGCAGGCTTTCTCATATTACCTCCTCACCAGATTCTTTCGTTTAGCGGCCCAGACTATCTCTTAGGCCCTCCAACTCCCGCCACACATCTTCAGGTTCAATGTCCAGCATGCAACGATAGTCGGTGGGGCATTCCGGTTTTAAGCAAGGTGCGCAATCTACCGGTTTTTGCACAATCCTCGCCCTTTTGCTCCTTGGCCCTGTGGCCACAGGATCCGTAGAACCAAATAGGGCAACCATTGGGACATTGAGTGCGGCCGCAATATGCATGAGGCCCGAGTCATTGGTCACGAAAAGATGGCATCTCTCGATCAAGGCCATGGCCTCTCCAAGTCTCGTGCGGCCACACAGATTCACCGAATCATGCTTCATGGAGTGACTTACAGTGCCACAAATATCCAATTCACCTTTGCTACCCATCACCACAATCTTTGCCCCCCACCTATCAGCGGCCCAATCCCCGATGGCGGCGAATCTTTCCGCAGGCCACCTTTTGGCAGGGCCGAATACCGCGCCAGGGCTCAATCCAATCAAGAAATGGTCTTGTCCTATTCCTTTAGATGAAAGGAGGGAGCGGATAGCCTCTTTATCTTTCTCAGCCACGAACAGCCTGGGATCCCTACTCTCTGCTTCCCAGCCCATAGCCTTTAATAGGGAAAGGTAATACTCCACCTGGTGAACCCTTAGAACTTCCTCATCTCTGATGACCGAGTGTGAAAGCAGGAACCCTCTGCCATCCGTGTTATAGCCGATCCGAAACCTTACACCACTCAAATAGGAGAGGAGGGCAGCTTCAAAAGCATTCTGAAAAATGATGGCAAGGTCAAACTTCATCTTCCTCAGCAGGCGGGCTGTCTTTATGATTTCCACCGCATGGGAAAAATACCCATTCCCCGTTTCGAGAGGTAAGACGTGATTCACTGCTGGATGGTTTTCCAGGAGGGGCGTCACCCAGGGCCGTGCCAGAACGGCTAAGGTGCTTTCGGGGAAATTCATCCTCACCGCCTCAATGGCCGGAGTCGTCATGACCAGATCTCCAACCCAGTTGGTGGTTCGGATCAATATGCGGTGGATTTCAGTCTTATCTATCGGCTTGTGACCAGAAACTCTCAGCATAACGGGCTTACATTGGAGATTGTCTTCATTCTCTTGATTTAACTCCCCACGGCCCCACTCATCAAACCTTACGTCTTCTTGCAGACAAACATCCAGTCTTCTCGGTGAAGGGAGGGAATCATGGTCGCATCCTTTCTGAACACCCTAATCTCTTCTTTAATCCTAAAATAGTTGTTCAGAACTTCCTTTATGATATTAAGCGTGTATGAATAGGGATGTGCATCCTCTCTAAAAATGGGTAGCCATCTCTCTATGAACCTGCGCAGAGTCGCGATGGGAGGTGGGTGTAGAAAAATACCAATCACAAATATGCCATCCCTTTTCAAGACCCGACGCATCTCTGCCAGTGCCTTGTCCGGATCAATCATGTGATCTAAGGCATTGACACAGAGCACCACATCGAAGGTTTCGTCCGGTCGGGGAATATCCTCTGCAGGACTGCAAATCTTCTCCCCCTCTGGGAGCTTTCCCGGATAAGTCTCCAAATAGGAATCCATGAGGGGGTCCAAGTACGTCTTTTGACCCACACTGAATAGTTGGGCCGAGCAGGTTGGGCCGCAACCCACGTCAAGAATAGTTGAATGGGTATGGAGCTGTTCTTCTATTCTTTTCAAAACTGGCCCATAGCGGGAGACAACACGGTCCATTTGAGTGCCTAATACGCCGTCTCTTTGCCAAAAAGCGTCCTCTTTGGACTGGGCAGCGGACCACCTGTTCTCTCGCTCTCCACTACTTTCCATTCCAATTTCCTCACTTTCGGAATTCCAGGATTTCACATGGCGCTCGGTCCATTTGGGAGGGGACAATATGGTTTCGTCTTCCAGCGCCTGTGGAACCAGAAATATTGGTCCGGATGGGCTCTGACCTGCCTATCAATGATTTGGGTGAAGCGTGCGGTGTTTTCTTCCACATCCTTTGTTTTGTCCCCGGTCTTTATCAATTCAACTTCAGGCGCAATGAAAACTCGATAGTGGCCGTCTTTCTGTCTTACAGGAAAAATGGGAATCACGGGAGCCCTAGTCCTTAGGGCCAAAAGCGCCAATCCTTTATTGGTACAGGCCCACCTTCCCAAGAATTTCACAAATACGCCATCATACCAATCCACGTTCTGGTCCAAAAGGATGCCCACGCCCTTATTTTCCCTGACCGCCCCCAAAACCCTTCTCATGCCTCGCTGCTTCATGATGATTTCGGTTCCAAATCTTGAACGCAACCCATTCACAAGCACATCCAGAGGTTCAAAATCAATGGGTCTCGCTACCACCGCCCCGCGCATATCACTAAATCGAACAGCCAACGCTGCGGACATGAGTTCCCAATTTCCAAAGTGCCCGGTGAGCAAAAAAACGCCCTTTCCTTTCTCAAATGCCTTAAGAAGATTCTCTTCGTGCTCAAAGACCACATACTTGCTCAGATTCCCGGGGTTGAGTCGCATGATATGGGGGACTTCGAAGAACATCTGGGCGAAATGCCTTATCACTTTCCGGTTAAGCCTTTTCGCTTCCGCCTCGTCCATGGTATTGCCGAAGGTCTTCTGAATATGCTCTAGGGATAAAGCCGTCCTTTCAATGGGGATCATGGCGAAGAACGTGCCCAGCATCTTCCCAAAAAACTGCCCTATCCGCAAAGGTATGTAAGACATCGCCAAAACGATAGTATGCATCAATCTATAAATCATACTCTAAACTAATTCCTCCACCCCAGTTCCCCAATCTGAATCAACATCCCAAATTTTGCTGTATTGCACCGCTTATCCCCCATTCTGGATTCCGCCTTCCGGATTTCCAATTCTCTTTGCCTTTTCATTCACCATCCTGAAGAACTTATCCTCGTCATCTAGAAGACTGAACTTGATGGTGAGGTAAGCCAGATCGGGATATTGAGGAATAGAACTTTCCATACGGACCCAGTCTTTTTCTGTTGTTAGCAGGAAATCTGCTTTGAGCCTTCTCTTTTCCGTCATCAATTCCTGGATTTCGCGGCTCTGGTAGGAATGGTGATCTCTGAAAACCTTGAAAAAAACCAACTCCGCTCCCAGCTCGGTTAGCGTCTCCAAGAACGCATCCGGCCGCGCAATCCCAGCAAAACCCATGATATCCTTGCCATTGATGAGGTCAACCTTGTTGACCAATCCTCTACTGGGGATAACGATCTTTTCAGGAAGGTGATCACTTCTGAAAATAGGTTTGCCCGGATACCTCTTCTTTAGATCATCTATCAATTCATCACTGGATCCGTCGCGGCCGGATCGTGTGATGATAAAGGCATCAGCCCTTTTGAGTTGGTTGACCGGCTCTCGGAGTGGCCCCCGCGGCAAGAGATATCCATTTCCAAAAGGATTTGAAGCATCTAGTAAAACCAGATCCAAGTTCCTGTTCAAACCCAAGTGTTGAAAACCGTCATCGAGTATAAAGAAGTTAGTTCCAAATTTCTTGTGGGCGAATTGGCCCCCTAGATATCTGTTTGTAGAAACAATCACAGGGACTCCCTGAAGCTTCTTTGCCATAAGATAGGGCTCATCACCCGCCTCACGGGAGCCAGCACTTACACGATCTCCGTCCGAGACCTCAAGGACTTTCCCCTTGTACGCACCTCCATAACCCCTAGAAAGTACGGCCACACGATATCCCTCGCCTAAGGCCCATTGCGCAAGCATGCAGGCCGCTGGAGTTTTACCCGTTCCTCCTACAGTCAAATTCCCGATGCTGACGACGAACCCCGGCAGGGATCTGCTCTTTTTCCCTTGGTAGGCTTTGAGCCGGAGCCTCACCCCCAGGCCATACAGATAAGAAAGGAGTGTTAAAGGTAGGGTCGTGGGAGAGATGCTGCTTTTGTTGTGTATGCCTGCCCAGTCAATGGGAGTCATTGGTCATTCGTCACTTGCTTGCCTCGTGAAACGCGCTTGAGCGCCTGTTTCACTAGAGTCATTCCTTAATTTGTTATTCGTCAATTCCGAGTTTTCAATCTTCGATCATCAACTGCCTTTGACAGGAGAGGGTATTTTTTTCACGAAAAAGACTATGCTTAACCCAAAGCCATTCTCGCTTACATGTTAAAATGATTTTTATTGATTTTTTATTTATTTTAGATTAATATAACCTAATATTTTTTAATTAATAAATCAAGGGTTTTTCCATATTCTCGAATCTTTTCCCTATATTCCCATCTTATTGGGTTTTGTAAGGCAAACGGTTTCACAATACAAAAATGAAAGGGGGTGAAAAGATGGAAGCCTATTGCGTTAAATGCCGAGCAAAAAAAGAGATGAAGGACCCCAAAAGTATAACCATGAAGAACGGCAAACCAGCCACTCAAGGCGTATGTCCAACCTGTGGCACCAAGATGTTCAGAATAGGAAAGGCCTAACTTCCACTTTGCTCAACGCCGACCCTGAGCAGTTCGGCCTTTATCCCAAGGCCGAAAGGCCCAGGGTCGGTAGCTATTGATTAGCTGGCCTTAAACAGAGCTTAGGGTCTAGATATCTTTTAAAGGTACTCGTGTGAATCCTGAATCCAGGGAGCCACCTGGTTGGCCAAAATGGACTCTATTCACGGCGTTTCTTCTAACCGTGCCAGTTCCCTTCTTTATGCTGGTTGTAGGTGGCATAGTTCCAGCATTCTGCATCATCTTTCTAGCAATCCAAGGACTCGTTGTTGCCTTACCAAAATTCACGACTGAAGGATTCTGGATGCTCGGCATCCTGTGGGCACATGTCTTGATCCTGGGAGGCCTTCTCTACGTGGCAGCAACCGGTATCGCCTGGGTACTATTTCGTCTGTTTCCTCATCGCTTTGCCCTCTTCTTTTTGGTTGGGTTGATTGTCGCTCTTTTTGTCGCATCAATCTTTGAAATATATCGGGTGCCGGGACACAACAGTTCGCCACCAGCGAATCTATTTCGTATATTTAGGGATATTACTAATTAAGTTCTCGCCGTACGAGACCCTTCCATGTTTCGCCTTTGCTCAACATCGAACTCAAGCACCTTGGGCTCCCAGACTTCCTCCTTTTGATCGGAGAAAGATGAGAAATAATAGACGCGTTTTTTTGATTCCGTTAGGCCTGGGACTACTTCTTCTGTTTTGCCGTCCATCCCTCGCGGCTGCAGATTATGAAGAGAGCCTCCTGGCTCAGAAGGCTTGTGGTATGTCAGGCGTTCCATGTTCCAACAAGGCTTTTGAAGCAAAGCAAATCGATCGGTTTTCTGACAAAGTCTGCCGGAACTATGGAGACCTACAGCTGAAACTCGCCTCCGGGTCTTTGGTTACACTTACTAATTTGAATCGTGACAATGAAAGAGTGAAACGCTATTGGTTCATAACTTATTTTCAGCAAATCAGATATTTTCTTGTCCAGGCTCGTGGCTGGGAAGGGTTTGATTATTTGATGATCAATGCCTCTAACGGCCAGATTCTGCGTCTCAGCGGTATCCCCATCTTTTCAAGGGACCTTAAGCGATTCGTGGTCACTTCTTTGGATCTGGAAGCAGGATACCGTCCCAACAGGATCGCAATTTTTCGTTTTGAAGATGAGGGGATCAAACAAGAGTGGTCCAAAGATTATATCGCCTCAGGTCCATCTGACGCTGTATGGATTAACAATACGACCATTGCTTATTCTGAGAATACATCTAAAGACGGCGGCCAGACCCTCAATAAAAAGCCTGTAAATTTGCAGTTGAAGGAAGGTGAATGGAAGATTCAGATGAAAGTCACATCTGAGTCGAAATGAGCCTCAGATGTTGCTCATTGCAGTGACCCAGGGCCAATTCTCTTCCCCTGTCCGGGGGAAACTCCTGAAACTTCATCCCCTGATCGGCAATCATTTTTTAGTTTGACAGAATAAAATAAAGCCAAATTGGGCTTGATTTGACTTAATTGGTTTTTTTATGATATAATTTTGCTATGGGATGGTTTCCTGGCAGGGTGTTTAGGCCTGCGGGTGTGCCCACATCTTCACTTTTGGGGTGCCGTTCCATTTTGAGTAAGAGGCAGTGGAGGTCTTAACATGAAAACCATTAAAACCATGATCGCCTTGGGTCTCATCTTGGCCTTTGTTACGGGCTGCGGTCTCTCCAGTTTTACTGATCCCAAGGATGATGCGGAAAGCACGATGGCCGAGGTTTTTGAGCTGATTCAGGTGAGAGATTACGAATCAACGCTAAATTATTATTCTCAGAACTTTTTTGGAGTGGTTTCAGAGGAAGAATGGATTGGGTTATTGGAACATGTGAACGAAAAGCTTGGGGACCTTGAATCCTATGAGCTGCTAAATTGGAATGTGGAGAAGAAACTGGGACCGGCTACAGGCACCTTCGTTCAGCTTGTCTACAGGACGCAATATTCAAGATATGATGCACAGGAAGAAATCGTTTTTCAAAAAGGGGTTATAGGGTCAGATCTCAAGATCGTTGGTCACCACATAAAATCTAAAGGCTTCTTGCAAGATTGGTAGAAAAGTCTCACCGCTTTATCTAAACTCGCCAAAAAGTTTCACCTTCCACATATGAAATGGGAGAGGCGTTCTCCGCTGTAGCTCTCCCTGCAAATGATCCTTTTTTTTGACACTTCACCATACCACCCACATCTTTCAACTTTATAGATTTTACAGCAAATCTGTGCTAAGGCTGATTTACGTGGTTAGCTAGCAAGAATAAAGGAGGCAATCAAATGAGGTACCTATTGGCAGTCATTCTTCCGCCGGTGGCTGTTTTGATTTGCGGTAAACCCATACAGGCCCTTATCAATTTAGTCTTGACTCTTCTTTTTTGGATTCCGGGTTTGATCCACGCCATATTTGTCGTCAACGGCTATTATGCCGATCAACGGACAGATAGAGTTATCGAGGCCATAAAAGAAAAAGGATCTGTGTAGCTCTTACTATCGCCTTTGTATGTTCCCCAAGAAGGAGGACACCTATGACCAAATCCCCCCTGAGAATGGAGCTTAGGCTGCCCGCTCTTTTCACCATTCTATTATTTTTGCTCGCTTGTGAAACTACGTATTACAAGACCATGGAGAAGTTTGGCTACCACAAGCGAGATCTGATGGTTGAACGCGTTGAGGAGGCCCGCGACGCGCAGAAAGAGGCTAAAGAGCAGTTTGAGTCGGCCTTGGAAAAATTCAGTAGCGTGCTGAAATTTGAAGGGGGGGAGTTGGAGGAGAAATACAAGACGCTTAAAGCGGAGTATGAGAAGAGCGAGTCAAAAGCCGAAGCCGTTGGAGATCGTATCGAAGCTGTGGAGGATGTGGCTGAAGACCTTTTTGAGGAATGGCAAGATGAATTGAGCCAATATACCAACCAGAGCCTGCGCCGAAGCAGTGAACGCAAATTGAAGCAGACACGACAACAGTACTCCCAGCTCATCAGAGCCATGAAACGGGTTGAAAAGAAGATTGACCCTGTCCTGTCTGCCTTCAGAGATCAGGTGCTCTACCTGAAGCATAATCTGAACGCACGCGCCATTGCTTCCTTGAGAACTGAGTTGGTTTCTGTGGAGGCGGATGTGGCCTCCCTTATCAGAGAGATGGAAGCATCAATTGCAGAGGCCAATACCTTTATCAAGGCTATTGAAAAGGAATAGCTCGCCATGGGTCCTTACGAGACGCCTGACGAGGAAGAAGTGGACCGGATCAATCGACTCCAGCGCGAATTGTTTGATGAACTATATCACCTGTTTGAGCCTCCTCTGCCAGAGGGCGTGCCTGAACGTTTAGAGAGGATTGTTGCATCGGCTGAGATAGCCAAGGGTGACAATGTTCTGGACGTGGGTTCCGGTACAGGAGTTCTCGTGCCGTTGATTCAAAAGTATGGGCCAGCCCGCCTTTTCGCTTGTGATCTCTCAGAGGCCATGCTGAGACAACTGAAGAAACATCATCCCAATGTGGAGGCCATTGTTTCAGATATAAGGGAGCTCGCCTTACCTGATTTGATTCTTGACGTGGTTTTTATCAACGCATGTTACCCCAATATTGTGGATAAAGTGGGAGCCTTTACAAATCTTGGCAGAATGACCAGACCAGCAGGCCGCATGATTATAAGCCATCCACTGGGTAAGGCATTTATTAATTCTTTAAAGGAAAAAGTCCCCTTTCCCCTTGATGATTTTCCGGAAAAGTCAGAGGCTGAAATCCTGTTTGAACCCTTTGGGTTTAGCATAAAAGAGTTTGTTGACGAGTCAGATCTCTTTATCTTGGTTGTCACAAAACAGAATTAGTATCCATCCCTAAGTCCCCCTATCCTTTTTTTACAAATGGGAGGTTTTCAAAGGCGAGTAAATTGGTGAGAATGTAAGCTGGTTCAGAAAAGGAGGAGATTGTGCCATGAACTTCGGATTCCTGCTATTTCCCGAGCTTGAAGAACTTGATTTTGTCGGTCCCTGGGAAATCATTGGCATGTGGGGTGAGTTCTTTGAAGGACCCGAACACCGGTTGACCATTAGCCAATCCGGTGGAGAGGTACAATGTGCCAAGGGGCTAAAAATAGTCCCGGACCACAGCTTTGATAGTTGTCCCCCGCTCGATTATCTCCTTATTCCGGGTGGCTGGGGAACCCGCAAAGAAGTAGCCAACAAAGAACTCCTTAGATTCGTGAAGAAACAGGCTGAATCCTGCAAGCATGTGCTTTCGGTCTGCACTGGTGCTTTTATTCTTCAGGCGGCAGGTTTACTCAAGGGGAAAAGAGCGACTACACATTGGCGCTCCCTCGACCGATTGCGCGAATTTCAAGACGTCACTGTATTGGAGCAACGTTTTATCCGGGATGGCAACGTTTGGACTGCTGCGGGAATTTCAGCCGGCATTGATCTGGCCCTTGCATTCGTTGCCGACCAAGGGGGAGAAGAGGTTGCGGGGAAAGTGCAATTTTTTGCGGAGTACTATCCTGATAATGCAAAGTATGGTTCAGCCCACCTTACATCCGAAGCACCCGATTACATAAAATCTCCTCCGTAAGTGACTAGCCCCTTGGGGACAAAAATGACATATTGACATTCCCTGTCCGTCCGGGATAATCGATCCCCAAGTTGACCATCCCATCCACACAAAAGAGAAAGGTTGCCGAAAATGGGAGAAGACGTGGTGGTTCGCTTTGCACCCAGTCCGACCGGCTATCTTCATATTGGCGGCGCCAGGACAGCAATATTTAACTGGCTTTTCGCCAAGAAGAAAGGGGGCAAACTGATCCTTAGGATCGAGGATACGGACGTGGAAAGATCCTCTGAGGACTCTATCCAGGGAATTATCGACAGCCTAAAATGGCTTGGAGTCACTTGGGATGAAGGGCCCTATTTTCAATCCCAGTTCATTGAGGATCATCTGGAAGCGGCTCAAAGACTCTTGGAATCCGGCGACGCCTACAAGTGTTTTTGTACCAAGGAGGACCTGGAACGCAAGCGAGAGATGGCCCGAAAGCAGAAGGGTTCATTGCAGTATGACGGGACTTGCCGTGGTCTTGGCCCTGAGGAGATTACAGAAAAAGAAGCCTCTGAAACACCCTACACCATCCGGTTGAAGGTGCCCCGGGGGGAGGGAGCGGTTCGGTTTAATGACATTGTATACGGAGGCATTGAAAAGAAATATGAGGATCTGGAGGATTTTGTCATCGTTCGCTCCAATGGCCAACCCTTATACGTGCTATCCAATGCTGTCGACGATATACGCGATGGCATAACCCATGTCATTCGAGGGCAGGACGGATTGGCAAACACACCAAAACAGATCCTGATATACAAAGCCCTTGGCACCCCAGTCCCGGAATTTGCGCATATGTCTTTGGCCCTGGACCCCAAAAAGGCCAAGATCTCCAAGCGAAGGCACGGTGAGATGGTTTCGGTTCAGTTTTATCGTGAACATGGCTTTCTGCCCTGGGCATTCGTGAATTTTCTCGCCTTGCTGGGATGGTCCACCCCTGACTCGAAGCAGATTTTTTCCAGAAAGGAATTGATTGAAGCATTCTCTTTAGAGGGCATCAATCGGGCCAATTGTGTCTTCGACGTGAGACAGAATGATCCAAAATTTTTTACCGACCCAAAGGCCATCAGCATCAATGCCCATTATCTAAGAAATCTCCCGGTTGAAGAGATTGAGCCGTACGTCTGCATGGAGTTGGAAAAGAAAAGGCTATGGGATCCAGAGTACAAGGGAGCAAAGCGCCCGTGGTTCCTTGAAACTATTAACTTGATCCGCGCGCGATTTAATCTCACCACAGACTTTATGACAATTGGCCGCGCCTACTTTTCAGACGACTACACCATGGACTCAAAGGCCCTAAAGAAAAACGTCCTCAAACACCATGCCCTCAAAGAATGGTTTCCCTTGGTGGCTGACCGGCTGGAAGCCTTGGAGGCGTTCACGTTGGAAGGGACGGAGTTGGTGATCCGCGCCATTGCTGAGGGATTGAAAATCAAGGCAGGAGTCTTGATCAATGGTATTCGTACCGCAGTTACGGGTCAGGCGGTTGGACCTGGGCTTTTCCACGTCCTTATAGCCTTGGGGCAGCGTCGTGTGACCGAACGTTTGCGGAAGGCTGTGAATCTCTTTGATCAAATGACGGATAGCGCAGATGAGCCTGACCCGTCCACAAGCTCGAGGCCTCTTGTGTCAGGGAGTTGTTGAGGCTGATGGAAAGCCGGTTTTTCGACAGTCCCGTTGGGTGCAAGTACTTCACCTTGAGGAGACTATTTTCAAATGAATTGGGCTGTAGCCAAAGCGATTTTCATTCTACCCTGCACGGCTGTTCTCTTGATTCCGGCTGTTCTGCTCTGGGCATCTCAGAATACCAGGTTTGCTGCTGATGTATCAGAATTTGGGCAAATAGGATTCTGGGTTGGTCTTTGCGCTGTGGTGCTTGGTCTTGTCCTCCTGATCTGGACAATCAGCCTTTTCGCAAAGCTGGGTCGCGGCACCCTCGCCCCTTGGGAACCCACAAAGCGACTCGTGGTCAGCGGACCTTACCGCCACGTGAGAAATCCGATGATCACCGGTGTTCTCTTTATTTTATTCGGGGAAGCCCTATTATTTCAGTCCTGGTCTGTTGCCGTATGGATGGTCTTCTTCTTCATGATCAATGCCATCTATTTCCCTCTGGTGGAAGAAAAAGATCTTGAGAGAAGGTTCGGAGAGGAGTACGTTCTGTATCGACAACATGTGCCTCGATGGATCCCACAGCTCCGACCTTGGGAGAAGCCGAAGTAAAATAACTCAGGTTCTCCTTGACGAAAGAGATGCTGAACATGGAAAAATATATTCAATTAGCGAAAGAGCTCAAAATGATTGATGCCAAGATCATCTCGCCTCGGGACATGTTTTTCGATATCCGAGCCATATTGAAGTGTCGTTGGGGTTGTGAAGATTTTTCAGAGAATAACGTGAGATGCGACACGAGAAATACCACATTTCAAGAGCGCGTTGAAATGGTCAACAGGTATAATCATGTACTGTTGGCTCACTCCCATGATGCAAGAGAATTGAGCAAAGCAGTCCTTGAGGTGGAAAGGACGGCTTTCCTTGACGGATATTATTTCGCTTTTGCAATCAGAACTTGTAATCTCTGTAAGGTCTGCACGGTACAGCAGGGAGAGCCGTGTCCGACTCCTGATAAAGTAAGACCTTGTGACCAGAGCTTTGGTATCGATGTATACAAGACAGTACGAAATCTGCGACTACCCTGTGACGTCTTGCAGAATGAAAATGGCATTCAAAACCGTTATGGTTTTGTCCTGCTTGATTAAATCAGTAGAGGGGGCATTTTATGACGGTTAGAGAGGTTCTCCTGCTAGGCAATCCCATCCTCTATGAGACCAGCGAGCTAGTCCGGAAGCAAGAGCTGACTCAGATTACTGGGGTCGTGACAGACCTTCACGACACGCTGATGGCCTTCAGGGCGCGGTACGGCGTGGGAAGGGCCATTGCAGCCCCGCAGATCGCTGTGATGAAACGGGTTGTTTACATGTATGTTGATGAGCCCGTGATATTCATAAATCCTATATTGGACAGCAAGCGCGAAGAAATGATGGAGGTCTGGGATGACTGCATGTGCTTCCCGGAGTTGCTCGTGAAGGTACGAAGACACAAGAAGTGCCACATCAGATTTCAGAATTTGGACTGGGGCGAGGAAGAGATGTGGCTGGAAGATGATTTATCCGAGTTACTTCAGCATGAGATTGACCATTTGGAGGGAATACTCGCCGTGTCACGCGCCATCGACAGCCATTCATTCGCCTTGAGAAGTCAGAAACAGCCATAGGAGAGAGAAAATGCCCATTTCCCCGGAAAATGAATTCGATCCATCCCAACTCCCTCTCATCCTCGATCAAATAGCTGCTGCTATTACCCTGATCGATCTGGAGGGTCGCATGCTCTATTACAACGAGTACAGCGCCCAAATTCTGGACCGCAAGCCCGAATATCTGGGAAAGGATGTTCGCCTCTGTCACGAGAAACAAAAGAGCAACGACAGGATTGATCACATGCTTGAAGCGTTCAAGGCCGGAAGACGCGAGGCGTTCTATTATGAGGCTGACCGCTATGGAAAACGGATCGCTGTGACTCTCACACCATTTGAAGTTGATGGTCAATTAACTGCTGTTATTCAAACCGTTACCATTAAGACTTAGGCTATAGTGTGTAAGAGAATAAAGGGCTTTTTGGGTGAGAATGATTCATTGGAGCGTGAGCAAATTCTTTTGACCGTCCATGTAGTTCATTTCAGGCAAGTTAAGGGGGAAAGATGAAAAATCATTCATGGGTGCAGGCGTTTGCAGGGTCTATTACTGTGTGTGATCCTGATGGAATCATTTTGGAGATGAACGACAAAGCCATAGAAAATTTCAAGGACCAGGGGGGAAGCAAATTGATAGGCACCAATCTGTTTGATTGTCATCCGGAACCTGCCCGTTCAAAACTCAAGAAGCTTATGGAAACCCAGAAGGCCAACGTGTATACGGTCGAAAAAAAGGGAAAAAGAAAATTCATTTATCAGACACCATGGTATCGGGGTGAAAAGTATTGTGGTTTTGTGGAGTTAATCCTGGAGATCCCTGCCCAAATGCCCCACTTTGTCCGTAACGGATGAGAGATATTCTATGGAACGCGGAGAGCAAAGAATAACAACTTCACCAGAGAGAAAAGGGATCCTGGGGACATTCTCCGGTGTTTTCACTCCGAGCGTCCTGACGATCCTTGGTATCATACTATTTTTGCGGCTGGGCTACGTTGTAGGCAATGCCGGTCTAGGACGTGCGTTAGTTATCATCGGCCTGGCCAACCTCATTTCTATTCTGACCAGTTTTTCCCTCTCTGCCATTGCCACCAACATGAAAGTGAAAGGTGGCGGAGACTATTATCTCATCTCTCGAACCCTTGGCGTGGAATTTGGTGGGGCCATAGGAATCGTCCTTTTTCTGGCCCAGTCAGTTTCTATCGCATTTTACTGCATTGGTTTTGGTGAGGCAGTGGCCGCCATGTTTCAGGGTCAAGGGAAAGCCCTGCCCCAAATCATCGCGGCACTTGCCGTCTCATTTCTGTTCATCTTCGCCTGGTTGGGCGCGGATTGGGCAACAAGATTTCAGTATGTGGTTATGAGTATTTTGGCAGTCGCCCTCTTTTCCTTTTTTGCCGGGGGCTTGGCCAAATGGGAAAATGCCACGCTGCTCCAGAATTGGGCACCATCTGCATCCGGCCCGGGCTTCTGGATCCTTTTTGCCATCTTCTTCCCGGCTGTCACAGGTTTTACCCAGGGTGTGAGTATGTCCGGGGATCTCAAGGATCCAGGGAGGAGTCTTCCCCTGGGCACCTTCCTTGCTGTGGGGGTATCAATCATCGTCTATTTTGGGGCGGCTGTGGTGTTTGCATCAGCGCTGCCCAGTAATGTTCTGGCTGGTGATTATGGCGCCATGAAGCGCGCGGCCCTGTTTGCGTTTCTAATCAATGCCGGTGTGGTTGCGGCTACCCTCTCTTCTGGCATGGCCTCGTTTCTGGGCGCCCCCCGAATCCTTCAGTCCGTGGCGAGTGATCGAATTTTCCCATTCCTTTTGCCTTTTGCAAAGGGCGCAGGCCCAACAGGAAATCCCCGACGAGCGGTCTTGCTCTCTTGCGGGATTGCCTTTGCCACTGTTGGCCTAGGGAAACTGAATCTGATCGCCCCAGTTGTGTCCATGTTCTTTCTGATCTCTTACGGCCTTCTCAACTACGCCACATATTATGAAGCCCGCGCCTCCAGCCCTTCCTTCCGGCCAAGATTTCGCTGGTTCCATCCCCGCCTCAGTCTTCTTGGGTGGCTTGCATGTCTTGGCGCTGTGCTAGCCATTGATCTGAGAGCAGGGGCGGTGGCCATTGCTGTCCTGTTTGCCATATACCAATATCTCAAGCGAACCGCTGGCCCTGCTCGCTGGGCCGACAGTCGTCGCTCCTACCACTTCCAGCGCATTCGGGAGAACCTTCTCGCCGCAGCCTCGGAACCAGAGCATCCCAGAGATTGGCGACCGCAACTGCTCGCGTTTTCCCATGATTCTCCCAGGCGTGAACGGCTCCTGCGCTTTGCGACCTGGCTGGAGGGCAGCAGTGGGTTAACCACAGCGGTTCGAATCCTGGAAGGTGAAGGGGTGAAGATGTTGAGGCTCAAAGAGGAGGCGGAGGAAGAACTCCGCAAAAGTATCGCCCAGTACGGCCTGAAAGCCTTTTCTTTAGTGGTGGCGGCCCCGAACCTGCAGGTTGGGATACACACCTTAGTACAGGCATTCGGCATTGGGCCCCTGAGGGCAAACACGATCCTCCTCAACTGGCTCGAGCAGGCGTCTGAAGGGGTCTTTGGCCTGGCAGAGTTGCGATACGCAAGGAATCTTCGTGAAGCGTTCAGATTCGGTTGCAACATTGTTGTACTGGATGCCGAGGAAACAGAGTGGGCTGCCCTTGAAACTTCACCTCCCTATGAGAGGCGTATTGATGTGTGGTGGTGGGGTGACGCGACCAGCCGCCTTATGCTCCTGCTTGCCTACTTGATGACAAGGAACGAAGACTGGGATGGGGCCAAGATTCGGGTCCTGGCTCCCAGCCATGACAGGGCATCAGAGGAAACCATCGAGGGACTGCAAAGGACCCTCCAGGAGGTACGGATCGAAGCAGACCCTGAGATCGTCCAAGGGGCCAACATCAATGCCATAGCGGAGCACTCTGCTGATGCGGCCCTTGTATTTCTTCCTTTTCGGCTTCGAGGTAATCAAGTGCTGGGTCCTTTTGATATTTCAATTGATGACCTTATCCTTCGTTTGCCAATTGTGGCTCTTGCACTTGCCGCGGAGGACATTGATCTGGACGCTGAACCGGAAGAGGGGGAGGCGGGTGAACTCGCTGCAGCCCTTGACAGCCTTTCTGACGCTAAAAAGAAGGCCCAAGAGGCGGAAAAGGAGGCGGTTGAAGTGGCCGAAGAGGCGGAGAAAAAACTCCAGGAGCTGGAGTCTGCCGTTGCGTCTGGAGAGGATGAAGACATCATGGCGAGAGTAAAGGCGACTCTCGAGGCTAAGGAGAAGTCGAGCAAGGCCGCCCGTCGAGCGGCAAAGGCCATGGCTAAGATGGAAGACGCAGCTCGTGAAGCCGAGGGGCTTGGCGCAGAACCTGATGGGGAGAGCGGAGAGTCCGAACCGTCGTCAAAGCCGCAAAAAAACAAAGATCCCAACCTACCATAAAAGAGAGCTCCAGGAATCCAAGCGCATAAGTCACATAAGAGGCTCTTTCGTTTCATCGAGGCAGCCTTTAATATTCTCCATGACCCTTCTCAAGGCACCCCTGCTTGTCTCTACAAACTTTTTCGCCCTTAGACCCATTCTGTTGGATTGCTCCGGATCACTCAAAAGCGCTTTCATTGTTTCAAAAAGATCCTCTCCATCCCGCACCCTCCGGCCTCCACCGGCTTCAATGATAAGTTGAGACATGAGGACAAAATTGTCAGTATGTGGGCCGAAAAGGACTGGCCTACCAAAACTGGCAGGCTCCAATAGATTATGCCCCCCTATAGGGGTCAGGCTCCCACCTACAAAACTTATTTTTGCAATGCCATAGATACGCTCAAGTTCCCCTATTGTATCAAGTATCAAGACCTGGTAAGGTTCCCCTTTCATTGGGATCTCAGTCTTCAACACAGACTTAGATCCCTTGTCCATAACTAATCTGCTGATATCCCCTGCCCGCTCCACCCTTCTTGGGGCAATGATCAGGCGCAGGAGAGGGAAGAGCCTGCGAAGGTTGCCAAATGCATCCAGAATAATGTCCTCCTCCCCTTGGTGAGTGCTGCCCGCTACCCATATCTCGTTCTGAGGTTCAAGATTCAAAGTATTCAACAAATCTTCGTATTCTTCTTCTCCCATCGGTACCCAATCACGGTCGAACTTGATGTTACCTACGGTTTTGACCTTCTCCTCCTCAACCCCTATCTGCAATAGTCTGTTTTTGTCTAAGTCTGACTGCATCATGCATGAATCCATGGCATTAAACATGCGTCGAGCGAAAAACCGAAATTTTCTGTAAGACCTAAAGGTGCGTGGAGAAATACGACCATTTATCAGTACGACCTTTGTTCCCCTCTTTTTAAGATACCCGATTAGGCCAGGCCATATGTCTGTTTCAACTAGGATAAGAAGCGAAGGTCTAATGAAATTGACCACTCTGCGGACAGACCACCAGAAATCCAGGGGCATTGTGAGTAGGGTCCTCACCTTATTCTGCAATTCTTTGCCTGCAATTTCCTTTCCCTGTTCAGTTGTCACCGTAAAGACCACATCCTTTTCAGGATATTGCAGCCCCACCGCTTTGACCAAAGCAAGGGCTGAGACGACTTCTCCCACCGAGAGGGCGTGTATCCATATGCTCTCTTCTTTGGGGGGATCCAAGGGCAACCTTATGCCCAGTCTCTCAAGAATTCGACGCCGCTTTATGAAGAAAAATAGGGGAAGGGACAAAATGACGAGACAAGTCCATATGAGATGGTAGATAAACAAAAACACCTTAAACGATTTCAACCTTAAAATGGTGATCAATAACAGTCACGAGTGACAGGTTTAGAAATCTCATTTAGTGTAACATATTAGCCCTTAAAAACAGCCCTGCAAAAAGTTTTGGCGGGCTAAGCGGGGATGCCGCTTAGACAAGAGCCGCCTTAAAAGGCTAGAGTATTACCATTTAATAATCTATCTTAGACTCTCAGTGGGAGCTCGATAACAAATTTAGTTCCGCTTGGCTTATTGTCCTGAACACGGATGAAGCCATTATGATCGCTAATTATGGTACTCGCTATGGTCAGTCCCAAACCAGTGCCATGTTCTTTTGTGGAAAAATAAGGCTCAAAAAGTCTCATCTTGTGCTCAGGAGGGATGCCCTTTCCGTTGTCTGATACCTCGATTCTCACCATCTCCTGTTCCTTATCATAGGAAAGATCAATGACTATGTCTCCATCTCCGTCAATGGCAGCTATGGCATTATCCAAGAGATTAATCATCACCCTTTTCATCTGTTCTTTATCCACTTTGAATATGGGCACCTCTTTGGAATCTTTAAAAGTAATTTTTACATTCGCTTGCGCCTCTTTATAGAGGCCTATCGACTCTTCTATGATTTGATTGATATTATTGGGGGTAGGATTGGATGCGGGCATCCGGGCAAAGCTGGAAAACTCGTTTACAAGACGCTTCAGCTCCTCCACCTGGTTGATTATGAGATTTGTGCATTCCTCAAACACCTGTCCATCATCTCGGGCTACTTTGTGCCCGTATCTTTTCTTAAGCCTTTGAGCAGAGAGTTGAATAGGAGTGAGAGGGTTTTTTACCTCGTGAGCTATGCGCCTTGCCACCTCACGCCACGCAGCCATTCTTTGCGCCTTCTCGATCTCGCTTACATCCTCGAAGACTGCCACCAGGCCCAAATATTTTCCCCGATCATCGCGAAGCACATTAAGGGATACGAGCAGAGTGAGAGTCTTGTTCTCGACAGGTAGCCTGATCTGTCGTACCATAAATCCTCTTCGGAAGATACTTTTGTCTCTTAGAAATCCGTTGATCGCCTTCACATACTCTCCCCCTACCACTTCCTGGTAATTCTTCCCGATAATATCTTCGGCCTTTATGTTTAGCATCCTTTCTGCCGACTTATTGATGGTAAGGATCCTTCCATTGGCATCCGCAGAAACCACACCAGCAGCCACATTGGCAAGAACAATCTCCATATAGAGCCTTCTCTGTTCAATTTCTATGTGGCTTTTCAATAATTCTTCGTAGGTCTCCTCCAATTTTTTCTTGCTGTTCTTCAAATCCAGGGTCATCCTGTTGAATGAATTGACCAGGACACCTATTTCATCCTCTGCCTCCAGGTCTATGAAGAAATCGTAGTCCCCCATGGCAATACGGTTTGTTCCCTCCGCCAGTTCCTGAATCGGAACGGTAATGCCTTTTGAGAGGAAAAAACCAAACCATACGGAAGAAAAGATGACGAGGAGTGTGACGATGGAGAGCCATATCATATGGCTTATCTTTACCGGCTTTTTCAACATCTTGAGCTGGTTATATTTTTCCAGACCTCTCGAAATGGCATTGAGCCGATTGACAAATGCCCCAGGAATAAATTTAGATAATGCGATCACACCAACAACAGCCTTGGATTCCGTTCTAGAAAAGATGGGCACAATTCCGCTAACTAAGTCCCCGTGGGCTAAAGACTGTATGTCCTGAACATCTGTGCCTTTACTTAGACTCTTTGTTAAAACGTCTGTTTCAGGGTCCTTGAACGGACTCAGGTCTATGCGGTCGTCTTGAGAGACCACCCTCAGCTCCAGCCGTTGAGAGAAGACCTTGATAGATGCCAACCGATGCTCCATCCGTTTTTCATTAACGAATTTCTCAAGTTCGTCCTGCTTAGAAATTAGGATGTACCCGTGGTAGGTAATGAGACGGCTCACACTGTTTCCGATGCCGAGGACCTCCTCGGTTTCCCTGTTGTAATAGTCTTGCGCCACCTCCAGTGATGTCCTGAGCGACCTTTCCACTGGGAGGTTATACCAGTATTCGATGGAAGTTGAGATGAATTGCACCGAAACAAAGAATAGGATGATTGTGGGTAGAAGAGATAAGATGATAAAGGCAAGAACAAGTTTGGTCCTGATTCTCGCCCCCATAATCTTCTTTTTTCTTTCAAATAACAGCTTGACCAGATTTCTCATGGTCAGGAAGAGCAGGAGAAGGAGCAATATCACATTGATGTTTAGAAGGGCAAAAATGAGGATGCTGCTAGATACAGGGAGACCTAGGCCGAGATCAAAGACTTTTGTTCCGAGATAGGTGAGAATGGAGACAAGAACAATAAGAGAGGCAATAATATACCTTTCCTTGCGTCGTCTCTTAAGGTCTTGCTTTTGTGCCTCTAAATACCTCTGCATGGCTGACTAATACCTGAAATCTATCGTATGCCAATCGGTCTCAAAGTCCCACAAGGAAAGGAAAAACAAGACATAGTGCAGATAAAAGGGAAGTGTTATCTTATCCAACTCAGCCATCACTTGAAGCTGATAATCACCACCTTCTCGCAGGTCGCTAAGAGGTGTTACCTTGAGGCCTACAACCTCGGACATGAGTTTCTTTGCTTCTTCGAAATCTTTGACGGTAATTGCCTTATTTTCTCGCTCCGATAATCTCACTTCGTAAAGTTTCTTTAGATTATCGTACCTAATGCTGTGCTTGACCTCCAGATCGGTTATCTTCCTATCAATGGAAAGTTCCAATTTTTCGTAGAGTTTCACGAAAAAGGTAAAAGTCGTCTCTATACCATTCTCAATGGCGTTATTCATCTCCGGCGTAAAGCACTCCTTGACCGTGAAATAGACCAGGAGATGGCCTTCCACGTTGGTTATTACAATGTCAGACAAGTAGGCCTCCTCCGCCAGGGCGGGTCCGGCCCACTGTACGGCAACCAGAATGATAATGGTCAGTAGAGTTCTCTTTACCTTTTTCATGAAACAATTATCTGCAACAAAACTCGTTCTCTGCAGTGGAATCCTCGTTCCTTGATATCCTATACCTAATCAACTCACTCCGCTTCAGATCTTTTGGAGAGAGATAGCTGGGCGTGTTAGGTTGATAAAAAACAGGGACTTTGGTGGGATATGATATCCAACAGGACGTCTAAATGCAATACTTAGTTCCCTGATCCAGAATCAAGGGATCATCTCTCCGGCGAAACAGGATATGAAATATGAAATAGACGGTGGATATCGGTGGTTGTCTTCGCAAAGAAGGGGGTACTACTGAAGATCAGCCCGCTCCGGCCTCCGGCTCGGAGAGGGCGACGAAAGTGTAAAACTAGGAGGTTGGCCCATAAGACCAGGGCAAATGCCCCCAACTCGGACCTGGTAAATCAGGTCCGGGCCAGGGAGTGATGAAGCATTGGAGACCTGGATTCCCGGGTTGTGGAGATAAACCTGTAGGGTTTATATCTCTGATATTATTAGGGGATGATAAAGCTGTAGTAGTCTTCAGGCGGGGACTGGTTCTAAAGAACCGAATACGGGTATTCGCACACTGTTTTGCGTACACTCCTCCGGGTTCTGGAAAGTCATCATCTTCCAATATTTTTTCTCATTCATCAATTTCTTCAACATGAACTGATTAAGAAAGTGCCCTGATTTCTGAACCTCGAAATGACCAATGACCGGTGATCCGAGAATGGCGATATCTCCGATAAAATCAAGAATCTTATGCCTAACAAACTCATTTTTGTACCTCAGACCGTCCTCGTTGATTATTCTAAAATCATCAATCACGATGGCGTTGTCCAGGGATCCGCCTTTCGCCAATCCGTTTTCCCTCAGTATCTTGACATCTTTGAGAAAGCCGAATGTACGGGCCCTGCTGATCTCATTAACAAAATCCTTCCCAGAAAAGCTCAGCTCATATTTCTGGTTTCTGAGCATAGGATGATGAAAATCTATTACATAAGAGATCCTCAGTTCCTTTGATGGAGATATTTTTATGGACCGGTTGCCGTCCTGAAGTTTAAAAGCCTTCTTAATAATAATGAATCGTTTCGGCACCGCCTGTTCTTTGATGCCCACGCTTTTCAATAGAAAGATAAATGGTGCCGAACTCCCGTCCATGGCAGGGACTTCGGGACCGTCAAGTTCCACCCTTGCATTGTCAATGCCAAGGCCGAATAAAGCGGCCATGAGGTGCTCAATGGTTGAAACCTTGTATCCATTGTTACTAATGGTGGTTGATAGGTTTGTATCCGTCACATTGTCAAAACGCGCATTAATGACCGGATGACCGGCCAGATCTTTCCGGATGAACTTGATACCCGTATCAGGGGGAGCAGGTTTAATGGTCAACCGCACTTTCTCTCCCGAGTGGAGACCAATTCCCGTGCAACCCACATCATCTCTCAGGGTTCGCTGTCTAAAATCCACTGTTCGCTCCTCTTGCTCATGGTATGGACACACAAATACTTTGCGAAATGGGTAGCAAACAATATGCCAAAGACAATTTACCGTTGTTATTTGTTCTGTGAATTTGCATAACTGCCTGATTTTAATTAAATAATCATTGAGTAGCATTTTTTGGGCCCTCGCCTTGATTGCCTTGTCTGGTTGGAGCTGTGGTGAGATTACCACACTTATTAAGCGAAAAAACTACACCAAGAACGGCTTCTCTCATATATTATTTGACTTGTAATCAACAGAATTAGCATATATTATGAAAAAATCAGCTTTTTTGATGAATTTGTGGCGTCTGGACGGCTCTCTTTGCGAGAAGTTCTTGGAAGTATGTATTAAATATGACAAAGAAATATAGATACTTATTGATATTGCTTCTCTTGCTACACCTCATCTCCTTTTTTGGATGCTATCCAGCCCTCAGAAAACAAGCGGAAAGGCCTGAGGAGGCCCTTAGTCGAATACGCTTCCTTTATCCCAAATTCCATGATGATATGGATTTCTCATCTCTCGCCCAAGCCATAAGGGGCAATCTTGAGTATCTCCACAGATTGGATCCCCAGCGCATATTCCGATACGGTCCCCATGAATACACCTGCCGTCAGGTGCGCGAGAGCCAAGAAGCCTTCCTGGAACTTGTTCAAAAGAATCCGGATCCAGGGGAGCTGAATGAGAAGATTAGGAAAGATTTCTTGCTCTACAGGGCGGCGGGGCGTGTAGGAAACAATAAAGTCCTTTTCACCGGCTATTATGAACCTGTGTACGAGGGCAGATTGATCCCTGATGAAACGTTCAAATATCCCATCTACCAAAAACCCGACGATCTGATAAAGATTGATCTTGGTCTATTTAGGGACCAATATACGGGCAAATCCATCATTGCAAGAATTGAGGGCAAGGAGGTTTTGCCCTATTTTTCCAGGAAACAAATCGAGGCAGATAATGCATTGGCAGAAAGAGATCTAGAGATTGCCTGGCTAAAGGACCCCCTTGACGTGGCCTTTCTACACATACAGGGATCTGGCCGTCTCAAAATGTCGGATGAGAGTACAATTTCTGTAGGTTACCAGGCCTCTAATGGTCGGCCTTATCGGAGCATTGGGCGGTATTTGCTGGATAGGGGACTACTCAGCAGAGAGGAGATTTCCATGCAGAGCATCCGTCGTTACCTCTCCGAACACCCTGAAATCTTGGAAGAGGTGTTGAATCACAACCCCTCGTACGTGTTCTTCGGCCTCATGGATAATGGCCCTTTTGGCAAAATTGAAAATCCTGCTATCCAGGGCAACTGATCTGCCAGGGGTAAGAGGAACTTCAATG
>CAJIAF010000344.1_pt1 | contig 25981 bp, 22 predicted proteins | sample 9199141 | NCBI WGS metagenome assembly CAJIAF01 (sample SAMEA7708265, study PRJEB35096) | sediment metagenome | biome: marine neritic benthic zone biome [ENVO:01000025]; feature: sediment [ENVO:00002007]; material: shallow marine sediment [ENVO:03000034] sea grass bed [ENVO_01000059] ...
CCACGTTGACGGCTCCAGACCTGGATTTTCCATGCCACTAGATTTGTTCCAGAAAGGTTGCCATGCCCTGGCCTCTCCCAATGCACAGGGCTGCAAGTCCAAGGGCATGCTCCTTTCTGAGCATCTCGCCCATTAGGGTTAGCACAATGCGCGCGCCCGTGCACCCGATGGGATGACCAATGGAGATACCACTTCCCAGAGGATTGGTCTTCTCCATGTCACACTTCAACTCCCTCATGCAGGCAATGGCTTGGGACGCAAACGCCTCATTCAGCTCAATGGTGTCAAAATCATCCATACCCAGTTTTTCTCGCTGGTATATCTTTCTAACTGCGGGCACAGGCCCCAGGCCCATGAAGGCTGGGTCCACGCCACCCGATGCATAGGCCCTCACCTTGACCAGGGGTTTTAGGCCAATGTCCTTCGCCTTCTCCTCTGACATGAGGAGCAGTGCGGCGGCCGCATCATTGATTCCAGATGCGTTTCCAGCCGTCACCGTACCATCCTTTTTGAATGCGGGACGCAGCTTGCCCATCTTTTCAGCGCTGGTCTCCATGGGCCTCTCATCCGTGTCGAAAACCACAGGATCACCCTTTCTCTGGGGAATCACAACGGGAACAACCTCTTGTTCGAACAGCCCATCAGCAATGGCCTTTTTGGCCCTCTGATGACTCAAGGCCCCCAGTTCATCCTGTTCTTCCCGAGAAATGCCGTAGTGCTCAGCAATGTTCTCAGCCGTTATGCCCATATGATATCCATAGAAGATCTCGTAAAGACCATCAAAGACCATGAGATCCACCAGATCCACGTTGTTCATACGCGCCCCCCATCGGCCATCAGGCAGGGCATAAGGAATGAGACTCATGTTCTCCATTCCCCCTGCAAGGATCACCTCAGCCTCACCGGAGCGGATCGATTGGGTTGCCAGAGCCACAGCCTTCATGCCAGAGGCGCAGACCTTGTTCACCGTGAAGGCATTGGTCTCCTTAGAGATCCCAGCCTTGATCATGGCCTGACGGGCCACATTTTGTCCCTGCCCTGCTCCCACCACATTGCCCATGATGACCTCGTCAATCTGTACGGGCTGCAGGGAATCATCGTAGTCATAGGCTTCCTTTTCCAGCGCCACCATCCCCTTGCCCTTAAAAATATCGGGTTCAAACTGGGTGAGATTATCGGTCGCTAAAGGCCTAAGTTCCACCTTCTTGAGGGTCTCTTTAAGTACTAAGGCTCCCAACTGGACCACCGGGATATCCTTCAACGTTCCACCGAATGCCCCAACGGGGGTCCTTGCGCCAGAAACTATCACCACATCTCTCATCTGTGTTAAGCTCCTTTCATTAGATATATAGACATCAAAGACTCCAGAATTTTTGAATATATAAAGAACCCTCTTTTCAAGTCAAGACAATTTGCCCCGCCTCAGACCCGCCAATTTTCCTTGACATATGCGCTCCGGGGTCGCTAATTATGCGGGTAAAAATAGGGTCTACGCTGGAAGTAAACAAGCGGTTGCAAATACAGCCTGCAACAGAGGCCTACCCGCAACAATAATTGGAAAGGACACCAAAAATGAATCCCTTAGCCAAAGAACTTAACGAAATCATTCAAGAGGCCAACGGTCATATTTATGAAATGCTCTCAGAGGTGGGCAAGAACCTTTTCTTTCCCAAGGGAATTCTGACTCAGAGCGCCGAAGCCAAAGAAAGGGCCCACAAATACAATGCCACCATAGGTATGGCCATGGAAAAAGGCGATACCATGCACTTGCCTTCTGTGATGGCGATGATCGACGGATTGAAACCAAGTGAGGCCCTCACATATGCCCCCTCTTTCGGAATCATGCCTCTTCGTTCTGCATGGAAGGATGAGATGCTCAAAAAGAACCCTTCCCTCGCAGGAAAGAGCATCAGTCTGCCTGTGGTCACAAACGCTATCACCCATGGCATGAGTGTCATCGGGGACATGTGGGTGGATCGGGGTGATACGATCATCCTCCCGGATAAAATGTGGGGGAACTACAACATGATCTTTGCTGTGCGCAGGGGAGCAAAAATCGTCAATTTTCCCCTGTTTGATGCGGAGGGGAACTTCCACACTGACGCATTCCAGAAATGTGTAACCGCTGAGGCCAAGAAGAGAGACAAGATTATCATTATTCTCAATTTCCCCAACAATCCCACGGGATACACCATCACCCCACAAGAGGGGGATAAAATTGCAGAGATATTGACCGACCTTGCGCATAGGGGCACAAATGTCTTGGCCCTTACGGATGACGCCTACTTCGGACTCTTTTATGGGGAGGAAGTGCACAAGGAATCCGTTTTCTCAAAGTTGCTTGACAGGGACCCAAGGCTGATGGCCATCAAGCTGGATGGCGCCACCAAAGAGAACTATGTATGGGGACTGAGGATTGGTTTCATCACCTATGGGGCATATCTGGATGGGGATTATGCAGCGACTTATGATGCCCTGGAAAGGAAAACCGCAGGTGCAGTGAGGGGCTCCATATCCAATGCCTCCCATCTTGGCCAATCCATAATCCTCAAATCCCTGCAAACAGGGTCCTATTCAGAGGAAAAGGAAGAGAAATTTCAAATCATGAAAGCACGGGCACTGGAAGTTAAACGGGTACTCACCCAGAGCAAGTATGATGCTGCGTGGGATGTCTACCCCTTTAACTCGGGCTACTTCATGTGCCTTAAGATAAAGGGCGTTGATGCTGAAACCCTCAGGGTCCATCTTCTGGACAAGTATGGCGTGGGCCTTATTTCACTTGGCAAAACTGATCTCCGTGTGGCCTTTTCCTGTGTTGAAAAGGAAGACATTCAGGAGCTTTTTGACATCATTTTACAGGGGGTAAAAGACTTGGAATCCTGAGTTCCCTCCCTCCCCTCTCACTACCCCGATCTGCGCATCTCTCTACTGTGTCACAAGTCTCCCCTGTATTTCGCGGCCACAAGAGACTTCACACAGTTTCTCTGTATTTTTAGTTTGTTAAGCATATTCATGAAATTGGATTTTTGATTCTTTTCATTGCCTTATTCTTTCTCGAGCCTACCCCCCGAAGCAGGATCAATGAAGACTTTTACACGGGACAAGGTGGGGGAACAGTTAGATTTTTGAACGGATTTTTGCTATATTACAAGCTCTTGCCAGACAGATTTTGAGATGAAAGATGTGGAAGAATTCTGAAGAACTCATCAAGAGGATTCAAAGGGAGCCTTGGGCCCAAGGGATCTCCGCCGGGGAGGATTTCTGGAACCTCCTTATAGATTGGATTAAGCAGAGGATTTTCCCAGATTTCCTCGCCCAGACTTCCAATCAGGTGGACGAGATGATTGAAATAGATCCCGACCTCTCTGAGCCAGAAATATTTACGCGGGTCACCCGATATATGGTGGATTTTCTGGGGGCCCGTTCAGCTTCCGTGCGTATCTATGACCCCCAGACCAAGCAGATGCTATCCTTCGGATCCTATCCCTCCTCCCAAGAGGAATACAGAGAGACCTTCATACCATTGGAAGGGAGTATTGCAGGAGAAGTGGTAAAGAGTCTTCAGACCCACCTGGTCCCAAACATCCAGCAAGAGGAACTCTATCAGGACAAGGAGGCGGCAAAAAGGAAGAAAGTCTGCTCCATGATGGCGGTCCCCTTCTCCATACCCCGCTTTTCACCCTATGAACGGGATATTGTGGGCGTGATACAGATTTATTACCCGGAACAAGACCGGATCTTCACCCCATTGGAGGTTCAGGTCGCCGAGCTCATGGCGAGAAGGCTCAGCTTCGTGATCGCTCGGAAGAAGATCCTGGGCATGTATAGACTTAACGAGAAGAAGGAGGCGATCGTTCGCAATATCTTTCTGAAATTGGGGTCCAGAGAGGGGGTCAAAATGAAGGAGGTCTTCAATCGTGTAATCCCCGAACTGGCAGATATCATCAATGTGGAAAGCTGCGCTTTATTCTCCATCTCCGACGATCTGAAAGACGTGGTCCTTGAAGCAGGTTATCCTGAGTCCGTTGGATATCATGGCATTGGCAAGAGGTTTCCTGTGAGCACTGAACCAGCCTTTAAAAGGATTTTGAACCCAGGAAAACCCTTGCCGGAATCCCCTTATGAAGTGGTCACCCTCTCCTACCTACTGGTCATAGATCCTCAAAAGAGCAATCTCGTGTCGAAAGAGATTAAGCGGTTTGCCGCCAACCATAGCATCAACTCCATTCTCTATGTCCCCCTGAACGTGGGTGAAGAAATTACCCACTTCATGACTTTCGATGCCTTGGACCAAAGGCAGCGCTATTCCGAAGAAGAGATCGAGATCCTCCTGTTTTTGGGCAGAGAGCTCATGAAGGCCCAGAGGATGGAGCGTCTTGACGATATACTTCATGACTTCAAGAACCCGGCCATTGCGACGGCCGGCTTTGCTCGGCGCCTCAAACTGCTCATCGAAAAAGAAGGGCTAAAAGATGAGGATTCCAAGATCAAAAAATATGTGCAGATCCTCCTTGAAGAGACGAGCCGACTGCAGGAAATGGCCTTGAGCCTCTATCAGGTGGGCAAAGAGCAGGTGGTCAACCTCACAGAGGTCCTTAGAAATCGTTTTGATATCAACAGGGAGGCCATTAAGGAGCAACTCAAGCAAAATGTCAGTCTGAAGGAGGGGCCCTTCCATGACCCCCTTCTTGTCTACTGTTATCCGATCCACTTGGAAAGGATCTTAGACAATCTGCTCAACAACGCCACCAATGCCATCCCCATCCACGGAGGGAGCCTCTCTATTCGTACCTATACGCACCAGAACTGGGCCTGTGCCGAGATAAGCAACACGGGTCTCATCTCTGAAGAAGAACGTCTCAGGCTCCTGGAGGGGGAAGGTCGAGGTCGGGGCCTCTACATTACCCATAGAATTGTCCGGTTGCTAAAAGGAAAGATAGAGGTGAGAGTGGGCAGTGACACCACCACCCTAGTGGTACGCCTCCCCATCCATCAAGAAGAAGTGCCTAAAGTGAACTAAAGTGTCTAAAGTGCCTAAAGTACCCACTCCTCGCTAAGACAGCAATTCAGGAAAACTCAACTGCAAGGTCTCCCCTTTACGAGAACCCACTAACCAAAGAATCAATTATACTCCCCTAATCTGATAGCGAGGAGGCTCATTCGCATCCATTTCTCCTTATTTGGATTTCTCATTGCGAAAAAAAGACCTACATCAGAAATGGGGCTATTCTCTCCGCTTGACTTGGTTTTCTTATTGAGTGGATATAGGGGGGAATGGGACGATGTTCAGGTCCTAATTTTAGTCACTTTAGTTCACTTTAGGCACTCTAGTTCACTGCTGCTGCGAGTGATCCATATCAAACTGAGAGAACTGACCGCTTTTGGCCGCTCGAGGTCTCGGTGTGTACTCTTTTGGTTCCGTACCCTCCTTGAAGGCCTGGAAAACTGTTTTCTCCGAGTGGGGGCTCGCCAAAAGACCCGTCTTTGAATCTATCTTAGCAAAGACCACCCCCTCTGGGACGGCAAAATCTTCCACGGGTTGTTCCTTCAAGACCTGGGACATGAAGTAGAGCCATATGGGGCTTGCGGCCCTGGACCCCGTCTCTCCTCTGCCCATGGGTTTACGATCATCATAGCCCACCCATGCGCCTGTGACCAAGCTTGGCGTAAAGCCTAAGAACCATGCATCCCTCAGCTCGTTTGTGGTACCTGTTTTCCCGGCCGCCGGCCTTTTTAAGGCCTTTATCCTCCATCCTGTCCCTTCCTGGATGACCGCTCTTAGCAGGTCCGTCATCACATGGGCCGTCTCTTTGGAGATAGCCTCCCTAAAGGAAGGCTGATTCTCTTCTATGACCTGCCCACTTCTGTCCACGATTCTGTTAATGAAAAAGGGCTCAGCCAACATGCCCCCATTGGCAAAGACCAAATAGGCCCGTGTAAGCTCATACAAAGAGATTCCTGACGATCCAAGGGCCAGAGAGAGGTCGGCGCTCAATTCAGATTCAATGCCCACACGCTCTGCATACTGTATGGCATGGTAAACCCCAATCGCCCTCAGTATCTTAACAGTTATCACATTTCTGGACTTGATAAGGGCCGTTCTGAACAGGGTTGGGCCAAAAAACTTCTTCTTATAGTTCTTGGGCCGCCATAGCTCCTCCTCCGCGCTCCCCTTGGAGATATAAGGGGCATCAATAATCACGGTCGCAGGGTTCATTCCCCGATCAAGGGCTGCGGCATAGATAATGGGTTTGAACGCCGATCCTGGCTGGCGTCTTGACTGTATGGCTCGGTTAAACTGGCTAACGTCAAAGTCCCGACCGCCCACCATCGCTCTGACTCTGGCGCTTTGCGCCTCCATACTGAGAAGGGCCCCCTGAATCTCCGGCTCCTGTTCCAAAGAGAGAATCCAATCAAAGGGTGGCGTTCCTTTTTCCTTTATCCGTACAAGGGCCACATCCCCTGTTTTGAGCGCTTTGCTGGGAAGTTTAAGGCTGTTTGCATAATAGGGCACCTCAGGATTCGGGGTTCTGGCCCATTTCATTTCAGAGAGGGGGAGAAGCCCACGCTTTTCACCATAGCTGATGATGACTTCTCCTTTTTGGTCATCCACCTTCTCCACGAGACCCTGAAACACGGAATCCGTCTCAAAGAGCCCCTGCTCCAGTTTTCTTGAAGTCTCTTCCCTAAATGCTTCCATCTCCTCTGGGGAAAGATGAAGAAGGGGTCCACGGTATCCCTCTCTTTTATCCAGTTCTTTCAATCCCTTGTCCAGAGCTGCTTGGGCAGCACGTTGCATTTCTAGGTTCAAGGTCGTATAGACTTTGAGCCCTCCCCTGTACAAGAGCTCCCGTCCATACTTCTTCTCCAGATATCTGCGCACATGCTCCGCAAAATAGGGCGCTTTGGAAAAGGAACGCTCGCCCCTCTCCTCGATCTGAAGCTCAGCGTACAGTGCCTCTTCCTCTTGCGCTTCTTGGATATAGCCCTCTTCACGCATCCTTTCCAACACATATTTCTGTCTAGCCTTGGCCAGCTCGAACTGTGTTATCGGGGAATAGCGACTTGGCGCCTGGGGAAGTCCTGCAAGCAGGGCAGATTCTGAGAGATTCAGTTCCGTGGCTCTCTTGTTAAAATAGGTCCGAGCCGCCGCTTCGATCCCGTAGGCCCCGTGTCCCAAATAGATCTGATTCAAATAGAGGAATAGAATTCTCTCCTTTGAGAAGTTCTTTTCTATTTGCAGAGAGAGCAACGCCTCCCTCGCCTTTCGCTTATATGTCTTCCTCGGATTCTTTAGGAGTAGAGATCTGGTGACCTGCTGCGTAATGGTACTTCCACCCTGCTCTATTTTCCCTGCTATCAGGTTCTTGATAAGGGCTCTGGCTATGCTCAGAATGTCTACGCCCTCATGTTTGAAAAAACGGGCATCTTCGGCCGCTATGAAGGCATTGAGGAGATGGTCTGGAACTTGCTCAAGGGGAACCACGATCCTCTTCTCTTCCCAGAATCGCCCGATCACCTCGCCGTCATCGCTGAATACCTCCGTTATTATGGGCGGGTTGTATTCTCTTAGCGAGCCTATATAGGGGAGATTACTGGACCAGATATACCATAAGACGGCCACAATGCTCACGGCAAACAGGCCCAGGACCAGACTGCTCCACAATATGAAACGAAAAAACCTCTTCATCCAAAGATTCTCCGATCAAGCGTCCTGTACTGGATGGCCTCGGCCACATGATGGGCCCTAATATGAGGAGTGCTTTCCAGATCAGCGATGGTTCTCGATATCTTCGATATTCTGGAATGGGCTCGGGCGCTCAAGCCAAGTCTGTCCATTGCCTTTTCCATCAGGTCATTTGATTCTGCATCAAGTGCACAGAATTGTCTGATGTGGCGACTGCTCATACCGGCGTTGGTATGGATTTTCATCTTTCTAAAACGTTCGTTTTGAATCTTTCTGGCCCCCTTCACCCTCCCTAAGATCTCCAATGAGGATTGCCCGCTCTCACCCGAGGAAAGGTCCTTGAACGGAACCGGAGGCACTTCCATATGAATGTCTATCCTATCCATAAGAGGTCCAGATATTTTTGAGCGATACCTGCGAATCTGAAGCGTAGAGCAATGGCACTCCCGTTTGGGATCGCCAAAAAATCCGCAGGGGCAGGGATTCATGGCGGCAACAAGCATAAAATTGGCTGGATAGGTGACCGTTGAACTGGCTCTGGAAATGGTCACGTGGCCATCTTCCATCGGCTGTCTGAGGACCTCCAAAACATTTTTCTTGAACTCAGGCAGCTCATCCAGGAAAAGCACGCCATTGTGCGCAAGACTTACCTCCCCAGGTTTGGGGTTCTGACCACCTCCTATCAGGCCCGCATCAGAAACGGTGTGATGGGGAGATCGAAACGGCCGAGTACTTATGAGGCCGTGCCCTTTGGGCATCATGCCCATGACACTGTAGATCTTAGAGGTCTCTAACGCCTCCTGGAAGCTTAACTCCGGCACAATGGTATGCAGGCGTCTGGCGAGCATGGTCTTTCCTGCACCCGGTGGCCCTATCAAGATCAGGTTATGCCCTCCCGCAGCTGAGATCTCTAAGGCCCTTTTTACATCTTCCTGACCTCGAACGTCGGCAAAATCGAAATGATCCGTTAATCTCCCAAAAAGCGTCTTAACATCCACCTGGAATGGTTTTCTATTTACCACGCCCGAAAGCGTCTCAATGAGCTGTGAAAGGGTCTCCACGGGATAGATGCGAACGCCTTCCACCACGGCCGCTTCCGCCGCATTTTCCTTGGGCAAGAATACCCCTTCCAGGCCCTTCTCTTTGGCCGTAATGGCCATGGGAAGCGCACCCTTGATTGGTCGGATAAGGCCATCAAGGGAGAGTTCTCCTAAAACGAGATGCTGACCATATGATTCCTTTGACACCAGGCCCGTGGCAGCCAATATACCCAGTGCCATGGGAAGATCAAAGGCGGACCCCTCCTTTTTTATATCAGCAGGGGCCAGATTTACCGTGATTCTGTCAGAGGGGAAGTGGTAACCGGAATTCTTTATGGAGGTCTTAACCCTGTCTTTGCTTTCCCGAACCGCCCCTTCCGGAAGACCAACGGTGGAGAAGGAGGGAAGACCCTGGGAAATATCCACCTCCACCTCCACAACATAGCCCTCTATACCAATCACTGCGCTGCTGAGGACTTTGGCCAACATGAAAAGGTATCTCCAGAGAAATTTCTGGTTGTCATCCCAGATATCGCCTTTACATTTAACATTAGAAATGTTACAAAGTAAAGTTTATTTGATTTTGAGCTTTTTTGATTTCAATTTATCAGGTCCTAGGAGTATAACATGGCACGAATTACAGTGGAAGATTGTTTGCAGAAAGTAAACAACCGCTTTGCCCTGATTCATATGGCGGCAAAACGCGTTAGGCAGCTCAGGAAAGGCTCCGAACCCATGGTTGTTGCAAAAAATAGGGATGTGGTGATTTCTCTCAGAGAAATTGCTGCGGGAAATGTGGTCAAAGGGGAAGCTATCTCCCAGCAGAGTCTCCTCAAGGACAAAGAGGATGAACTTTTGGATGAACCAAAAGGAGAAAGTCCTGAAGTAGCCCCAGAAGAGTAAAGAGGCGGGGAGTCGGACGCCTAAAGGAAGAACCGAGCATGCAAAAGAGGGATTATTATGAGGTCCTTGGGGTCTCCCGGGAGGCCGGGGAGGAAGACCTTAAAAGGGCCTATCGAAAATTGGCCATGAAATATCACCCTGACAAAAACCCGGGTGACAAGGAAGCCGAAGAGAGGTTCAAGGAGGCCGCCGAGGCCTATGAAGTCCTGAGAGACAGGGAAAAGAGAGGGATATATGACCGGTTCGGCCACCAGGGTTTAGAAGGTACAGGCTTCAGGGGCTTCACTGGTTTTGAGGATATCTTTTCCAGTTTTAGCGATATCTTTGAGGATTTCTTTGGCTTTGGGACCCGGAGGAGAAGCAGGGTTAGGGTCGGGAATGACCTTCGATATGATTTGCAACTCACCTTGGAAGAGGCCTTTTCTGGCAAAGAAGAGGCACTCTCTTTTCATAGGTGGGAAGCCTGTGATAATTGTGAGGGATCAGGCATTACGCCTGGTAGTGAGCCCCAAATCTGTACCACCTGCCAAGGTCGAGGGCAGGTGGTTAGGTCCCAGGGATTCTTTCAGATAAGCACCACGTGTCCTTCTTGCCATGGTCAAGGGCGAATCATAACGGATCCTTGTGAAGCGTGCAGAGGCGCCGGAAAGGTGAAGGTTAAGCGGGAAATCACTGTTAAAATCCCGCCAGGGGTGGATAATGGATCCCAATTGCGACTTCGCGGGGAGGGAGAGCCTGGTGAATATGGCGGTCCACCAGGGGATCTCTTCGTGGTCATTCGGGTGAAAAATCACGAGTTTTTTGCCCGTGAAGGGGATCACCTCCTGTGTGAGATTCCCATATCATTTGTTCAGGCGGCATTAGGAGACACAATCAAAATCCCGGTACTTGGAGAAGATGGGGAAAAGGCGCTGAAAATACCCAGCGGAACCCAACCGGATGAGATTCTGTCTCTATCTGGCGAGGGGATGCCAACCCTCAGGAGAGACAAAAGGGGCGATCTTTTTGTAAAGATTGCCGTGAAAATACCCAAGAAACTCAACCAGAGACAGAAAGAACTTCTGAATGAGTTTGCCAAGACGGAGCGTTCAAAGGAGTCGAAAAAAGGAAAGCATTTTTGGCATAAAATGACCAAATAAGCGTGGAGATGAATCCTGGATTTTTTGTTCATAGTGGGTTATAAACTTCTGTATGTAGGGGGAAATTTGTAGAGCCATGTTAACCAAGAAGAAACTGCAATATTTTAGGGAACTGCTCAAGGAAAGGCTTGACGAGCTCTTGAGTGAGGCAAACAAGACGGTTACCGGTATGACCGACCACAAGGAGAATCTGCCCGACCCCTCTGACAGGGCATCACTGGAGTCAGACAGGAATTTCACCCTGAGAATAAGAGATAGGGAGAGAAAACTCATAGGAAAGATCAAAGACGCCCTGGACAGGATTGAGAGCGGCGGCTACGGGATCTGTGAGGAATGTGGGGAAGAGATTTCCGCAGAGAGGTTAAAGGCTCGCCCCGTAACCACCTTGTGTATTGATTGCAAAAAGAGGCAAGAAACTGAGGAAAAGGTCAAGGGATTGTAACTCACGTCCCGTGCATTCTGAGAAATATAGCCGGTGAAGATTCCTTGTCCCCGGCTTTTTTAGTTTTGCGTCCATGCCGAATAAGCTCAAGGACGATTGTTCAAACACCCATCTGTTATACTTCCCCCGCCGAATGTGCTAGTATTGCGAGAGAGTCCTAAACTGCAAAATTCTTGCTAAAGCTCAGAAATGTTTGTATTTAATTTTCTAATCACGACCTTATTTTGCCCATGACGGCGAGGAATAAAGGCAATCCAGAAATGAAAAAGAGGGAATCTCTTGTGACCCATAAAGAGGTCATAACCACGCACATTAATGCCGACTTTGATGCCCTCGCCTCCATGATTGCGGCCAAAAAACTCTATCCTGAGGCAACCCTCGTTTTTTCAGGATCACAGGAAAGAAATCTCAGGAACTTTTTTCTCCATTCCACCTCATACATCTTTAATTTCACCAAGATAAGGCAGATAGATTTTGGCAGGATCGCGAGACTCATCCTCGTTGACACCCGGCAGAGGACCCGAATTGGAAAATTTGCCCAACTGTTGGACAGAGAGGATGTGGAGATACATATTTATGATCATCACCCCGATTCAGAAGATGATATACGAGGAGACAAGGAAGTGATTCAGGAAGTGGGCTCCACCACTTCTATTCTTGCGGGGATTCTGAAGGAAAGAGGTGTCTCCATTTCTGCTGATGAGGCGACCATTATGTGCCTGGGTATCCATGAGGATACGGGCTCATTCACCTTCCCCTCCACCAAACCTGAAGATTTTCTTGCCGCCGCATGGCTCACCCAACTAGGGGCCAATCATAATCTCATTGCGGACATGCTCACGAGGGAACTGACCGCCGAACAGGTGTGGTTACTTAACGACCTCACAAAATCGGCGACAACCCGTGTCATTAACGGAATAGAGGTGGTCATCTCCAAGGTGATGAGTGAAGATTACATAGGAGACTTTGCTGTCCTGGTCCATAAGTTTATGGAAATGGAGAACTTGAATGTGATTTTCGCCTTGGCACAGATGGAGGACAAGATATATTTGGTGGCCCGCAGCCGCGTGGAGGATGTGAACGTGGCCGAGATAGCCCTCGCCTTCGGGGGAGGTGGCCATCCCCAAGCGGCTTCTGCCACCATCAAGAACAAGACCTTGATACAGGTGGAAAGGTCTCTTCAGGCCCTACTCAGAAATCGCGTTAATCCTCAACAGAAGGCCAAGGACATGATGTCTTCTCCTGCCATTCATATCCGCCCCCATGAGACCATAAAAGAGGCTACCACCTTGATGACCAAATACAATATCAACGTCCTTGTCGTTATTGGCCACAGGGATCGCCTGCAAGGGTACATTACGAGGCAGATCGTGGAGAAGGCCGCCTACTTTGGTCTGGGTCCAATCAAGGTGAAGGAATATATGAATATTGAGTTTTCCACGGTGAGCCCTGAAGCTTCTCTTACGGAAGTGCAAGACCTCATCATTAAGAACAAACTGAGAATCCTCCCTGTGGTAGAGGATGATAGGGTGATTGGAGTGATCACCCGGACAGACCTCATGAATATTCTGGTGGGAGGACCGGTCATACCTGATTTTTTCTATGACTCTAAGCATGCCTCCCATTTTGAGAAAAAGAAAAACATGGCCGCCATGCTGAAAGAACGCCTCCCAAGGAGGATTATAAGACTTTTCAAAGAATTCGGGAACGTGGCTGACATGCTGGGGTACAATGCTTACCTAGTGGGGGGCTTTGTTAGGGATCTGTTTCTGAAACAGGAAAACCTGGATGTGGACGTTGTTATTGAGGGTGAAGGGATCAAATTTGCCCATGAGTTCGCTGAGCACTATGAAGTGCGGGTAAGGAGCCACCGCAAATTCGGCACTGCCGTGCTCATTTTTCCGGATGGCTTTAAAGTGGATGTGGCCACGGCTCGTATGGAATACTACGAGTCACCGGCAGCCCCACCCACCGTGGAGATGAGCTCTCTCAGAATGGACCTCTTTAGACGCGACTTCACCATAAACACCCTGGCCATCAAACTCAATAAGAGGGAATATGGGTCTCTGATGGATTACTTTGGTGGCCAGAAAGACTTGAAAGAAAAGGTCATTCGGGTCCTTCACAATCTCAGCTTTGTGGAGGATCCCACGCGGGTCTTGAGGGCCATACGGTTTGAACAGCGATTCGGTTTTCGCATCGATAAACTGACCCTTGCCCTCATGAAAAATGCGGTCAAGATCGACTGTTTTAAGGCGCTTTCCGGCAGGCGGCTTTTCCTGGAACTGAAGTTGCTCTTGAAAGAGCAAGAGCCGCTGCAAGCCATCAGGAGAATGAATGAGTTTCATCTACTACAAGTCATTTCTCGAGAGATTGAATTTACAAAAGGACTGAAAACCCTTCTTCAGCAGATAGAGGGGGTCTTATCCTGGTACAATCTGCTTTATCTTGAAGACTTTTACGAACCCTGGAAGGTCTATTGGCACGGGCTCACTTCCGCCCTTGATACGAAGGCCTTGCGCCGGTTGGCAGAGAGAATGCAGATGATGGATCAGGAAAGTCGAAGGATGATACGGGAGAGGGAAGAATTGGGTGGGTTGCTGGAAAAACTTTACAGGTTAAGAACAGATGACAAATATGGACTCTATACATTGCTTTCTCATTATGATACAGAAATCCTCCTTTACATGATGGCAAAAGTGAACAACGAAAAAATCAAGCGTATGATCTCCAACTATTTCACAAAACTGAAAAGTACGAAGGTCATGCTCAGTGGCAAAGATTTGAAAGGCATGGGCGTGAAGCCAGGGCCTATTTACAAAGAGATATTCGATAGTCTCCTAAAGGCCAGACTCAATAATTCGGTCAGAACAAAGGATGAAGAGGCCGGATTTGTAAAGGAGATGTTCGCAAACCACATGGGAACACCATAGATGAGGTCCTGGCCTTTGCACCCCACCCTACCCTACAGTGATGAGAACAAAAAATGACTAATGACAAAGGACCAATGACCATCGCTACGGATTATGAAGTTAAGCTGGAAATCTTCCAGGGTCCCTTGGACCTCCTCCTTCACCTGATTCGCAAGAACGAGGTGGATATCTTTGATATCCCTATTGCAACGATTGCGGATCAATATCTGGAGTATCTGGACATGATGAAGGCCTTGAACATAAACGTGGCGGGTGATTTCTTGGTTATGGCCTCCACACTCCTTCATATTAAATCCAAGCTCCTACTGCCCCATTTAGGAGAAGATGAAGAGGAAGACCCTCGAGTGGAGATTACTCGACCACTCCTGGAATACCTGCGCTTGAAAGAGATGGCGGGAGAACTACTGGAAAGAGAGCTGTTGGACAGAGATGTCTTTACCCGTCGGTTGTCCCCTGATTACGCGGATCAATTGGAAGGTGAAGAACCTCTCCTGGATGTCAATCTCTTCCAGCTCATGGATGCTTTTAAGAGGATCCTCGACGAGAGGCTCCCAGGGGTCCCACTGAGGGTAGAGTTTGAGAAATGGTCCCTCAAAGACAAGACCACATATATCCTCGAACGCCTGAAAAATGAGGAATCCATCTACTTTCGAGACCTTTTTGCCGAGGACAGGACAATCTCCGAATTCATTGTTACTTTCTTGGCCCTGTTGGAATTGGTCAACGTTGGCATGATAAGAGTCTTTCAGCCCGACCCAGACAGGGATATACAACTGAAGGCCCTTTTCCAAGATAATGAGGACAACTAACTTGACACGGGGTATTGGAGTCATGGAGTACTGGTACTCCAACGCTCCACTGCTCCATGTTTCAGTCGGAGACGGTACTTATGACTAAATCACTGAAACTTGTCGTGGAAGCAATGCTCTATGCCACAGAGAAACCGCTCAGTGCCAGAGAAATTCATTCCATCATTCCCGATGCCAAACTACCCGAAATAAAGAGTGCCCTGAAAGTCCTGCAATATGAATATGAGGCCATGGGGCGTAGTTTTACCATTAAAGAGGTGGCAAATGGCTATCAGTTCAGGAGCCGTTCCGAGTATGGGGCCTATATCATGAAAATGCTTCAGCGCTCACCAAACAGGCTGTCCAAGGCATCTATGGAAACCTTGGCGATTATTGCCTACAAACAACCCATTCTTCGTCAAGAGGTGGAAAGGCTAAGAGGGGTGGATGTGGGAGGAATCTTGAGGGCTTTGCTTGAAAAAGGTCTTGTAAGAGTCATGGGCCGAAAAAACTTGCCCGGAAGGCCCCTCATTTATGGGACAACAAAAAAATTTCTGGAGGTGTTTGATCTGAAAGACCTTGAGTCACTCCCAAAATTGAAAGAGTTCAACGCCCTTGGCGGGCAAGACGAAACACAATCAAACCAAGAGGAAATACCATTTCAAAATGAGTCCAGAGAGGACCTCGTCGAAGAAGAAACTCCCCCAAAAACAGCGGATTAACAGGATCCTATCTCTGGCTGGTCTGGCATCCAGGCGAAAAGCGGACCAAATGATAAAGGAAGGTCGTATTCGTCTAAATGGACTTGTAATCAGGGAGCCAGGGACCCGTGCTCTATGGGGAATAGATAGCATCAAGGTGGATGGTCAAGAGATCCCAAAGCCTTTTGAGAGGATCTATCTGATGCTCAACAAACCCTTCGGCTATATATGCGCCCTGAGCGATCCTGCGCAAAGGCCCATTGTGACCGATCTTTTGAAAGATATCAAAGAGAGGGTCTACCCTGTTGGGCGCCTAGACTTTGACACCCTCGGATTATTACTCCTGACCAATGACGGCGAATGGGCCCATCGTCTCACCCACCCACGCTATCATGTCCCCCGGACGTACAAGCTGACCCTAGAGGGCAAGATAACTGACGAGACCTTGGATCGCTTGAGAAGAGGCATCCGACTTGATGACGGTCCCACAGGGCCTTGCAAGGCCACTCCCATACAGCGGGATGAGCAGAAGAGTATTATCCGGATGACCGTCACCATGGGGAGATCCAGAATGCTCAGGCGTATGCTGGATGCCGTGGGATACAAGGTCATCCACCTCATCAGGACAGGATTCGGGAGTCTTGAATTGGGTGAACTGAAAATCGGCGACTACCGCCATCTCGAGAGCCATGAAATAGAGGCTATGAAGAAAATGGTAGGGATGGCCTGAGTTTTTTGTTTACACCCTTCCCTTTCTGGTGTATGGCTAGTACTTTGTTTAATCCACTCAACCACTTAATTCGATTTTATGGGCGGTTAACTCAGCGGGAGAGTGCCATCCTCACACGGTGGAAGTCATGGGTTCAAATCCCATACCGCCCACCATGCAAAATCAAAGGGTTACTGGAGACACTGGTAACCCTTTTTCAGTTTAGCGTGGCATTGGCTGAGTAAATACTCCGGGGCCAAAGGACCCGGCTTTGATTACACTTCGCAGGGGTGTGAAGTGAGGGTACGACCTTTTTCGAGTGGCCATATCTCAAAAAAATTCCACCGGGCATCGCCTCACCTAGGCACAACTCAGTTCCTTTACCAAGCCCTATATTGAATAGCCATTTCACTGGCAAACCTTAACTATACCCGCGGCACAGCCGCGGGGTTTTGTAACAACTAAGGCATTGATTCTCTGGAGATTGACAAAACGTCTGATTTTGACTAATTCTGGCCCAGACTTACCAATGAACATTTTCCCCCTGAGGCGGGAATTAACCCTTGGAAGGAAGAAGCCATGAGAAAGGGCATATTGATCATTCTTTGTCTTTTGCTAACGAGTTGTGCAACACCCCAACCTCAGAGGGCATTGCCAGTCATAGAAGCAAATGAGAAAATGGTGGAAAATTGTAATTACTTGGGTAATGTTACCGGTTCAATCAGAGTTGGGTATGGATTTATGTCAGAAAGGGAGAAAATAGATAATTGCAGGAGATCAGCAAAAGAACAGGCGTTTCAGTTGGGTGCAACCCACATTTGGTTCCGGATGTATGGCGAAGATCCAAGTGGCGCCCCTTTTTTGACAGCACAAGCATTTAGGTGTCGGAAAAAATAAACGCTAAATCCAGAAGCTGGTTTGGACGATGTTGCAAGGTCCAATTTCCTGCTACGAGAGATCAACTTTTGCTATTTTGCGTCACAATATGCCCATGAAAATCTTGCTCTATGCAGTCATCGTACTGATGCCATTCATTTCAGCGTGTGCAGGCACTCTCCAGGAAATAATCACGTGCGATCCGCCTCAGGCCCACATCTATTGGGGAAAGACAAAATCCAAGTTAGAAAAGGCCGGACACAAAACCCCACACTCAAGGTCTATTTCTGGATCCAATTGGGAAAGTTGGTGTTATCAGGTCAAGAAAGACGGCTATCACGATTCAGAGATCATCTGCAGAGAAGAAGAGGGTTACCGTTATCTTGACTTTCGCCTTGTTCCCCTCAAGACGACCATTACTTCTGAGCCGCAGGATGCCATCATCTACTGGGGTCCATCTGAGGGACAAATAAGGAAGACGGCGTACAGGACGCCTCGAACCGTGAGCGTAAAGGATCATCCCGATGGAGCGAGTTGGAAAGACTGGTATTACCAACTCAAGAAAGACGGGTATCATGATTCAGAAATCCTTTTCATGCCTCTACAGGCGGAGGACCGTAAGATCCATATTGAGCTCAAGCCCTTATCCCGGCATCCTCTACCCAAGACCGAATGACCCATTGTGAAAAAAATTCTACCCATGGACCTAACTTCACAACCTGCAAAGAGTGGTCCCGGAGAATTGAAAGTTGCGTTAGCGTATGTTCAAATTCTGAAGAGCAGAAAGAAACAGAGTGTACTGGTGGACGAAGGAGGAGACGTGAAGATGGAGGAACCAAGAGAAGTAGCCGTATCACTGAACGATCGATCTTTCACAATTGATTTGCCCATTGAGGATGAGAAACTCATAGCCAGTGTTTTTCTTGGTCTAGCGAGATATGTAAACACGGTCTCTGCCATAAAAGTAAAACAATCATATGTTACGTTTTCAGGGACACAAGAGGTGAGTAGCAAGCTAATTTCAAAACCTCAAGAAATTGCTGAGTGGGGCAAAGAAACGAAAGGGTTGATATCTGGTTTACGCAAACGTTGATTGTCTCGCCACAGAACGCATCCCCCATTCTTCCTCCCACCCCCTCCAACCAACTGGAGGTGGGTTCAATGATGCCCAAAAATGATTACAGTTTGCACATCATAATGTGCATCCTTTTGGACTGATCAATTGTACATTTTCGGCTAAGTATTGGCCAATTCAATGCAATTTCCTTTCAACCTTCCCCGGTATCATTCTTGCAGCCATTTATCTGGGGGTGTTTTTGTCCGCCTATGGGCTAGGTCCTTCGATTCATGCGTCTGGCGACAACCTATTCAAACTTCGGCCGAAGTGCTGAGTCGAGGTGAGTGATCAGGAGTTTTCATCACGGGCCAAGGAAATACGTCAACGTATTCTAGAACCGAAGTACTAAACCATTTTTCACATTTCGCTCAGGCCTACTCCTATCCCCGATAGAATACTCTTTTTTATCCCTTCATCCGGCTTGAGCCTTTAGGCAACCTCTATTCCCACCCTACCCTCGCCTCTGTCCATGATTTTCGCCAGAGGTCGAAGAAAAGGTGGGCACCGCTCTGGGCCGTTCGGCCGTGGGCCCTTCGATGAACTCAGGGTTTCGAGCAGGGTCGAGTAACTCAAGGTCGAACGGCTCAGCGTTTCGAGTAGAGGGGAGAAACTCGGGACCAAAAGGGTAGTGTGAAAGCCTCGGCCAAAGGCCCAAACAGGAGGGTTTAAGGGTTTTCGAAGGCAAAAATCAGGGATGCACCGATTGTTTTTTCTGGGCGTATTCCCCTAAGATATACCCGCTTCAAGGTCGGTCCATTAGAAGGGATAACCAACTGGACGTGAAAGGAATAATATTGACTCTGTATTCTTTTCTATGAGAAAATATAACAAATTTAAGAACTGTAATACAAAGTTGGGTTTAGTTTTCTTGAAGAAGGAAAATCATTCATGATTAAACTCTATATGATGGACGGATCAGATGAAGGTCAGTCTTTCGACCTCAAGAGTGATATCGTCTACGTGGGACGCTCACCTGATAATCATATCCAAATGAAGGACAAATTCATCTCTCGCAAACATATCAAGATATTCATGAAAGGTGATAAATATTTTGTTGAGGACCTAAAAAGCAAAAACGGCACGTTTGTAAATGGACAACAGATTCGCCCTGGTACTGAACATGAAGTGGGAGAAGGGGTTCCCATCGTGCTTGGCATGAGTGTGCTTTGTCTGGGCAAGGCATGCTTAGAGGATGTGATACCGTTTCTGGATTCCATCGATCTTTCCAAAGAGATCACTGAAAGTGAGACCATCGTGGTGCAGGACAGGCCCATGACTTCGCAGAAAAACATGGAACTGATTAACAAGGTATCCGATGCCCTTATACAATCAACAGACATCAATGACATTTTACAGAAGATCCTGGATGCCATTCTAGATCTTCTCAAGAGGGTAGACAGAGGGGTCATTATCCTCATTGATCCTAAGTCAAAGAAGATTTCAGATGTGATTCCCAAGAGTCGGACGCCCGGTGATACTACCCATAAGATATACAGCCGGACTATTGTTGAGCGCGTCATAAAAGAGGCCAAACCAATTATGATGTTAGACACCCTTAGCGAGGATGAAGCTGATCGTTCTCAGAGTATGGAACTGATGAGGGTGAGGTCTGTGATGTGTGTCCCCTTGATCAGCCGATCTCAAGTCAGGGGAGTGATCTATGTGGACTCGGTGAACCGACCCCATGGCTTTCGGAATGACGACCTTTCCCTTCTCACTGCATTGAGTAGCTCGGCCGCGATTGCCATAGAGAATGCATTGCTCTATGCGAAAGAAAAGACCGGGACACTGCACTAAGCATTCTGTGGAAGTTAATGAAAAGCTGCATATTTGGAGGCATCAGAAATGGGAGAGACTAAGCAAGAAGCGGATCGGGTGATGTCACAGGCCATTATCGAGTTCCTTATCCTCAACATCCCCATACTTGGTACTTTAAAGGATAAGGAACTGATGGTCATAGAAAAATACCTGAACTTTATTGAGCTGACTCCTGAGGAACTTGTGTTTGAAGAGGGCGATCCAGGGGATTATGTTTGTTTCGTGGTGGAGGGCTCACTGGAGGTGCTTAAGAGATCCGAAACAGGAGAGGAAATCGTCATATCCACACTGTCAAAAGGAAGTTCAATCGGCGAAATGTCCGTAATTGATGACCTCCCCCGCTCTGCAAGCGTGAAAGCCCGTACAAAGGCTACCCTGCTCACACTGTCAAGGGAGAACTTCGATTATATACTGGCCGAGCATTCTAAGATAGGCGTCAAGATTCTCAAAGGAATCGCCCGTCTGCTCTGCCTTAACTTACGAAAAACATCCAGCAGGCTCGCAGGCTATATGCTGCCGCTCGGTTAAGACGGGGGAAGGATGAAAAAGAGTGGTAGGCGCTCTGGAATGGAGAGAAGACAGATTGCCCATCACGAGTATGTTCCTGAAAGACGATCCGGCAAAGATCGAAGAAGGCCTATTGATCGCAGAAGCGGGGAAGAACGAAGAAGCGGTATAGAGCGGAGAAGTGGTCTTGAACGGAGAAAAGGCAAGGCGCGGGCGCTGAGTATCGATCGGAGAAGCGGGATCGATCGGAGAAGTGGCGAGGACCGGAGAGGATTTGTGATGCCTTAGTCTGTTCTTCACAAATATTGAGACCTTTGAAATCAGCAGAGAGGCAGGGCTAACCCCCTGCCTTTCTTTTTTTTGGCAAATCCTAAATGAAGTTTCCTTTGGGAAGGGCTTCCTTGAGGTAATTGATGAACTCTTCAGCCTTTTCTTTAGGCGCGCGGGTCAGCAGGCTGACCAAAATATAAAGAGCAAGACATAGCATGAAACCCCAGACCCCCGGCCAGAGTCCCAAGGGTTTGCTCCCTGAGAGTTGAAGGACCAAAACCAGAATGGCACCCATAATCATGCTGCTCAAGGCCCCTGCTGCGGTGGCCCGTTTCCAAAAAAAGGCGCCGATGATGGCCGGGACGGCCATCAAAAGCCCGGCAGAAGCCGCCGAAGAGAGGGGAGCGATCATGAATGCAAGTCCGGTTTTGCCTGCGGCCCAATAGGCAAAAATAAAGAAAATGACCGCCAGGATGGGAATCGCAGTTTTTGCCAAGCGCAGTTCCATCTCTTCGGAAGCAGTGGGATTGATTCCGCCCTTATATATATCACGGGCGCACATGGAGGATAGGGTTAGCAGTATGGAATCGATGGTGGAGATGGCTGCTGCCAAAATGCCGATCATAACCACAATGACGATGAGCTTTGGTATGATCGGCAGGGCCAAAAGCGCTGGCGTGGCCTTATCCGCTTTATCCAGCCCAGGAATCAACAATCTGGCCCCAAAACCCCACATAACCGACACGATGGTGTAAATAAACCCGAAGACCAGGAATCCCCCGATCATCTGCTTGAACGACCTAACCGATTTGGGTATGAAGAGTCTTTGTGTCACCTGCGGATTGGAGACGGAGAAAAAGAGCCAGGGAAGTGCGAGTCCGAAAAAGAGGTTGAATTTGAAAAGGCCAGCCCCTGCCAGAAGTTGAGGAACTCTCTCATTCATCTGCCGCACAAATCCACCAAACCCACCAAATCCCCCATATGCGAGGAAACAGACGGCCGTAATGGATGCCAATAGCATGATTATGGCCTGAAGGGCATCGGTCCATGCCACGGAGCGTAATCCCGCCACATTAGACCAAACAAGGGCCAGCAGCACGGCCAGGACCATGGCGACAAAAAAGGGAATGGCCCCCTTGGATATGCCTGATAAGAGATAGCCGATGCCCATCACTTGAACAGCCGCATAGGGGATGAGAAAGACCAGGCAAAGAATCGTGGCCACGATGCCCACAGTGCGGCTTTGATACCGATCCGCCAGGAGTTGTGTATGGGTCAGGTAGTTGAATCTGCGCCCCACCAACCAGAACCGGGGGCCAAAAAAGACCACCAAGACGAGTCCGCAAAGGTATGTGAGTTCAAAACCAAGGGCTCCGACGCCGAGCTTGTACGTGAGCCCGGCTAACCCCACCATCATGAAGGCACTGTAAGTGGTGGCTGCGTAGGTCAAGGCAGAGATAAACCCGCCAATCTGGCGATTCCCCAAGAAGAACTCGTTCATACCTTCACCGAGTTTCCGTCTCGCCATGAAGGCAATGGCCAGGCCAATGAGAATATAGAGGCCAATCCCCAACCAAACGAACATAGTCTCACTCATAATTGGCCCCCTTCCCCGCTCTCTGGTGGCTCCCGCCATCTCAAGAAGATAAAAAACATGCTCCCAATGGCAACAGTAACCCAAAGGATCCAGAAGAGAAAACTCCCCCATATCTTGGGCACATTCTTGAGCCAAATGAATGGAACGACAAAATCCAAGAGGAAGAGAAATAGGAACCAGGCGATCCATGCCCAAAAGCCTTTACCCATCATTTAATCTCCTGTCTGATGAAGCGAACCGCGCTTGCATTCAAAAATCCTCTCTTATTAAAACATTCTCCGGAATGACCGCAAGAAAATAGACAAGTCCACCATAAACAGAGCCATTGGCGCTTCATAATTGACTATTTTCGTTTAACTATTTATAATATTATTTATCTCTATTTGGTTAAACATCGCAACGGGCTTCGTAGTACTTGGGCTTTGCACTAAAGGGCCCTAACAAAACAGCGCCTATTTGAACTCTTCAATGACTACAGACTCCATGAAACCGGTGTGACGCGGGATCTGAGAGATCCCGCGTACTTATGCAGGGCAAAAGAAAGGAGATTTCATGACCAGACGGGACCATCGTCGGCGTTCCTATATCGTCAATAAGCCACTCCAATATAGATTTCTTGCCATTATCCTTATCTACTGCCTTACCATCGTGCTTTTTTTGGCAGTCTTCCTTTTCGTACCAGATATTATACGCATGCAGGATAAAAGCCTCAGTTTGGAGGCACGAGCCGGTGCCGCCAATAAGATACTTACCTTGCATGCAAGAGTCTGGCCCGCCGTCATCGCCATTATCGCTGTCGCTGCATTCCATTCGTTTCGTTCCTTCCACAGGCTCATCGGCCCCTTGCACCGCTTTCGCTCGGTTTTTGAGCAGGTGGGTAGTGGGGACATGAGCTTTACCGTTAAAATAAGGGAAAAAGACTATCTCCATCAGGAGGAGGCCGCCCTCAATGAGATGTTGGTGATGATTGCTGGAAAAGTGAGAACCATACAAAAGGCGGGCGCAGAGGCCTTGAAATCTTTAGGCGACTTGGAGAGGAAAGTGAATCAAGTCCCCAACTGGAGCGAGATCCACAGAGAGGTGATGCATCATCACCGCCTACGCTTGGAGACATTGCTGGATACAGCTAACTACTTCCAGGTACGCAAAGCGGAACAAAAGGACGACGCCACCAATGCATGATATTTGCGAAAGCGGCTATTCCCTTGTTGAACTGTTCGTCCTGATTGCCCTTCTCTCCACACTGATTGTTGTCGGTATTCCTCTTTACACAGCCTATATCGAGAAGGCGAGAATAACGAGGGCCGAAGAAGATATAAGCACCCTGCAGAAAGAAATTGAGATGTACAAACTGAGTAAAAAGCTCTTGCCCCACAAGCTAAGTGACATAAGGGATGCTGATCTAATAGATCCCTACGGCAGACCATATCAATACCACAACTTCACCAATGCCGATGAAAAGGGGAAGAGACGGAAGGACCGGTTCATGGTGCCGCTGAACGCGGAGTACGACCTTTACAGTATGGGTAGAGATGGACAAAGCGAACCGCACATTGCTGCCCCAAAAAGCCATGATGACATTGTCCGGGCCAACGAAGGCCTATACATAGGGCCAGCTTCGGAATTTTAATCACGTTTTGGATCATGAAAATAACAGGCATTTTTCTGACACTCGCCTTTTTCGTCTCCCTTCTCGGATGTCTGTCCGGGGGGGCCGAAGGCATACCAACGGAGATGATCGGGGTGTGGAAAACATCTGCCCCCAAATATAAGAATTGCTCAATTGAGTTAACCAGGGATTACATTATTTTCACAAACAGCCACGTGGCAGCATATGTTGATACAAACTTTGTTCTAGGGATGAAACGGGCACCAGAGAGTGGACGCTTCTCATGCACCATTCTCTATGAGAATATTCACGGGCAGAAATACAAGTTCTCCTTTTATTACGACCCGGCAAAGGGCGGCGCAATAAGACTGAAAAATCGGATAGATGTGGAGTGGAAAAAGGTTAAACCTATTGTAGGCCAGGAAAGCCCCCCAATTTCTGGCTAGACTATCATCTCTGGGGACATTTGCCGGACTCATACCCCACTTTGGGCACAACGGATCAGGAGGTCATTCATTGACAGAACCCACATTCAGAACCGGAGAACAGGTGGAGGATTACCTGATAGAGAAGCAGATAGGAAAAGGGGGAATGGCAGAAATCTTCTTGGCGGAGGATCAGGCCCTCAAGAGGAAAGTGGTCATTAAGAGAATAAAGCCGCGCTACAGTGAGAGAGCGCATTTTAAGAAGCAGTTCCTAAGGGAGGCGAGAATACAGGCCAATCTGGATAATCCCCATATTGTTCAGATTCTCAGGATGTTCAGCCATGAAGAGAACTTCTGCATCGTCATGCCCCTCATAAGAGGGACGGATTTGGCGAGGGTTATAAGAAAGGCGAAGGCCATTCGGCAGAGCAAAGGTGGAAAAGGTGCCTTATCTGTGCAAAGGGCTGCGAACATTTTCCTGCAGATTCTGGAAGGGATTGGATTTGCCCACAAATATAAGATCATACACGGGGACATTAAACCCTCTAACATCCTCTTGGATCAGCAGGGAAGAGCCAAGGTTGCCGATTTTGGCCTTGCCTTTATCGCCCGCTACGGGAAGGACCAAAAGGGAGAATTGTCACTCGTTGGGACGCCAGTCTATATGTCTCCAGAGCAGATATTGGAGGAAGAGGTGGACACCCGATCTGATATCTATTCCCTCGGCGTGACCTTTTTTAACATGCTAACGGCAAGTTTTCCTTCAGGAGACAGAATCAAGGCGAGGGAAATACTGGAATATCACTTGGAGGGTTCCCTTGAGGAGGCGAGACTGATTCTTGATGAATTCGAGGATATCCCTCCTCATATAAAAGAGGCCATACTGAATGCACTAACCAGGGATCCCAATAACAGACATCAGAGTTGCCTAGAATTCTCTCTGGCCATAAAAGAGGACGCGCCCTATGAGATGTATTCCGAGCTACTCAGGTTCAGTCTCTTGACCAAAAATAACATCACTTCATCAGAGAGATCCTATTTAGATAAGATCGCATCGCGAAAAGGGCTCGCCCCAGAAGAGGCCAAAGCCCTTGAGATTAGCATGCGAAAAGAGATGGGCCTGCCCAGCCTGGACTTTACCAAAGAGTATAGAGACGCCTTGAATGATCTTTTGTTAAGGGGGAGAGAAAAAGAGGATGTGTATTTGGATAAGCTGGAAAAGATCTACGTGAGAAAAGATAGAATCTCAGCTGGGAAGGCTAAATCCATAAGAAAGGAGATGTCATGCTAGGCAGGAACCAGCGTAGGCGTTTCCCAATTGTTAACCGGTCACTCCAGTATCGCTTTCTGGCCATCATCATCACTTATAGCTTTGTTATTGTTCTTTTTTTGGCGGCCTTCCTGTTCATCCCCGACATTA
>CAJIAF010000340.1_pt1 | contig 25037 bp, 23 predicted proteins | sample 9199141 | NCBI WGS metagenome assembly CAJIAF01 (sample SAMEA7708265, study PRJEB35096) | sediment metagenome | biome: marine neritic benthic zone biome [ENVO:01000025]; feature: sediment [ENVO:00002007]; material: shallow marine sediment [ENVO:03000034] sea grass bed [ENVO_01000059] ...
GATAGCTCACTGGTGGGGCTCCCGGACTTCAAATCCGGTGTGCCGGGCTAAAACCCTGGCAGGTGGGTTCGATTCCCATGCACTTCCGCCAATAGGGATCAAAGAAGCCTTGTAAGATTAGTCACTTACAGGGCTTCATTTTTTCATGTCCGAGTATGGATACCGGTCTAAAGGAGGGAGAGGGACAACACGCTTTCCACCCTTCTCTTGGCCGGTCCATTCAAAGGGTTCCCAGGTACGGCGCGCCAACCCTTGCTTATCTGCCCTTGGCCCTTTCCAACAATCAATAGACCACGTCATTCCAGTGGCCGTATCCAAAAGAACGGATTGAGCGCTATCCGCAGAACCTTCGTCATGGTGACAACTATATGTGACGGTCACAATTTGAAAACGCCCCACCTGAAGCGCCTGCCGTTCCTCAGCCGAAACACGCCCAAATAAGGCTAAAGTCAAGAAGATAATTGGCCAAATTGCAAACGCTTTTTTCATTGAATCACCCCCTGCTTCTTTTATCGCTTTTCATAGCGTCTGCCAAGCTTTTCACTGCCAGCGCGTTCGCGGGAATAACTTGTTTCCCTTCCATAGTCTCCCTCTCTGCTTTTTCAACTAATTCAGCGCGTTAGATCTCCTGGCTTCCTAAAATTGTATGAATTAATTGACACCCCGATTGTCCTTTTGTGTTCAAAAGACAACACATTAACATAAACCTCTAATTTAAAATGTTTGCTTAACTCCTTGAACTGACAATACAAACAAGATATAATACAACCACAATGTGATCTGGTATCAATATTGCTCTCTTATATAAGGTAAATGAGGGTGCCATCTCACCTCAATGCTGGTATGAAAAGGAGGTAACCCTGTGAACAAAGAAGGAATCAATGTCTGGTGTATTGCGGCCACAATTTTAGCCATTGCAATTGCACTCTTTCTGACCATCCACCCGTCTAATTCTCCCTCTTCATCGAGCCTCTCTTTGGCGTCCGTGGTCGGTCACCTGCTCATTCCCTAACTCCCTCGATTCACAAATTCGATGACGAATCTACTTAGAGTTCGGCTGAGACTTGTCGACGAGAAGTTCGACTGAGGCTCACTCGAAGTCCTCAACTCGAGCCGCCTAGCCATATTGAAATACGCCACCCGAATCGAAGCACCAAGTTCTCCCCTGATTTTCGCCATTGATCTGTCGCTCGTCACGCAATCACATCTCATAGTACGCTCCTGCTGAAAAAGCAAACTCAGAATCCAGGCGCTTAGGTTGGCCATTGACTCGCTAAGCGGGAGGGAAAAAATAATGGAAAAACTTTACAAGGCAGGAAAAAGGTATTGACACACCATCTCCACTCACTTATACTGTCTAAAGATGCTAGGCAAAATCTCTTCTACGCCCCTGAGACCTTGTTTTCAGGGGCTTTTTTTTTGCCCTCATCTTCCATCCCTCTTCCCGATCATTGACCATATGCCCAGGTTGTATGGATATCATCCAATCCCTTAGTTGAAAATCAGGAGTTTCTACTGGAAAAATCAGGAATTCCCCGATTGACCCTTTGAACGAAAACACATTATGCTGCCAGCCTCGATGGATAGGCCATTCGATCCAGGCAGCCAATTTCAGAGGCCAGGATTTTCCCCGCAATATGTCGCCTATCCTTAAGACGAATACTATCTCTTCCATAGATCTTTTGTAGATCCAGCGCGGTCCTCCTTTGGCTTGGCCCTTTATTCCAAAGAGCGTCATCCGCGCTGGTTAGCGCCCCAAGTCGTCCTCCCCTAAAGTTTCGGCTTTGGGGCGTTTTCTTTTGTCCCCAACAAAGATTGACAAAAAGCTCTGTTTTAGCTAATTTCTGCTCGGGCAAGAGATGAACAATAACCCTAACCGGGAGTGAGAGATGGCTTAGCGCAGAAGACCCAATTTCTCGTAAGAGACGTTGGGTTTTTGTATGTCTTGGCAGACAGTCAATTGCGCCCATCTCTTTTGGAAACGCCGTGGGGCTCCTCCCGCCTAAGCGAGACAACTGGGCAACGACAGATGATACGTCTAATTTTGGGAATACTAAGAATACTTTTTAGAGCCCTCCTTGAAATGGTGATGGGCGTTCTCATTTTGATCGCTTTCTCCCCTGCTTTGGTAGGCATGGGCATCATTGGTTTTCAGTTCTTCGTGTGGCTCGTTACAGAGAGTTGGACCCCGATTCCACTTGCGGATGCCCTCGAAGTCCTTGGCGTTGATCTACGTTCTATAGATCACCTGCAGCAAGTTTGGGAGGGCCTAGCATCAATCGTCAGATTTTGGTTATATGCAATTCCTCTGTCATCATGCTTTTTGCTTGCTGGCCTCATTCTCAGCGGTTGCATGGCTTACATTCGCTGGAGCCTTTTGGACATATTTGAATAAATTCAATGCAATAACCATAATCAGAAGGGGACGCCAGCGGGGCTCAGTCTTTGTGGGGGAGAGAAATTAGAGTGGCTAAAATAGATCAAGAAAAGGCCCGTGCAGTCTGCAATTATCTGAAGGAAGAATTTCCAGCGTGCCTAGTTGACTACAAAAGAAACTCTAACAAGAAATCGTGGGCCGACACCTGGGATTTTAGAGTTGTATGTGAGGGCGTTTTCCTCACCGCAGTGATTTGTCAGTCTGTTTGGATTACGCACGATACCTCCAGCCTGTACAACTATTTAAAACGAATTTCTCTCGCCAATTTACTTCGTGAAAATCCCAAAAAGCCTGTCATACTTAAGAAATAAGTGAAATGGAAGGATTGAAGAGGGCCCCCTCTTTTTCAAAATCGAAAGGTTTGCCATGCAGATCCGAGAGATACGCAATGCCACAATGAAGATCACTTATGCGGCTCGTACATTCTTAACCGATCCTTTGCTGGCACCAAAGCATTCCTATGATCCGTTTGCGGGGAACTCCCCCAATCCCACCGCAGATTTGCCATGCCCTATGGAAGAGGTTGTATATGGCATTGAAGCGATCCTCGTCTCCCATGTGCACATGGACCACTTCGACCGTGCAGCAAGGGAGATCCTCTCCAAAGACATCCCCCTATTCTGCCAACCCCCGGATGTAGAGAGGCTAACCCGTATGGGCTTTCAATCTGTGAAATCTATTGAGATTTCTCACACTTGGGAGGGAGTTGCCATCACCCGCACGGACGGGCGGCACGGGACCGGCCCCTGGGGCGAAAAAATGGGAAATGTCTCCGGCTTCGTCCTTCAAGCGGAAAATGAACCCACAGTATTCTGGGTAGGAGATAGTATCTGGTGTGACCCCGTGGAACAGGTTGTGAAAGACTTACATCCAGATATCATCATTACTCACTCGGGCGGCGCCAAATTTCCCGACAGCGATCCTATCATCATGGATGCCGAGCAGACCATTGCTGTATGTCAGGCTGCACCAAATGCGGTGGTCGTGGCCGTCCACTTGGAGGCCTTGGACCACTGCCCTGTCACCCGTGCCGCCCTCCGCTCAATGGCTGAGGAGGCAGGCATTACCCCTCAAAAACTCTTGATTCCAGCAGACGGCGAGATTTTCAGCTTCTAATTGGAGCTCCGCACCTGATCCTCTCGCTATGCTGCCCACTTTCGCTTTCTGCTATTCTTGAGGATCTTTGAACGCTCGAAATCTTCAAGTATTCCGTATATGCCAGTAACGCAGCAAAATAAAGACCGTAATTAGGGAGTCCACGTAGACAGTTTGTGGGCAAGGCGCTAAACATATCAGATAGAATTGGAGGGTTTCATGAAATTGAGAAAAGTGAACGTGGATGGGCTTGCCCGGCTTCCGGCCTTCTGCCACGCGGTCGTTGCAGGTGACTTTATCTATGTTGCCGGCACATTGGGTGTAAAACCAAACTCCATGGATCTGGTCGAGGGCGGCACTGGGCCGGAAACCACTCAGACACTCCGGAACATTGAGCTCATTCTGAAGGCTTGCGGGGCATCTCTGGATGATGTGGTGAAGGTGGATGTTTTTCTTGAAGATATGGGCATGTTCGCAGAAATGAACGAGGCCTATCTTGCAGTTATGGGCTCCGATCCCCCAGCGCGGATCACAGTGGGCCGAGCGGAATTGGCCCTTGGGGCCGCCGTGGAGATCGACTGTATTGCCTACAAGCCACAGACGTAGTGAGAAGAAATTCGCCCACTTTCAGTGGAAAAGATCCACTTCCGTTCTTTTGACGGAGTAAATAATCCGGGCCCAAAGGACCCGGCTTTGATTACACCCCGCATGGGTGTGAAGTGAGGGTACGCCCTTTTTCGAGGGGCCATATCTCAAAAAAAATTCCACCGGACATCGCCGTGACCCAATATTTGGGGTTCCTGCCCGCCATCGCGAGCATGAGCTCGCTCAGGCGAGGCGGGCGGGTGCGCCTCTGAGCTTCTGGGAGTCTGCAACTCACTCCTTAAACCTCGAATATTGGGTCACTTCCCACTAACTCCATAGATATGGCCCTGAGAAAAGGGGCGCAGCCTCACACAGGCACAACCTAGTTCCCTTACCAAGCCGTATATTGAATAAGCATTTCACTGGCAAAGCTTAACTATATTCGTGGCAAGGCCGCGGCGTTTTGAAACAACTAAGTGCCCTAACGGATATGTTTGCTTGGAGCGTTTGTTGAAGTCGAGGGCTCAATAGGAGTTTAAAATTATTTTGACTAAAAGGACTCTCCTCTATATTATTTTCCTTTAGGGAAAACAAAAAATGGAAAAAAGCTTTGTCTCAAAAGTCTTTCTTGTTGTCCTCATTGGTGTGCTCATTTTGCTCTTGCGGCTCTTTTGGGCCTATATTTCCGCCATCATACTCGCCCTGCTTATAGCAAGCGCCTTCTACCCCCTTTATGCCTGGCTAAGAAAGCTATTAAAGGGTGAAGAGCGTGGCGCCTCAATGCTTATGACTATTTTTATATTCCTGGTGCTGGTTATCCCTGTTGGGGGGTTTGTGGGGACCCTCTCCAATGAGGCCTTTGACTTTTATCGACGAAGCAGGGACGCTGTCACTTTGCTGAAGATTCAGCAAATCCTTGAGGGTGATTCCATCTGGGCCCAACGCATAAGGAAAGTGGGTGAACTGACAGGTATCGAGGTGAATCCGGAGACCATTGAAGAGTTAGCCACAGACCTTGGTAGGAACGTGGGGCTCTTCCTCTCCAAACAGCTGCGCTCCATGGCATCCAACCTCCTTAACTTTCTGATCCATTTTTTCATAATGATGTTGGTGGTCTATTACATCTTCCGAGATGGCGAGCGCCTCAAGAATTATATCTCCGAACTCCTCCCCTTCCCCATTGAACAACAGGAACTCGTGGTAAGCAAATTTCGCGAGATGGCCAGGGCCGTTATTGTGGGCAATGGACTAAACGGCATCATCCAGGGGATCATTGGAGGTTTCGGCTTTTTCTTCTTCGGGCTGGGATCCCCATTTCTCTGGGGTACACTCATCGGGTTTATGGCCTTTTTACCCTTTATTGGGGCGTCTATTGTCTATGTTCCGGCATTCATCATATTGATCCTCCAAGATCAGACCGGAACAGCCATAGGCTTTCTGGTATACAATGGGGCCTATAGTATAATCATGGAGTACCTCTTCAAGCCTCGAATGATTGGTAAGGGTATGCGCATGAACGCTCTTCTGGTTTTCATCGGCATACTCGGAGGCATAAAACTCTTTGGTATCCTTGGTATTATCTATGGCCCGCTGATCATGACCATCTTCATCACACTGGCTGAGCTTTACAGGCTGGAATACAAAGAGGCCATGGTATAAAGGGTGTTCAAACCGCCTGTTTATCTTGTAATGGGAACTGAAAGGTCTTGATAAATTAAAGGAGACGCCTAAATGGAACCGGAAAAAATGCTCAAAGGCAAGAGAGTGCTCATTGTTGATGATGAACCTGATGTTCTTGAACTGTTAACCGAACTCCTGGATATGTGTAAGGTGGACCGAGCATCTTCCTTTGAAGAGGCCAAAGAGCTTTTTGAAAACAATTATTATCATATCGCGGTCCTCGATATTATGGGCGTACAGGGATACGGGCTGCTCGATATTGCAAACAAGCGAGAAATTCCCGCCCTCATGCTAACGGCACATGCAATCTCCGAAGAACATCTCAAGAAATCCATTCAGAAAGGGGCCTCTTTTTACGCCCCAAAGGACGAAATAAACAACATCGCCACCTTTCTGGCTGATGTGCTTGAGGCAAAAGAAAAAAATAAAAACGTGTGGGCCAAGTGGTATGAGCGGCTCAGTGGTTTCTGTGATAGGAGATTTGGGCCCAACTGGAAGGACCAAGACCCAGAATTCTGGGATTCTATTATCAAATATTGAACCGCAGTCAGGAATCTTGTCGTGTTTTCGTAGGGTGGGGCGTAATGTCCCACCGCACTTAAGGAGGGATAAGAAATGGTTACCAGAGGCGTGGGCATTACCGTAACCCAGCACCTTCTTAACGAGCAACGTCAGAATCCGGAGGCCACTGGGGCCTTCACCCACCTCCTCAACGAACTAATCGTTGCCGCCAAAGTCATTTCTCGGGAGGTAAACAAAGCGGGTCTAGTGGACATTCTAGGGTACACGGGTGATATCAACGTGCAAAAAGAGAGGGTCCAGAAGCTGGATATTTTTGCGAATCGAGTGATCATCGAGAGGATGCAGCACATCGGCCAACTTTGTTGCATGGGTTCAGAGGAGATAGCGGAGCTGATCGATATACCCCCTCAATATCCAAAGGGAAACTACATCCTCCTCTTTGACCCCCTTGACGGTTCTTCCAATATTGATGTGAACGTGAGCATTGGCACCATATTCGGTATTTATAAAACAGAGGGCGATGAAACGGATGTGGACTTTCTCCTGAGTCACGCCCTTCAGCCCGGGATCAAACAGGTGGCGGCCGGTTATTTTGTCTACGGCTCAAGCACCATTATGGTCTATACCACAGGCAACGGGGTCCATGGGTTCACCCTGTATCCCAGCGTGGGGGAATTTCTTCTCTCCCACGAGAATATCCGCACCCCTGAAAAAGGAAAGACATATAGCGTCAATGAGGGGAATTATCAGTACTGGGATGAAAAGACAAAGGCCTGCGTGGATTATTTCAAGACCAGAGACAAGGGCACGGGACGCCCTTACACCTCGCGCTACGTGGGAAGCCTTGTTGCGGACTTCCACCGTAACCTCTTAAAAGGGGGCATTTTCATGTATCCGGCTGATCTCAAAGACCCCAAGAAACCTACGGGTAAGCTGAGGCTGATGGTCGAATGCAATCCACTGGCCATGGTGGTAAAGGAGGCGGGTGGATATGCCAGTGATGGGCATGGGCCCATCCTCGAAATAACGCCCACCGATTTACACCAGAGAGTGCCCCTGTATATCGGAAGCAAGCAGGATGTGGAGACGGCGGAGGCGTTTATCAGCGGAAACCAAGCATAGTTCGAGACCTCTGAAAAACTCCCCTTTTGCCCAATCTCTGCGTCAGACTCAGATTTCAATCCTCGAAATACTTATCGTGTATTCCTCCGGTTAAAATCTTCGCCTTCCTTCACCTTGAACAAAATTGAATGTTTTTCAAAGGTCTCAAGTTCAGTTGAATCGTTAGGTGTTTTCGAAGGGTTAGCCAACTTTGCCAATATCTGGAATTCTCCATCATTTTCAATTTCTAAATGGGACATTTCTTATCCAATTGGCCCAGGAGGGTCCGACTCGACTACTCGACCACTCAACAACTTAACCTATTCCCTTGTCCTTCAGCATCTCAATAAACGTCTCTATGCGGATCGCTGTTCGGCTATCGATTCCACCAGGACGATCCCCCTCAAGCGTGAGGATGGGGACAGAGAGGCTCTCCCTCAATATGATGTCATATATCTGCCTAAAACAGAATGTCTGCGTGTAATGGATCAATCCGTCTAAGCTTCTCTCCTTGCTAGCCCTTTTGATATCCTCAATTCTACCCTTCATGTGGTAAGGATATGTATAGCGAAGATATTGCTCCACGATATCCTCATCTCCATATGGCATACTGAATTGTCTCTGGATCTCGTTAAAGACAACCCTGCCCCCCAGAGATTCGATGCGATCGTACAGGTCACTGAATACGGGGGGAACACCCAAGAATCCTAGCCTTATCTCTTCTTTTCTTTTCTTCCTATGTTTAGCTTCTCCGAGAAACGCATCCAACTCCTGTTCAAATTGGTCAGGATCTGACTTGAAATCCGAGCTACTCACCAAGAAGAGGTGATTTTCAAAGCCGCTTACAACATTCTCCTGAAACGTTAGCCTATCCAGTTCCATCAATTTTCTTCGGATCTGATCCAGCCTCCTCTTTGCCGCGCGGATATCAGACCAAGTGGCGGAAAGGGCACGCCTCAGCTTCTCCATCTGGGCCATCAAGAGATCCCTGTTCTGATCTGGCGGGTAATCAAAGGGGATGATCTCCACGCCCCTACGGGTGAGAACTTCTGCCAGGGCTATAGTGTTGCTACAGTCCCCTCCTGTTACTGCGATGACCCTTTTCACGTCATGGTTTAGAACCGTGGCGTAGATCCCCTTTATCCAGGCGCAGATGTTGGGGGCGAACCCCGCTGATTCAGCCTGAGTGATTAGTTTTTCGGGTTTGTCTGAACTGACAAAGACATTATTCAAATCCACCGGTTTCAGGCCAGCGGCAAAAACAATTTCAACCGGGATGGTGGAAGTTAGACCAATAATGGATGAAAGCTTCGTTGGTTGGGCCAAATACCTAGGCCTCCACTGAATAGAATTTCATGCGAGGGATTTCAAGACAGGTCAATTTGTTCCCGTAGACAGCCCCCGTATCCAGGCCTATCTTATTATCCATCACGAGGGGTTCAGCTAAAGGCGTATGGCCAAATATGACCTTCTTGCCAAAGTCATAATCAGAAAAGATGAAAGGCTCCCGAATCCATATGAGGTCCTCAGTGGCCTGTTCGTTAATCTCCACACCGGGTCTGAAACCCGCATGAACCACATAATAGTCGTCAAGCTCTATGTAAAGATAAAGGTCTTCCAAAAAGGCCACATGTTCAGGAGGAATGAGCGCCTCCTTCTCCCCCTTTTCCTCCACCTGGTAGCTTTCTAACGTGGTCATTCCCCCATTGAGGAGCAACAGCCTTGGATCTCCACTACTTAAGAAATCCAGTAAAATATTCTCATGGTTCCCCATGAGACATTGAACAAGGGGAGAGGAATTTGAAATTTCAATAATATAATCGACCACACCTCTGGACTCCACTCCCCGATCTATGTAATCTCCAAGAAAGATCAGTCCGTCTTCCTCAGGCCGCCAGTCGATCTTGTCCATCATCCGCTTAAGCGGATCCAGGCACCCATGTATATCGCCAACAATAAATAACCTTTCGCTTTCCATCACAGTCCAAAAACCAGCCGAATTCGGTCCCTAGGGTCGAGTCGCGTTAAACCTGTTTTCCTCGCTGTCTCCGTGGCATCCCTGAACTCCTGAGATGACAAGCGGCGATTGATATGTTCATCCTTATGAGCTTCTCCGCAGGGCCTGTATTGGTCCATAACATTCACATAGGTGTTGGCAGAAATCTCTTTGACCAGAAATTCAAATACCTTCTCAGACCCGGCAATATTGTCTGGCATGACCAGGTGTCTCACCAGCAACCCTCTGAGTGCCAGGCCTTGATCATCTATGAGCAGGTCCCCCACTTGCCGATGCATTTCCTTGAGGGCCGCCATGGCAACGTCCGGATAGTCAGGGGCCTGGCAATACCGGTCTGCCCATTTCCCCTCCCAAAACTTGAAATCGGGCATGTAAATGTCAAAAACGCCGTCCAGAAGCTCCAGCGTTTCCACCTTGTCATAGCCTCCGGAATTATAAACAAGGGGTATTCTTAGGCCTTGCTCTGCTGCCAGTATTAAGGCTTCAAGCAATTGTGGAACCACATGGGTGGGTGTCACAAAGTTGATATTGTGGCAACCCCTCTCTGAAAGTTGAAGCATCATGGCTGCGATGTGTTCAGGTTCAACCTCTACGCCCTCTTTCAAGTGGCTGATCTCATAGTTTTGGCAAAAACTGCAGAGCAGATTGCAGGAACTGACAAAAATAGTCCCAGACCCATATCGTCCCACCAGTGGAGACTCCTCACCAAAATGGGCATTATAGCTGGAAATCCGAGCCTTCCTCCCCGTTTCACAGTAACCCAGCTCGCCCTCCAGGCGGTTCACCTCGCATTCGCGTGGACAGAGGCTGCATGAAGCCATAAGGGCGATCGCCTTTTCCATACGGCCCGAGAGCTCCCCTTCCCTGAACAACTTCAAATAGGATGGCGCCATGCTAGCTTAAACCTTTCAGGAGGGTTGACTTTTATAGGCCCATTGAGAGGATACACTTGTGGCGAGACCCCTCTCAGGTTCAAATGCCTTTTCCGACATGGATTTCCATGTGTTGGTCGGCCCGGTGTGCCTTTAATCCCGACTCTGGCCAAAAATCCTGAGCAACATCAAGAAGAGGTTGATGAAGTCAAGATATAAGGAGAGTGCACCCAAAATGGCGCCTTTTCTGATCACGGCCCCATCAAGGCCAGCAGGCTGAGCGAGTGCCATATTCTTTATCTTTTGCGTATCGTAGACCGTCAATCCCACAAAGACAAAAACCCCGATATAGCTTATAATCATGTTCATGGCACTGCTCCGGATAAACCAATTAACCACTGAGGCAATAATGATCCCGATTAGGCCCATGAAGAGAAAACTGCCCAGGGATGTTAGATCTCTCTTGGTGATCCAGCCATATATGCTGCAGGCCAGAAAGGTGGCAGCGCAGATGAGGAAGGCGCTGAATATGGATGCCCGGGTATAGGCCAGGAAAATGAACGAGAGCACCACACCGTTCAGTGTCGAATAAATGACAAAAAGCGCTGTAGCCGTCGTTGCGCTCATCCTGTTTACCATGCCGGCTATGGCAAAGACCATGGCCAATTCGGCCAAAATGAGGCCAAAAAAGATAAGACTGTTGCTGAAAACGAGGCGCAATATGGTCTCATTGGTAGAAACGTAGAAGGCCACAAAACCGGTCAGTGCAAGCCCTATACACATCCAGTTGTAGACACTTCGAACATAATCATTGACCAAGACCTCTGCCGTTGGCTTCGGTACGGAAATCGGTTCTGCCATCTGAAACCTCCTCAGCTTTATCCTTCTATTTTTCTACTCCTCTTTATTATAGTTTCTCAGGTGAAATCTTCAAGTCGTAACTGCTGCCTCGGCAAACCGTCCAGAAACAACCGTTTAACCCATACTTTGAAGGGTCTTAATTCTCTCCAATAGGGGAGGATGAGAGTAGTTAAACCAGACATACAGGGGATGCGGCCTGAGATTGGAAAGATTATCTCGGGCCATCTTTTTCAAAGCCAATATAAAGGGCTCGGCCACCTTCATGACCTTAAAGGCGTGGCGATCCGCCTCTCGTTCAAATCGTCTGGAAATGGCCATGGCTATGGGGGAGAGGAAGAAGCCTACGGGCTCCCATAGAACCATCACCAGAAAGAGTCCCGCATAGGCTGGCATGGAGGAAAACCCGAATGATTGATACATGCTCTGCCAAGTCACCATCAGGGAGGCGAGATAAAAGAGCACGACAGACGAAAGGCCCATGATAACAAGCTGTTTCTTTATATGATTCCTTTTAAGATGCCCCATCTCATGGGCGAGAACAGCCAGGATCTCATCATCTTCGTGGGCCTCAATCAAGGTATCGAAAAGTACGATCCTCTTACTCTTTCCTAAACCAGATAGATAGGCATTCGTATGTCGGCTCCTCTTTGCGGCGTCCATCTGGAAGATGCCCTTGAGGGTAAACCCTTCATTCTTTGCAAGATGTTCTATTTTCGTTGAAAGATCGTCCTGATCAAGGGGGGTAAACTTGTTGAAAATGGGAGCTATTACTGTGGGGTAGATGACCGCCATCAGTATTTGAAAGGAAAAGAAGATGAGCCACGCCCAAATCCACCATCTGCTGCCCGCATATGTGACCATAATGAGAAGAAGGGATAGAAGCAGGGTTCCGATAATCACTGTTACCACCAATGACTTGAGCAGATCGGAGAGCCAGGTTTTCAGGGTTCTTGTATTAAAGCCATATTTCTCTTCGATTATGAAGATAAGATAATAGTCGAAGGGTAGGTCTGCAATAGCCCCAATCAGACCAGGAATAGCGAAGAAGACCAGGCCGGCCAACACGAAATGGACATCTTTTAAGCCATCTGCCAACCAGGGCAACAGGCCTGAAAGGATTATGACAAGAAAGACGACCTTTCCAACGATCGTCTCCACATGGGAAAAATTTATTTTGTCGATCGTGTATCCATTGATGTTTCTCAACTTGTCCGCATCTATTATTCCGCTAAAGGGTTCAGGCACTTGCCCTTTGTACTTCTTTAGGTTTCTCGCGTTGATCACCTCGATAATAATATCTGTGGTGGAAGTGAAAAGATAAAGGGCAAGATAGGCAATTAAGAATGTGTTTATAGGTATCATGTATCAGTTTGAAGGGCCTCAGCGGCAGATCCGTCCCATTGGGGAATCCCTACCTATTTACTTCTACCTTATCATATTGTAGAAGTATTGTATTCCATTTTCTGGGGCGCATGATAGGAAGCCAGACATGAAGAACAATAAACTTTATATCGTCATGGTGGGACTTCCCGCGCGGGGAAAGTCCATTACCGCCACCAAACTCAAAGAGAACCTGATGCATGACTCTATCAGTGCCAAGGTCTTCAACAACGGTGATTTAAGGCGGAAAATGATTCCCCAGAATACTTCTTATGCCGGATTCTATGACCCCAAAAACAAAGAAGGCGTGGCCCTCAGGGAAAAGATAGCCCTTATTAACATCGACAAGGCACAGAGCTATCTTAAAAGAAATGGAGATGTGGCCATTTTGGATGCGACGAACGTGAGCCTGAAACGCCGAAACACCATTCAGAACCTGTTGAAGGACCACCCTATACTCTTCATTGAATGCATTAACAACGATCAGGAGATCCTCAACGCCAGTATACAAAGGAAGATAGCCATGCCAGAGTTTGGCCATCTCAGTCGAGAAGAGGCCATGGAGAGTTTTGAGGAGCGAGTTTTCTATTACGAATCTATTTATCATTCTTTGGGTACAGAAAGAAATTTCGTTAGATTGGATTCATTGCACACCCGAATACTTGAAGAAGAGATAGGTTCTGATATCCCCTATTATGAACAGATAAGGGATTTCCTGGTCACAGACTCTGTAAAGAACCTCTACCTGATTCGTCACGGAGAGACCTATTTCAACCTGGAAAACCGGATTGGCGGGAACGCTGACCTAACAGCGAACGGCAGGGCACAGGCCAAGGCCTTGGCTGAGCATTTTGCAAAGAAGAAGATACCGCGCATTTTCACAAGTCAGAAGAAGAGAACGATTCAAACGGCAGAACCCATCATGCAGATTCAGGAAAACTGTAGCATCGTCCCCTTAGCCGAGTTCAATGAAATTAACAGCGGCATGTGTGAAGGGATGAGTTATGAAGAAATCAGGAAAGTCATGCCCCACGTCTACTTTGCAAGAAGAAAGGACAAATACAATTATGTCTATCCCGAAGGAGAAGGCTACATCTCCATGGAAGAGCGAATTGATCGTGGTATCAAGAAAGCGCTTTTTCTAAGTGGGCCCTCTGACAACATCATGATCATTGGACACAGGGCGGCAAACCGAATGATCCTTTCCCATTTCCTCTATCGCCGAAAAGAGGATGTTCCCTACGTCTATGTCCCTCTGGATAAGTTCTACTATATCTCGACCACTCAAAACAAGAAGGTGTTTCAGCTAAGAAAATTCCAATAGTCAAAAATTTCGCTCTTTCATTCCTCCTTAATATTCGTGACTCTCATCTCTCTGACCTTGGCGTATTTTAAGAAGGACCCCCCCGCATTCGTGGTGGAGATGACGAAGCCGTCAAAGCCGTCGAGGACTCCCAATTCCAAAAGGTAGGTCCTCAAAAACATCCACAGCCCATGCAGAATGGGTGTGACTGCATTCACCTTGGCATCTTTCTCAAACATCTCTTTTGAAGCGAGATTGGAGTAGTTCTCCATCTTAGCGAGAAGTTCAGAATAATTTCTGAAGCTGATGTGTTCGATAACAGCATCCAGTTCTTTTACGCTCCCCTGAGTGACCCATTTCTCATGAACTGGCCTGCCATCAAATCCCCCTGCCCTTCTGTTCACGAGACGCACAATACGATCAGGCCACCAGCCGCAGTGCTTGATCCATCTGCCATGCAGGTAATTTTTGCGCCTGAAGCCATAGGCAGAGACTGTAGTATCGTTTCTGGCCAACTCTCTCATTATGCTCTGGACCGTCTCCTGCGGGATCCTCTCATCTGCGTCGAGGATCAAAACCCACTCATGAAGGCACTGATCAACGGCGAACTGTTTCTGCCCCGAGTAACCTCTCCACGCTTCAATGAGCACCCTGGCTCCCAAGGATTTGGCCAACGCCACCGTGCCATCCGTACTGCCAGAATCCACCACCAGCACTTCGTCTGCAAACGTGACGCTTTTAAGACAATCAGGAAGCCTTTCTTCCTCGTTTTTCGTAATGATGGCAACAGAGAGCGGGGTCTTTTCCTGCGCTTCCTCTTTCATAAAACTTCAAATACCACGAAAGTTCAGGTTTGTAAAAACCCGGATCTTATGTGAAGACCCTCATCATGAGGGGAATGGCCACGAATGTTCCCAGAGAACTCCCCAGGTTCGTAAATACCACCACAAGTAAAATCCGGGTGATCTTATTCTTCCAAAATCCTTTTAGCGTTGCGATGTCTTCGGGCAGGTTCTCAAAATCTCTCACTTTCGGTTTACCCAAAAAGGCCTCCACCAGGCCGGAAACCCAGCCTGCAGCAATCATGGGATTGAGGGATGTCATGGGCGAGGCAACAACCGCGGACAGGACCGTCAATGGATGGGCCAGGGCAATGGCGGCTCCGAGGCCTGCCAGCACAGCATTGGCCAGAATCCACCACTTGATCATATGGGCGCCCCCACTGCTTCCAGCCACGAAAAACCCCAAACCGATAATCCCCAATATGAGCGCTGGGATACCCCACTTGAACACGCGGGACAGCTGGCCTCTGGGAGGAATTTGCTCCAGCGCAGCCACATCCACTGGCTTCTCCCAATACGCCTGAATCCCAGGAACATGTCCGGCCCCGACCACGGCCACGATCTTCCCCCCGGGTGCCGTTCTGATTTTGTGGGCAAGATACTGGTCTCTTTCATCAATCAAGATGCGTTTAATTTCTGGGAAGGATTCCCCAATTTCTGAGAGTAGCGTCTCGAGGACATCTTTCCTTTTTATCTTCTCTATATCTTCCTCTTGGATGGCGTCTATCTGCCCTGCAGAAGTAATGAGCTGCGCTAACAGCTTTATCTTTCTCCAAAGACTCATAATGCGCCACGTCCTAGACAAGGTGGTGCGAATATCCCTGTCCGCCAAGTGAACACGGGCCCCGATGGCCTCTGCTGATGAAATGGCTCGCAAGACCTCTTCTCCAGGCCTTATCCCCAGTTTTTTTCCGATTTTCTTCTGGAAGTAGGCGAGCATGAGATTGGAGAGGAGCAAAAAAGCCTTCTTCTCTTTGATAACCTTGAGAAGATCCGTGTCTTGCCATTTCTTCTTCTTTGTAAGGGATTGAAATCTGGACTCGCAGAGTTCAATACAGACCGTTTCGGGTTTCTCCTCTTCAATGACCTGTGCAACAAGCTCAGCGCTCTCCCTAGAAACGTGGGCTGTTCCCAGGAGGGTGATTTCCTTATCTTCGAAATTCAATTGGTGCCTGTGTGTATTGTTCATCGTGTGTAACATTTTAGACTTTTGAAACGGCCGTGCAAAAACGCTTCGTGGGCCCCCAATGAAGCTCGGACTCAAATCGACGACCTATCGGAGCAAATATCACCTTGCTTCAAGCGAAGCGATACTGGATACTTGATGCTAGATAAATAAGAAAGAATTCTTCCTGAGGGAGTTTCTTGACTTTAAAATCCAGCATCACATGTTAAGTCACTAGCAACATGGAATTTTCCAAATTCTTTAGGGTAAATTTTAGATCCCGGCCTATGAAAACATCCAGAATCAGCGCAGCTCAATTTCAGTGTACGGAACCCCCATGCCCTTTGCCAGATCCTTCAGATCCTGCTCAAGGGTGATCTGTGTCCCATCTTTCCTTCTCACTCTGGTCGTCTTATCCGCCACCACAAAGATCTGGAGCCTTTCCGGCCTGAGGAGTTCTCCTGCAAGAGTCCTCAGTTCCTCCCCCGATGCGCTCATGTAGGCATCCTGGATCCGTTCCAAGGTATCCAGAGGCTCCTTACGCATATAATAACGGCCATAAACTTCCACCAGTTCGGCCGCTGTGTCCACATTGAAGACAAAACTGTTCAGGGCATCCAGCCGTTTCAACTCCAGATCTTTGTGGGGAACCTCTTCCCGGAGCCCCTTCATGATTTCAACCGTCTCCTGAATCGCCCGGCCTGTTGTGTCACTTTTGCAGCCAATGTATCCCACGAGCATGCCCGCCTTCCACCTGTACGTCTGATAAAACCACGCGGCATAGACAAACCCCAAATCGTCTCGCAAACGGGTGTACAACAGAGAATCTTTTCCGCCAAAGACATTCATGAGGAGACTCACTTTCCAGTAGTCTGGATGTGTACGCTTCATACTGCTCAGAAGGAGTGCCACCTGAGATTGAACCTGGCCGGGCTTATGGACCAAGGCCAAGATGGGCGGGGTCTGGGGCGGATCATCCAATTGCCTCGCGGGTGCCCTTTTCTCAGGGAATGCCTGGAAAAGTCGCTTTAACCCTTTTGTGGCCCTTCGCCTTTCGATGTCCCCTGAAATGGCCACCACCATATTGGAGGGCACAAAATACGCTTTTATGAACCCTTTTAAATCATCCGGCGTGATGGCTGGGATCGTCTTAAGACCTTTGAGGGGATCGCGACCATAGGGATGTCCTTTAAAATGCCAGATCTTGGCTTCGCGGCTGCTGACAGCCTGTGCGTCACCGCCTTGACGCCTGAGTCCGATCAATGCCCGCTGCTTGATCACCTCAACCACCCGGGGATCGAACCTGGGACGCATCAGGACTTCCTCCAATAAGGCCAGCCCCTTCTCCCAGTCATCTTTCATCACCGAGAGGCTTACAACCGCCTCCTCTGCGTGGACTGAAACGGAGAGCTGAATTGCGTTTTCGTCCAAAGCCAGCGCCAGTTCAGTTGGCGAGTATTTTTGGGTCCCACCGCGGATAAGGGAGCCACTTAGCACATGAGTCAAGCCGGCTTTTGCATCTCTCACATCCACTGCCCCAGCCTTCACAAGGAGCGTCAAATCAATCAGAGGGAGTTCCCGGTCGGGCAAATAGAATAGGGTCGCCCCCTGCACTTGGTCAATTTCCGCTTTTGGGTATTTAATCTTTTTAGGGTGTCGTTCGAAGGAGAGAGGATGCTCCCAGCCGAGAGGCGTAGGATAGTTTGAGTGGTTGACTAGCGTCTTTGGCCTGAACATCCTGGCGGAGATTGCCCCGCTTGCACCCCTTTCTTCGGTGTATGCTTCAGGAGGACGCTCAGGCCTGCCACCAGGGATGATATAAACGCTGTTCTGATTTTCCGTCTGGACAAATTTGTTGGCCACACGCCTGATCTCCTCCGGCGTGACTTCCGCTATTTTTTTCAAATAAGTCTTCAGATAGTGCCATCCCGCCTGCACTTCCATAGTCGCCAGAGTGCCTGCCAGCTGCTCATTGCTACGCATTCTGTCCAAGAAATCCCGCTGGTTCAGTTTCTTGATCCTTTGAAGTTCCCGATCAGAAACCAGTTCAGTTTTAAGTCTTTCAACCTCATCCAGAAGAATCCTTTGCAGCTCCTTGCAGGCCTTTAGATAGGCCTGCCGCTTCTCTTCATCGCTAAGCGCTTTCTCCTTCAGTTCCTCTGGTTCATTGGGCGAACCTCCCAGAATCAGCATTCCACCGTAGCGGTTATCCGGGTTATAGGCCCATGCCTGAACTGCGAGCCCCTTGTTGACGATGTTCTGGATCATACGGGCGCTACGACCCTGGCTTAAGATCATGGTCATGGCGTCCAACGCGTAGAAATCCTTTGTTCCCATACGGGCAGCATGGAACCCAATCCTTACTAGGGGTGTCCTGGCCCCCTTCAAGAAACGGACGCTCTGACGCGGCCCCTTTTGAAGGGGCTCCCTTGTAACCTCTTCAGGTGCACGGTTGCCCGCTGGATATCGCCCGAAATAGATCTCTGCTAGACTATTGGCCTGCTCCAGCGTCAGATCGCCTACCAGCACACAGACTGCATTGGTGGGGTTATAATATCTCTTGTGGAACGCGATGGCGTCTGTGGTATTATACTTTTCCATATCAGTTTTCCAGCCGATGACCGGATTGCGGTAAGGATGAGCCATGTAAGCGGTGGCGTCCAAGTCGAGCCAGGCAGCACCGTTTGGATTATTGATGTACCGAAAGGCCCACTCCCGTTGTACCACCTCTTTTTCCACGTAGAATTCGCGCCAAGAGGGTTCAAACAGCTGTTCGCTGACCATTGAAAACCACTGCTCCACCATGTCTGATGGCACTGACATGACGTATTGGGTCTGGTCTTTACTGGTAAAAGCATTGACCCCCACAGCCCCGTTCCTTCCCAGTTGTGAAGAAAAAGCCTGGGCGACATAGATCTTTTGCACCTCAAGCCGCAGCCGCTCCATCTGTTTGAGTTTGGATTCGATCAGCCCCTGGTCAGGATGACGTTTAGCCTCCTCTGCCAAGACCACCTGATACGCGGCCTCAATCTGCTCCTGCAGTTTCTGGTCCTTTTTGAAATCTGAAGTACCAAAGTTCTTTGTGCCCTTGAACATCATGTGCTCAAGAAGATGCGCAATGCCCGTCTTGCCCGTCTCTTCAAGAGCAGCACCGGCGCGGATAGCAACCCGGCAGGCAACCTGCGGTGTGGTTGGGCGCTCCACGATCAAGAACTGCATGCCATTCTTGAGCTTGAACTCCTTCACATCCAGTCTGATCCTGGAAGCTGGTTCCTCAGCTGCGCAGATACCTACACCAACTGCCAGAACAAGCCATCCCACAAGTATGGCCCTAAGAAGCCTCACGGTTCATTCCTCCTCTGCTCATATGATTCTATCCCTCTACCTTCGTTCAACAAAGAGGGTCATCATTTTCCCACTACTTGATCCGATACAGCGGCCATTCCAGATGCGCCTTTTTGCAACGAGGGCACCTACCGGGTCGCGTAAACCGCCTTCTTTCCTCAAAGACATACCCACAGGCCAAGCACTGAAAAGGCAAAACCACGAGCTTTTTTTTCTGTGCAGCAAGAGAACGTGCAATATGAGGTAGATGCTCGTAGACCTCCTTTTCTCGAATTCGGATCGTTTGGGAGAGTTCCCTGGCGCTCATTTCTTTTTCGCTCAAAAGTTCAATCATCTGCTGACGAATGGTCTGCAATTGATGTCTTTCCTTGGTTTCCTAGAGAATTCTTGAAAGGGGCTGGAGTAGAATATTTTTAGGGGTTAGCCCGCTAAATGCCTGGGCCAACCCCTTTCATTGACATGGCGCGCCTGCCGCGATTCGAACACGGGACCTGCGGATTAGAAGTCCGCTGCTCTATCCAACTGAGCTACAGGCGCATGAGATTCTTTTGAAATCTTTACACTATCTCCTGAAAAAATTCAATAAGCTCACACCTACTTGCAACTTTTCCGCGGGAAATAGGGTTTTCTCCTATTTTTATGTATATTTTAGTTGACACTATATCCTGGGTGTTATAGGATGCGTATAGTTTTGTGTAATTAAAGGGGGATTATGAGCAGCCTTTTGAATGTATGTATCTTTTTGGTAACTCTCTTCCTCCTATTTCTCGCTCACTTTCTGTGATTGCCCAGGCCGCGCTTGGCAATTATCTATGAAAATAAAGAGGCACCAATGAGACCAAAACCTAAAGAACCTGAGACAATGGCGGACCTGAAAAGATGGGATACCCAGACGTTGATAAGGTGCCACAATTCGTGGTGCGGGGAGATTTCTTTTAAGCACGAGTTTAGGGAAAACGATTGGAAATGTCCTCATTGCGGAAAACGAATTTCAAAACCTGAGTGATCCCTTTTACATAATAGTAGATTAAGGCTTCTTGCATGACGAGAAATTCCTGCCCCTCCTACCCTTAAAGGTGGGTATGAGGGGCTTTTTTTGCTCCTATGGCACTTCTTTCACTGTTTTAGGATAACATCATGCAAGAATTATAGAAGATTTGATATTAGGGAGAAGATGCGCTTACCTATTGACAGGGCTGTAGGGAGCCACGCTAGTGAGACTGTCGAAAGACAGACTTTTGAGAGGCTGAGGGAAAATGTCCATATGCAAGGCTTCCGAAATCCTGAGGAATGAGGCGTACATAGAAGTACGCCGCAATGACGAGGGATGAGGGTAACGCAGCAGATGGGCGTTTTCCCTCAGCCTCAATCCCAGTCGGGACTTACCAAAAGCTTTTGTCCAGGATAAATGGTTTCAGATGGGTCTAGTTTGTTAAGGCGAACGACCTCCTCCACCGACATGCCGTATCTTTTCGCAATATTCCAGAGGGTTTCTCCGGGCTCAACTTGGTGGACCCTGTGTAATGCCTTTTGAGAGGAATTCTTTTTTTCTTCTGAATCACTAATAAACGCCCTTACCCTCTCCTTAAATTCGGGCTCCTCTATTTTGGCTATTGCTTCTTCGGAGATATGGTAGTAGATGAGGCCCTTTGAACTCTTGGTCAATATCCCCTTTTCTGTGACAAACAGTAATAGCTTTTCTCTAAAACCTTCATCTTGCAGGTCATATACCTCATTTTTACACAAAAAATCCACTCTCTATCTCCGCCAGATTATCTGTCTCCGAGGCATTCTCAGAGGAGCCATTTGTCGGATAGAATAGCCCCCCTAACAAGAAGGAGACAAGAAGGCAGACCAGAGTCTGGTTGTACACCTTTTTTGCTGTTTTTCGGTTCATCTTGCCCAACATGAGGTCTCTCCAACTTTGGCGGTTTTCATACCACTTGCCATCAAGGGACGCAAGATGAAACAGGACACAGCGATCAAAAACCAGGACACAAGCCTCACTTGGGTCAACTGGAACCAAGAAATGATTTACGATGGAGGTTAAATCTCACGGCAGGCCCTTTTTAGGGGCAAAATTTGACGGGATATTGTTGATCATCTCTGAAACGAGTTCCTTATCTCCCCCGTTCAGGACCTGCTGCAAGAGGAAATTTGTATCTCGCTCCAGTTGGTGCATGGTCTCTGCAAGGGCCTTCAGTTGGGTAAGGTTCTTTTTAGATCTTTCGCGAGAGGGGATATCTAAGGAGGGATTGCTAAGCATTTGAATCAATTTCTCAAGGACTTCCGCGTCAAAATGATCGTTGCTTGTGTAGATAAGATTGACCCAATCCCGTTTAAGGGGTTCCGGTACTTTGTCATATGCAGAGAGGACTTGAGGATTTCGACCGACGTGGAGGGATTTTTTTAGTTTTTCGATGGTTTCCCAGATTTTCCTCTGTATCTCTTTTTCCTGTGGAGACCTGTAAAGGAGATCTTTCCATCTTTCCTCTATCTGCATGACGACCCAGTTTTCCCCCTTTTCAGGCGGAAGGGAAATTTCCAGAAACCGGCTTTGCACATCAAATAGGTCTTTCCTGAGGTCTTCATAACCGTTGCCTAGGCCCATTAGAATATCGTTTAGATCTCTTATGGCCTCCACTTTCGTATATTTCTCTTTGCTGTCTTGCAGAAGTACGTGTTCCCATTGCTCCCTGAGGTATCCTATCTCTTGCTTCACAAGGGAGAAAATCATCCCCGATTTCGTAATGGTATTGCGGAGCGAATCAGCGAGTATGTTGCATGCGTTTAACCTGTCTTTCGCGTACTCCTGCATCGTCTTCAATGAGTCTTGCCGCAGTTGATAGGACAACAGTTCCGTCCCCAGGGAACGGGAAAGTTTTTTGATGACCATGGTTTCATAACTACCGATCTTTATGGCATGGGGACGAAAGTGTATCTTGACAACCGCAACGGTAACGTACTCACTCCCTTTCCATATAGCGTTGCCCTGAAAGTCCTTGGGATATTCTGAGGAATACATGTTGAAATTAAGATCCATTTTTCGCACAAGCACCGGCTCCATGTGGTGGAAATCTTCACGGACCCCTTCAACCTGCATCCTAACACTTCGCGTATCATTTCTTGGGTCCTCGGCAGTCCAACTCTTCTGTTTTTCCACGCACCATGACATGGCCTCGAGAGGACGGCTTGGTTCGTCTCTGTATTCCACCCACGGCTTTCCTGGAGGGTTATATTCGGATTTTACAGGAAGACCCCAAGATATCTTTCTTGTATTCTCTTCAATGAACCCGGAGGTGATCCGTTCTGCAATGAGTTTTGGGGGATTACCAATTCTGTAGATGGTGCCTTTCAAGGCGTTGGGGAGACACAAAAGGATGGTTTCAATCATTTCCCTGCAGGCCTTTTCCAAGACCGGCTTCTCTATTTCAATGGACAATCGCTTTTCCTCTCCTCTCGATCTGACTCAGAAACCCTGTAACATACTATTTTACCATATTAAAACCGGATACTTTATGTATTTTTCCTACTTTGTCAATAGAAATTAAATGTGATCCTTGACAATCCTTTAGCCCAGTGCCAAACTGAATTCTGTTCGCTTCGCTCACAATTGGAATGTTGGAATACTGGAATAATGGAAGAATGAGTTCTAGGACAATATGGTAGAGGGATCTTGTCAACTTTGCTCTTGAAAGGGCAGTGAGAGTTATTGACAAGAGGAAAACTTCCTTCAAAAACCAACATTCCATCATTCCATTATTCCATTTGCGACGCAAAAGATCAGACCTCGACAAAGCCCCGTTATTCTTAAGAAGCTCAGAACTTCCGAAACCTTTTATTATGACTGAAGAAAGTATTCAAATCCTGAAGGTGCCTAAACTGAAAGACCCGCTCTTTATCGCCGGTTTTGATGGCTGGGGGAATGCCCTGGATATCTCCCGAGGAATGGTGGATTATCTGATTCGTAACCTGAAGGCAGAACGTTTTGGAAAAATAGATCCTGACCTCTTTTACCGATTTGATGAGAATCGTCCGGTCGTGGAGATTGAAGATGGGCTGCTCAAGAAGATCTTTCCGCCGGGAGGGTTCCTGTATGCCACTCAGCCAGGTCATGCGGGTCGTGACTTGATTATTCTAAAAGCGAGCGAACCTCACCTCCGATGGTTCCAATTCGTGGATTCCATCCTGAGCCTCTGTCAGAACTCAGGTGTTAGAACCATCGTGAGCCTCGGCAGCATGTACGATAATGTTCTTCACACGGATACGGTTATCTCCGCCCTTGCCTCTACCGAGGAACTTCTTTCTGAACTGAAGGCGGAAAATGTAAACACAATCAATTACAAAGGCCCCAGTGCCATTCATTCTACCATCCATTCCGAAGCCAAAAAACGGGGGATCGAATGCGTCAGCCTTTGGTGCCACTGCCCCTATTACCTCCAGGGAACCACCCATTTCGGCCTTTTATCCCATTTGGGGGCATTGCTGTCCCGTTGGGGAGGCTTTGAATTGGACACAGAGGATCTTGATAATACCTGGAGGAATCTCAGCAAGCAGATTCAGGGAATCATAGACCAAAATCCAGAACTTCAGGGCATGATCAATGATCTCCGGAAGGCCAAAGTGAAGGGATCATGGGATATGGCCAGAAAACAGGATAAGGTCATACACTTGGAGGATTTCTTGAAACCCAGATAAGCCAATCACTTATGGCTGGGTACCCGCCATTCTCTTTACTTCCGCCACCAACGCCTCAAGAATCTCACCGGCTCCACCTTGAATAAACACATCACTCAACGTATCTGTTAAGTGTGTCCTCTCCTTATTGATCTCTATGATCTTTCCCCCATTCTGCTTGGTGATGCCGGGGATGGTATTGGCAGGAGAGACCACAGCCGATGTTCCGGCCACCATAAGGGCCTCTGCAGAGGATGCCAGCAGGTAAGATTTGTTAAGGGCCTGTGTCGGAATGGCTTCTCCAAAAAAAACCACGTCAGGCTTCAAGATTTTCTCGCATTGACACCGAGGCGGATATTCCCCTCTCTTCTCTTCAGCCGTATATGCCTTTCCGCACCAAAGACAAGATAGGGTGCTTGAATTTCCATGATATTCTATGACGTTAGTAGCCCCACCCTCCTGGTGAAGATTGTCCACGTTTTGAGTGATGATATAATGGAGGTATCCCATCTTTTCCAGCTCTCCCATTCCCAGGTGTGCCTTGTTGGGCTTGGCTTGATCCAACAGCCCATCCATCTCCTTCAGCATCATCCATACCTTCTCAGGATCCTCTCTGAAGGCCGTAATGGTCGCATAATCCTCCGGGCTGAATTTCGACCAGAGCCCTCCCGCGCTCCTGAAATCAGGGATTCCGGATTCCACAGATATTCCTGCACCGGTCAACGCAAGGGTCAATTTGGAGTTGTAGATGATTTCAGCGGCCTGGCTTATCAAATTCTCCATGATTCATATCTCTCCTATGAGTTAATGAGGACGTCTGAAGTATACGGACGCTTCATCTCAAATCCCTGCTATTGGATAGCTTCAAGCAGGATCTTCCTCTCCGTATTGTTGTAGCTCTTGATTAGGGCCTTGAGAATCTTTTGTTCTCCAAAGATATTGATCATTCTGACCTCATCCCCCTCCACCTCCACCTGATCCACGTTCTCCAGGAGAACCTCCTCCTCACCATTCTTTAAAATGTAGGCATGCGCTTCACACATTGTCACTCTCCTCAACGTAAGAATTTACTCGAGTTTTCGTTCCCTTTGCAGATATCAATTTTGAGACGGCCAGGGAGTGTTGGAGTACCGGAGTAATGGATAGATAAAAAAC
>CAJIAF010000342.1_pt1 | contig 22359 bp, 18 predicted proteins | sample 9199141 | NCBI WGS metagenome assembly CAJIAF01 (sample SAMEA7708265, study PRJEB35096) | sediment metagenome | biome: marine neritic benthic zone biome [ENVO:01000025]; feature: sediment [ENVO:00002007]; material: shallow marine sediment [ENVO:03000034] sea grass bed [ENVO_01000059] ...
TCCCGTGTCGCCTAGCCCGGCCTGTATGGCGTAGGGCACACTCATGGCCGTATCATTGCCTGTGGGTATCGCCTTATACCCCAACTGGCGCAAAAACTTGGCGAGAAGTCCTGCGGTAAAGGCCATTTTCGAATACCCCAGACCCGTGTCAGCCCCGGCGATAAACGTGGGGGTGTATTTGTAGTACTCATAATCCATGGCGACCGCCATGCTAATGACATACGCGTACTCATCCGGGATGTGAATGTCATATTCGGTGCGTGTAACCAGATGGAATCCCTTGGTGTAGATCCAGCGTCTGTCCAATTTGCTCACACCCACCATATCAGCGCCATAGAGCTTGGCCGCTTTTTTGACCAAACGGGTATTGTATTCCGGATCACTGGAATCAAACTTTAGGCCGTCGGGTAATTCGTTCACGCCCTGCGTGTTATCCTCCCAGCTGTAGAGACCAAAATCCTTCTCAATGACACCACGGGCAAACCCCATCTCCAGGGCCCAACCCGCATTCCGAAAGGAGATGTCTTCGTGACGGAACCCGGCCTTGTCTTGGGGTGTGACAACCCCGTAATAACTCCTTCCCGCTTCTTTCAGCTCAGGTTCCCATCGCACCCGTTTGAACATCTCATTTTTCTGCTCAAAGGGTTGTGCATCCTTGGCATTGTACTTTGTCTCAAAATCCATTCTCCTTGGCATGATCCGCCTCCTCGCGCAGAACCCAGCATCGCTCCGTAATCTTGCTCAATCAACCCCAATAGCAGGCTCCGTGAAGTCCGTCTGGCTTTCCGAATTTGCCTTGACAAAATCCTTATTATAGTATTTATCTACTCAGCGCCAGACAAAAATCGTCTAGACAAGGAGGGCAAGACATGGGGATCAAAAATATGAAGAATAAAAAGGTGGTTATTGGGTTGGTGCTCTCACTCTTTGTGGTCTTATTCGCCGCAGGGAGTGTGCTCGCCGCCGGAGGCAAACCCATTGTTATAGGGGTGCCCACCGCACTCGGTTCCATTGAGGGAAGAGATACCCTGTTCATCGTCAGGATGGCAGCGGAAGAAATCAACGCTAGGGGCGGTGTGACAGTGGGCGGTCAAAAAAGACCCCTAGAGGTGGTCTCTATCGATACACGAGGGCACGAGGCTGGGATTCCGGTCCATGACGCCCTAACAGCCGTGGAAAAGCTGATTCTGGAGAAGAAGCCAGATGCCATTTTGGTGGGCGCCTTTCGCTCCGAGATCTTGCTGGCCTCCATGGACCTTATTGCCAAGTACAAGATACCTTACATCTGTACGATTGCCATGTCCCCAGCTTTCCAGAAAAAGGTGGCAGAGAATTACGACAAATATAAGTATATGTTCCGAATCTGTCTTGACGGACGATACTTTGTCATGTACCTGACCAAGCTCATGGGCTTCTTGAACAAGGAGTTCGGCTTTAATAAGGCCTATATTGTTGCACAAGACGTCCTCTGGGCCAGGGGAAGTGCCAAGGTCCTGCAGAAGTTACTAAAGAAACAGGGCTGGAACATCCTCGGTTCTGATACCTATCCCATAGGCTCTACGGACTATTCTTCTTCACTGATCAAGGCAAGAATGAAAAAGGCACAGGTGATCGTCCCCATCGGGGATATGCCCCAGCTTGCCATTCTCTCCAAGCAGTCCCGGGCCATGAAGGTCCCTGCATTGCTCGCCGGTGAAATCGCCGCCCTCTGCTCCATGTCCAGCTGGGGGGCCACAGAAGGTGCCGTTGAGGGGTTTTTGAACTTTATTTTTGAAGCAGGAAACATCCCCGTGAAGTCCATTCCCAGGTCCCAGGTTTTTCATAGAAATTTTGGCAAAAGGTATGGCCAAAAGGCCCTGGAAAACCTCTCTGGTCATGGTCCTGGACCCAGCTACGATGCGGTCTACGCCCTGGCCGCGGCCATTGAACGGGCGGGAACGGTCCAAGCGGATGCAGTGGTCAAAGCCTTGGAGCAAACCGATATGGATGGGGCCATCGGCCGCGTCAAATTTTCAAAAGACCATCAGGTCATCTTTGGATTTGACCCCAAAAAGGCTGCCCTGGGTGTTGTCATTCAGTGGAGAAAACCGGGAATTAGGGTCCCGGTTTTTCCGGAGGTGGTGGCAGAAGGGAAAATTGAACTTCCTCCCTATATGAAGAAATAAAGCCATGTCTGAGAGTTTTCTTCGGGGCGATCTTTTTGATGAAGATCGCCCCTTTTTGAAGGATACTGGATGATCAGCTACATCCTCATTTATGGCCTTGTGAATAGCGTCACTTTGGCCCTTATAGCCATTGGCTTTAGCCTCACCTTTGGCATCAGTGGTGTGGCCAATTTCGCATACGGGGGGTTTTACCTCCTGAGCGGGTACCTCGCCTGGATGCTTCTCAACTACTTGAAGCTGCCCTTAATCCTTGCCGTTTTTCTCACGGTTGGCATTGTAGCCTTTATTGGTTTCCTCACCTACTGGGTCATCCTTTTGCGGGTCAGGGGAATCCCTCTGTCTGAGGTCATTGCCACATTTGCCTTGGGGGTTGGCATACTGGAACTCTTCCGCTGGGCGGGATTTGTCACCTATGAGTTCACGTTGCCCATCTTCATTAAAGGGGGGATAGAAATCTCTGGTGTCCCCCTGGACTATCAGCGTCTTTTTATCATCGGCATCGGCCTGGTCCTGGTCATCTTCCTCTATATCTTCACGCATCACACTAGAATTGGGCTCTCCTTTCGGGGGATAGCCCAGAACGAACACACGGCCATTTCTCTGGGCATAGAATCAGATTGGACGGCCGCCCTTAGCCTATCCCTAGGTTCAGCCATGGCCGCCATAGCCGCCATAGCCATCCTGCCCTTGGGCATTATTTCCATCAATGTGGGGTACGATGTTTTGCTCATCGCCGTGGCCATTGGAATCGTAGGAGGTCTGGAGAGCGTTCCAGGGATCCTCGTTGCGAGCCTCCTCCTTGGATATGCACAGGTGATCACAGGGCTATATCTATCGCCCGAATGGATGATGGTCGTCTATCTTGCGGCGATTGTAATCGTCTTGGCCATAAAGCCATCCGGACTGTTCGGCAAGTTCAAACAGCTGGAGGAGAGGGTCTGAGATGGCCGTCAGTCACCGAAAAGAGAGACTGGATCGGGGCATAAAAGTCAGGACCGAGGATATATTTGCCCTTTCCTCGTACAAGGAAATATTATATCTGGTGCTCCCCCGTGCCCTCCCCATCCTCTTCATACTTATTTTTCCCCTCCTTAAAGGCCTGGTTGGACTTTACTGGGAAAAAGTCCTCATAATTACCTGCATCACCGCTCTGCTTGCGCTGAGTTGGGACCTTCTCGCTTCTGTAGGTCTGATCTCCTTGGGGCAGGCCCTCTTCTTCGGCGCTGGTGCCTATATTACAGGCTATCTTAACCACAGCTTTGGCTGGCCGCCCCTCGTGACCATCCCATTGGGTACCCTGGCAGGGGCGCTCTTCTGTACTCTTCTGCTGTTGCCGGTCCTGAGGGTCAGAGGGGTATATTTCGCCATCGTCACTTTGACGCTACCCCTATTGCTGGTCAGGGTCATTGAGGCGACTAAAATTCTTGGGGGCACAGAGGGCTTGAGTGGCCTCTCACGCCTCTCTGAAAATATTTGGGTTGAACTCTATATTCCGGTTTTGGCCCTGTTCTTATGCCTCTTCGGATTCCGCAGGCTGATCAACATGGATTACGGTCTGGTGCTACAGGGGATCCGGGATAATGACCTTGCGGTCATGAGCGGCGCCATCAACATTCACAAGTTCAAGGCTCAAGCCGTCTTTATCGCGGCCGTGGCAGGGGCATTTCCTGGGGCCTTTATGACCCACTACTATCAGTTCGTGGGTATGCCCGCCTTTGCCCTCGATTTCTCCATCCTACCCTTGACTTGTGCGGTGCTTGGGGGAGTAGGTAACTTTGCAGGTCCGTTATTAGGGGCTTTTATCCTCGTACCCCTTTCTGAAATTCTTCGGGCCTTTGGAACGCTACGAGTGGTCTTTTATTCCGCCATTCTAATTATCTGTGTGGTAGGTCTTCCGGAAGGTATATTCCACTATCTGGAAAGAAAGTACCACCAGTTCGAAAGACTTGTGAAGGTGGCCTAACCATGGGAAACAGAGCCGTACTTGAAGTGGACAAGGTGAGCAAGAGCTTCGGGGGCGTGGTTGCCGTCATGGAAGTGAGCTTTTACCTTCAAGAGGGCGAACTCCTGGGGATTATAGGACCGAACGGCTCTGGAAAGACCACGCTGGTCAATATGCTCACAGGCTTTGTGAAACCCGATTCTGGAAAGGTGATCTATCTAGGTAAGAACATCTCAGGGAAGATGCCTTACAGAATAGCTGAAATGGGAATTGCACGGACCTTCCAAATGGCCAAACCTTTCTACAAGCTCCCTGCCTTCAAAAATCTTATAATTCCCCTTTATTCCCCGCGGGTAAAGAAGTTGAGAGGGGGGAGATATGGGAAAAGAGACGATGTGGCCATTGACCTTCTGGAAGAAGTGGGATTTGAGCGAGACTCTTTCGTCCCATATAAGATGGCTTCTAATCTGCCACACGGTTATGTGAAGCGACTCGAGCTTGCACGCTGCCTCTCCCTTAGGCCGGACCTCATTATCTTGGATGAACTCTTTTCCGGGATGTCCATGTCCGAGGTGGCCAGTACGCTTCCCATCATTGAAAGGCTCAATGGGGAAGGACTCAGCATCATCATGATAGAACACCGGTTAAGAGAACTCTTTCGACTTGCCAACAGGGTCATGGTCCTAAACTTTGGCAGGAAGATTGCCGATGGTCCTCCCGATGAAGTCATGGAGAGCGATGCTGTGAAGGCAGCCTATCTGGGAACAGAGCATGACGGATAAGATGCTACAAGTTAAGAATCTTATGGTCTTTTTCGAGAATTCCCTGGCCATAAATGATCTCAGTCTGGAAGTTCTAAAGGGCGAGATCGTTGGTGTCCTCGGTTCAAATAGCGCAGGCAAGACGACTTTGATGAACACCATATCAGGCCTGATGATTGATATGAAGAAAAAGGAGGAACGCAGGGGCGGCGAACGGATAACCTTGATTGGCGAACTCATATTTGAAGGAGAGGACATCACCCATGCCAAACCGAGTCATAGGGTCAGAAAGGGCATCGGTCTGAGCCGGGAGAGGCATCCCATATTCCCCGACAGCAGTGTTGAAGAAAATTTGCATATAGCCACCTACATACGGAAAGATGCGGAGGTAAGCGAGAGCTTTGATTTCGTCTACTCGGTCTTTCCTCGATTAAAAGCCCTAAAAAAGAGAAAAGCCGGGTTTTGCAGTGGTGGTGAGCAACAGATGCTCTCCATAGGCATGGCCTTGATGACGCGGCCGAGGCTTCTGCTCATGGATGAGCCCCTGCTCGGACTCTCGCCCGCCCTGCAGCAGGACCTCATTGAAGCCATTATCCAAATTCAATCAAAAGGGGTCACCATCCTGGTTACAGAACAGTTCGCAAGGCCCCTTCTGCCCATTATCGAACGGGGCTATATCATTGAAAATGGCATCCTCGTTCTGACCGGCACGGGTCAGGAATTGATGGACAACCCAGAGGTGAAGGCCGCCTACTTTGGTGTATAGATGGTTGAGATACCCTACCACACAATCTATGAGCAGTTTGAGAAAGCGGCTCGAGACTTCTCGGAAGAACAGGCCCTACTCTACATAGGGCAAGAATACACCTATTCCCAACTCCAAGAGGCCATCGAGAAGTTGGCTGCCAGCCTGCATGGCCTGGGCATTAGGAGGGGAGACAGGGCCATCCTCTACCTCCCAAATTGTCCGCAGTGGGTGATGGCCTGGCTTGCACTCCTGAGACTTGGTGCGGTGGCCATTCCCGTCTCACCTATTTATACGCCTATTGACCTAAAATATATGATCAATGACAGCGGGGCTGAGGCCATCTTCTGCCTAGACACCAACTTCGGCTACGTAAGCCAAGTGTTTCATGAGACAGGGCTTCAGAGAGTGATCATCACCAACATGGCTGAACTGTTGCCCTGGTGGAAGCGGGTTATCGGTATGGGGTTTGATAAAATCCCCAGGGGAAAGGTCCCTTCAGGAGAACATATCCACGGTTTTAAAGGGCTTTTGAAACGTGGCGACGCTTCTCAATTGCCACCCTATGAAGCAGAAAAAGAAGAAACCATCGAAATGCTCTACACCGGGGGAACAACCGGTCTCCCCAAGGGGGTCCCTTTCGCAAATATCACCTTTCTGGAGAGTGTTGCCGAACAGAGGGCCATGAGCGAAGCATATATTCCAAAGGGTCAGGATATTGTGATTCAGGGAGGCCCCCTGTTCCATATCCTCGGCCAGGCCATGGGGCTGGGAGCCCTCCTTTCAGGGGACACCCTCATTCTTTTGCCAAAAGTTAATTTAGACGGCCTCTTTGCCCAAATCCAGAGATATGGGGCGACCACTTTTTTTGGCGTCCCCACCATGTATCGTATGATTTTAGAGCATGACAGGTTGGATTATTACGATTTGGGTTCCCTCAGGTATTGTTTCTGTGCAGGAGACGTCTTGCCCGTTGAGGTGGGGGAAAGGTGGGTTAGAAAGTTCAAGAAACCCTTGCATCAAGGATACGGGGCCACAGAGACCTGTGGTAGAGTCTCTCTCACCCCCATGGGTGAGGATGCCCCGCTGGGTAGCGCAGGAAAGATCATGCCCCTTCAGAGCGTTAGGCTGACAGATCCAGATACCCTGGAGCCCGTGCCGCAGGGGAAACCAGGAGAACTGCTCATCTCTTCTGAACATATGGTCAGGGCGTACTGGAACAAGCCGGAGGAGACCGCCGAGTGCTTTGTGGAGAGGGAGGGCAGACTCTGGTACAGGACCCGTGACATCGTGCACATCGATGAAAATGGGTGGCTCTTCTATCTGGATAGGTCCGTGGACATGATAAAACATAAGGGCTATCGGGTCGCCTCTTCAGAGATAGAATCGGTGCTCCAAGGCCATCCCGCCGTCATCGACTCTTGCGTTGTGGGTATTAAGGATGAGAAAGTGGGTGAAAGGATCAAGGCCTTTGTTGTCCTCAAAGAAGACGTGAAAGGGGTTAGTGCCTACGATCTTATGAGATGGTGTAGAGAAAAACTGGCCCCTTATAAGGTCCCTCAATATATAGAGTTCCGTGACATGCTGCCCAAATCCAAAGTGGGCAAGCTCCTGCGCAGAGAGTTGAGAGCCGAAGAGATAAAGAAATCAGAGGAGGCCTGAATTTGTGGGGCTCAAATCACATTGGCAGCCACTTCTCGGGCCCCATGATTAACCTTTCAAAGCCTTTTCATACCTACGGAGCTTACCCCTCCCAGATTGTATCCGATCTATGGCTTTACCGATGCTCTGAAGCAGACGGCGTTTATCCTCTCCTTTCACTTTCATGCTTTGGCGACCACCTATGGTAATGAAATAGAGTCGCTTGCTCTTTCTGATTCCGGATAGATAGGTTTCCACCTTCCAGTCGGAATCGAGCGGCAGCAGATCATTTCTCAAAGAGAGAATCCCGTAGCTGAGTCTTATTCCATCCTGGCCCACGGAGACAGCGCTGAACCCAAAAATGGTGCTATTAAAAAACCACAGGACCAAAATCAACCAGATGGTGAATACTGCGGTGTGTTTTGGCCTCTTTTTGATGATGGCATGAATGAGAAGAGACAACACCACACCGAGAGAGATCAGCATAATGGCATTTTGGATAAAGAGGGATTTGATGATGAATATCTCTGAATCCATATCCTTATAGTAGGGTTAACACACCACGCATTCAAGTGTCAATCCGTGGAGGCCTATTGGGAAGGTAAGTCTTGGTAGAGGACCTGGGCGCATGAGGACCTTTTCCTTGACAGTCAAAAATTTCATCTGTTAGATTCCCAACCCATATCTTTCAGGAGGCCCTTTTCCTAATGCGGAACATGGGTAGATGCATCGCCCTCGCACTACTTGTCACCTTTATTGCTGCCACTGCAATGGCTGACGGTCGTGCCATCAAAAGCACGCCCTCTGGAAAGGCAATGACCCCAGAGGGTGTTACGGTCCATCTTTCCGGCCACATCCTCGACAACCATAGGGAACCGATCGCTGAGGCAGAGGTGGTCATTCTGGCCAACGGCGTGGAAATGGACCGCATCGTTACGGCGTCCAGCGGGCACTACATTTCTCGCTTTCAACTTGAGAATAAATCCCTCGACACCTCCACCATCCAACTAAAAGTCCGGAAGACAAGTTTTGGGGCTCGACTCCTCAAACTCAAAGGCACTGAGCTGGCACGGAAAGGGAGCCACTACTTTTTCAGCCAAGACATTGTCATGCCCCGCATTTTGGGGGCGGCATTTTGGATTTCTACGGTTTTATTCATCCTGGCCTATTGCCTCATCGCGTTTGAACTCTTGCACCGAACCCTAGCCGCCATGCTCGGTGCGGCGCTCATGTTACTCATTTCCCATACCATCGGCACAATATGGCCCGCATTCCATATCTTTTCCTTTGAAAGGGCTGTTGAGGCCATAGATATGAATGTCATTTTTCTCCTCATGGGAATGATGGTCATCGTGGGCGTTTTGAAGCATACCGGGGTGTTTCAGTGGTGTGCCTACATATCCTACAGACTGGCCAGAGGCAAGGTCTTTCTCCTGGTCATCTATCTCATGATCTTCACTGCCGTCTCCTCAGCTTTTCTGGATAACGTGACCACTATGCTCCTCTTGACGGGCGTGGCCATAGAAATAGCCGTCTCCCTGGCCATCAACCCGATTACCATTTTGATCCCCCTTGTGCTTGCATCTAACGTGGGCGGCACGGCCACCCTTATTGGCGACCCCCCCAATATTATGATCGGATCCTATGCCGGCCTCACCTTCATGGACTTCGTTATTGCCCTCGCCCTGGTGTGTGTGGTCACCATGATTGTCTTATTTGTTTTCACAAAACTGGTGTGGGGTAAGGGCTACGCAGATGCAAAGGTGGAAAATGTGGAAGCATACATCCAGGAACTGAAAGAGAAATACCCTATCACGGATCCCGGGCTCTTAGCCTATGGCCTGGGCGTTTTAGGTTTTGCCGTTTTTCTGTTTCTCAGCCACGGTTACTGGCACATGGAAGTGAGTGTGGCCGCCCTGATGGGCGCCTCCGTGCTGCTTACCATTGCCATTCTCAAGCAGAAAGTGAATATGATCGAGATTTTTGAGAAGGACATTGAATGGCCCACGCTGATGTTCTTCATTTTCCTTTTTATTATTGTGGGTGCGGTGGAAGAGAGCGGTCTGCTCGCCTTGATTGCAGACTGGATCCTGGAACTTTCCAAGGGAGACTTTGTAGCCGCTTGTAGCCTAATCATCTGGGTAGCTGCCATAATGTCTGCCTTTGTAGATAACATTCCTTTCACAGCCACCATGCTCCCCATTGTGGCCTATCTCAGTGCGGTAATACCAGACTCAGGTAATACCCTCTGGTGGGCCCTTGCCCTTGGTGCATGCTTTGGTGGTAATGGGACGATCATCGGGGCCTCTGCCAATGTGGTGACCTTGGGGATCGCAGAAGCGAGGGGATATAGGATCACGTTTGGTGGATTCATGAAGACGGCCTTTCCTTTTATGCTTCTCAGTGTACTTATCGCCCATGTCTGGCTTCTCATCTTCAGACCACAGTAATTGGAAGGGATAGTGGATACTTGATTTTCTCAATTGCGGAAGGATGTCCAAAGGAGGGAATATGGCTTTTTGGGATTTAGCGGCCTTGGAGTTGGAACAGTTCAGACCTGGAATCATGAGCAAAGCGCAGTTGGGAGAGACTCTGATCATGGCGTGCATGGAAATAGGAGCAGGTCTGGAGGACACGGGTCATCTGCACCCCTTTGACCAGTGCGGTATTGTGCTAAAAGGTGAAATAGAGATGTTTATCGGCGAAGACCGCCAAAGGCTCCATTCAAATCAGGTCTATTTCATTCCCGCGGGTCAATCTCATGGCTGGAAGACGTTTGAGGAGGCCGTGCGGATACTGGACATATCCTTGAAACCCCAACTCAAATAGACATGCTCGATGGGACCTGGCAGCTCTGGGCTAAGAACCCTTTTCTTTTCGAACCACCCGGATATCCGCAATACGCGTTTTCGGGTACTGACCTCCTTCATCCTTTTCCAGGTATTTTACCATATCCCACACCGTGTTTAACGCGATGGAAACCCCCACAAGGGCCTCCATTTCAACCCCGGTCCTGGCCTGTGCCCTGACCACACATCTGGCTTCCACAGTATCTGCGCTGAGTTTGAAATCCACGCCAACCGCATCTAGAGGGATCTGATGACAGTGGGGAATCAAGAGATGGGTCTGCTTTGCCGCGTTCATGGCAGCCACTTCCGCCACCTGCAAAGGGTCACCCTTCTTGATCCTACCCGCCTTTATCTCCTCCATGGTCTTTGGGGATAAGAGGATTTTTCCCACAGCCTCCGCCCTGCGATGGATAACGGGTTTCTCTGTCACATCAACCATTCCCATATTTCTTTCCTTCCCTATTTGGCCGTTTATCTATTCAGTGTCAGCTGGCGCTGAACAATTCCTTCTTTTTGGATGCCTCTTTCTTGAGCCGATTCACCGCCTCGACGAGTGCTGGAAATACATTTTCCCTGAGGTCTCCTGCCACCGCCACAGCCAGGATCTGATCTCCCACCTCCAGATGTCCCTCGTTGGTGTCAACCAAGACTTCAATGATCCCTGGAAATACCTTGATATCTCTGATTATATTATCAATAACCTTATGATCATACACCACTTCAATGGCAGAGACATCCCGCCCGTCGCGGGAAACCCCTCGTACGATGCCCAGGTGGCTGGCGATCATCCCGATCTTCTCACATTCCGGGTGTGCCTTCAGCCTCTCTATCATCTTGTTGAGATCCATGCCTCTAAAGCCTCCCAATAAATTCGTTCCTATTCGTCGGCCCCGTTTTCCTGATCCAGGTTGAACAGCCTTCTCGCAATATCCAGATAGGTATCCCTGGTGGGTCTATCCGCTTTTCTCTTCAAAACAACGATGGGATCGTTGATGATCTTTTCAGCCAGTGAAAGGGTAAGGGTTTCTATGGCCTTTCTCTGAGAACGATCCAATGGGCCAAGGCTGGTGAGGCTTCTCCTAAGCTCTGCTTGCCGTATCGCCTCAGCCTTTTCCCTTATGGAGACAATCGTGGGAACCACTTCAAGGGTCTTAATCCATTTTTCAAATTTTATGACCTCCTCCTGGACGATTCTTTCCGCCTTTACCGCCTCCTCCTTCCTCTCGGCAATATTGATCTCCACAACCCCTTTCAGGTCATCAATGTCATATACATAGACGTTTCCCAGATCATTCACTCTCGGCTCCACGTCTCTTGGCACGGCAATATCAATAAAGAAAAGAGGACGATTGCGCCTTTTCCTCAAGGAGCTTTTCACCAATTCATGGTCGATTACATATTCGGTGGATGCGGTGGAGGTGATAACGATATCCGCCTCCAGGAGCTGTGCCCCAATTTCATCAAAGGAAACGGCACTCCCACCAAAGGATTCCGCCACCTGAACGGCTCGGCGAAAAGTGCGATTGGCCACCCGTATGGAGGTGACACCATGGCCCAAGAGATGTCTGGCAGCAAGTTCAGCCATCTCGCCAGCGCCGATTAAAAGGACCAGTTTCCCCTCCAGATCATAGAATATTTTCTTGGCCAACTCCACGGCTGCGTAGCTTATGGAAACCGCCGCATCAGAGATGCCCGTCTCAGTCCTTACCCTCTTTGCCACGTGAAAGGTCCTATGCATGAGCCTATTCAAGACAACCCCAGCTGTTTTTTCCTTGGTGGCCTGATAATAGGCATCCTTTATCTGCCCCAGGATTTGCGGTTCTCCCACCACCAAGGAGTCTAGGCTCGATGCCACCCTAAAGATGTGCCTTATGGCCTCTGTATCCTCGAAAGTGTAGAGATTTGAGGAAAAGGCATTTTCGGGCATACCCCCCAAATCTGATAATAATGCGATGACTGATCTTTTCGCCTCTTCTGGCTCCTCGCTCGTATACAGGGCCTCCACGCGATTACAGGTGGAAATAAACAGACCTTCCCTTATGGATTGGAGCTTCCTCATAGATACCAACGCCGTGGAGGTATTGCCCGGATCTCTGGCAAGGCATTCCCTCAGCTCCACGGGGGCTGTCTCATGATTCATGCCCAAGTTTATGATCTTGATCATATTCCTGTTCGGCCTTCAATAGTCCTAAAGCTGTGGTAATCGCTCAGCCAGAGGCTGACACCTATAAATGTAAAGATAAGAATGAGAAAACAGATAATGGACATAATGGCTGCCTTGCGCCCTCGCCAGCCCACGGCCACCCTTTCATGCAGAAGGGCCGCATAGAACAGCCATGTGATCAGAGACCATACCTCTTTTGGGTCCCATCGCCAGTAACTCCCGAGGGCATATTGGGCATATATGGAACCAGTGATCATGCCCACCGTCAACAGGGGGAAGCCATACATGAGGGCATAGTAGTTGATGGAATCCAGGGTCTCTAGGGAGGGCAATCTGCTGTAAAAAGAGCCAAGTCGTTTTCTCTTTATTTGGTGCTCCTGGATCAGATACATGATGGCGGCGACAAAGGTCACAGCGAACATGCCATTCCCCATGAATATGGTGACCACATGAATCGTGAGCCACATGCTTCTGTATATGGGTTTGACCACCACTTCCATACCCGGTATGGTGGAAGAAATGATCATCAGAAAGGCTGCAAGGGGCGCTATAAAGGAGCCGAGGACCATTAACTTGAATCTCAATTGAAAGATGAGGTATGCGCCAATAATGGTCCAGGAAAAAAACGAGAGGGCTGATTTCAGGCTGAGCACCGGTGCTGTACCGAGGGTGTAATACTGGTGAGCCAGAAAGAGGGTGTGGCAGATGAAACCCGCCACAAGGATCCTGTAGGACCACGTATAAACGGTTTTTTGTTGTTTGACGATATAGACAATAAATCCACCTGTCGCCAACAGAATGAGAAAAAGAGCCAGCTTAAAGAGTAGGAAAGCCATAGTTTCACTCAACCTTTAAGTAATTGATCACGTCCTTTGATGAGAGTCGCCCTGGAATAATTCCATTGAGAATCGTGGCCACCCCGTTCCAGTCCTTTCTCCCCATTGCCTCCAAAATGGGAGAATTGACCAGTTCATGGAATATTCTCCTGTTTTCCTCCTGAGAGAGTCTTTGAGAGAGTATTTCTTCTCTGAGTCGGCCCATGAGGACCAGGAAAGATCCGTATTCATCGCCAAATCCTTCCTCCAACGCCTCTCTCACCTTTTTAGCCAGGGCAGGACTCTTCCCGGAAGTGGAAACGGCGATCAGAAGGTCCCCTCTACGAAGAATGGAAGGCAGGATAAAGTTGCAGTCAGAGGGCTGATCCACCGCATTGACGAGCAAACCCTTCTCTTTTGCCTTTTCACTCACTTGGTGGTTCAAACGGGGGTCATCCGTGGCAGCGATCACCAGAAAAGCTCCCTCGAGACAATTCTCATTGAATTCCTGCCCAAGGAAGCCTATTTTCCCCTCATCGCTGTATTTGCGTAGCCGGTGAGTCAGCTCTCGCGAGACCACCCGGACCTCTGCGCCGTATTCCAGAAGCGTTTCAATCTTGCGCTCGGCCACAGTGCCGCCTCCCACCACGATGACCTTTTTCCCATCTAATTGGATCAAAATCGGATAGTATGACATGAATAGGCTGCACTCCGAAATGAGCTTTATGGCATCAGGCAAATAACCCGGCCTTACGTTCACCCCCTGAGGCGTTCATCTTACGTCATTGGGCAGGGAAAGATGGAGAAAAAACATAATTTATAACTTAAACCAATGGCTATAAACATTATAAATTTATCATATATATTGATCAACCAATCCGGTGATGAATTTCTCTATTTCCTCTTTTCCCCCTTTGGCCTCCAATTCTTTGACAAGGTTCTTGATCTTTTCATAGGCCACCGGATCACGCTTCAAATCATCCGTTGACCTGTAGGCCCCGCCTCGACGGCCGACCCGGTAGATGAGCCTCTCGGAATCGGGCAGTTCCTGATACTTCCTGATCACCTCCAACATCTCTTCTTTGTCTTCTGGCAGTTTCCCGGTCACCTCCTCCAAGAGATTCATGATGTGATCGCTTGTCACCATGCTGGTAATGCCGTCAAGGGTCTCTATGAAGAGTTTTACCTCCTCCGCAAGCATATCGTCGGTCTGCATCTCGAATTCGCCATTTTTCAACTTCTCGGAAAGGGGAACCCTATCAGGTACCCTAAGGCTTCTGAGGCGGATAAAGTGGGGGTTTATCTGATTGAGGACTTTTGCGGTGGCCATGGCATGCTCCCGCCACAGACCTTGCCCTCCCAGACCTGGCATCACATACTCAGAGAGTTCCATCCCCGCTTCTCGCACCTTTTTGCCTGCCTCCACATGTTGGGCTCCGGTAACGCCCTTCTTCATCAATTTCAGGAGCGGATCGTATCCACTTTCCAGACCCACGTGCACCCTGTCCAGTCCCGCTTTCCGTATGGCTTTGAGAGAATCTACAGATTTTCTCACAATGGTCCTGGATCTAGAGTAAGTGGTCACACGGGTTATCTGCGGAAACTTTTCCCTCAGAAAGCCCAGAACCTCTACCAAGTCCTTGGTCTTCATGACCAGATTGTCCGCATCCTGTAGGAAGCAGGCGCCCGTTCCATAATAGAGCCAAATGGCAATACTTCTGTAAGCGTCGCTGTAATTGGGGCTGTTGAAGATGGCACTTATGACCTGGTCATTGACTTCTCCACTGAATCCCAACTTCCAGGAGAGGGCCTTTATCTCATCCGCCGTGTCTTTTGCCGTCTGAATATCCTCTTTGATCTCTTCCACTGTGCGAAGGGAAAACTTGCTCCTCTTGTACACAGGACAGAAAAGACACTGATTCCACGGGCAGTTTCGTGTCACCCGCAAAAGTAGACTCCTCGCCTCGTTGGGAGGTCGAATGGGGCCTTGCTCAAAACTGAATTCTCTCGCCATTATTATCTGTCCTCGGTCCAATTATCATTAATTTTCCATCAGTTATAATGCATAAATTAAAATATATCAACTCCGCAGAATTTCAAGGAGTTCAAGCTATTTCCCCCTAAAAATAGTATCTTTTGAGGGAGAGTTTCACGTGGCAATTAACAATTCCCCTGTTTTTTGTTATTCTATCTTTTTTTCGTGGCGTAGAGAAACACCACCGGGCAAAGGGGGAGAGGGCCCGGCATTCTGGCATATTTTGCTAAACCTTCAGATAGGAGAGTCCCTGGATGCATGGAGCCAAATCTTACCTAATGGAGAATTTGGAAGAGGCCCTTCGACTAGAGATCAAGACTGATCCAGAGGTGGTGCGCAGGCAGGCCCACTGGTGCGGGGTCCAGCCTGGATTTCGCGTGTTAGACGCTGGGTGCGGACCGGGCAAGATAACCTCGATTCTGCACGGAATGGTACAACCTGATGGCGAAATTCTTGGGGTGGATTATTCCGAAGAGAGAATCCGACACGCCGAAGAGCACTATGGAGGCCAATCGGGTATCACGTTTCGAGTCCAAGACCTGAGGGAGCCCTTAGAGGGTATGGGTCTGTTTGATCTTATCTGGGTTCGTTTTGTTCTGGAGTACAACCGCTTGGAAAGTCCCGACATCATCCGAAACTTGACAGGCATCTTGAAACCGGGGGGGACCCTCTGTTTGTTGGACCTGGATCACAACTGTCTTAATCATTACGAACTCCCTCAGCACATGGAGGACATTTTATTTGAGCTGGCAGCCGTGGTGCAGGAGAGATATAACTTTGATCCTTATGCAGGGAGAAAACTCTATGCCTATCTCTATGATCTGGGCTATGAGCATATCCAGATGGATTTGATACCCCATCACTTGATTTATGGAGAGGTGCGGGAAGTGGACGCCTACAACTGGATCAAAAAGGGTGAAGTGGCCTCAGCAAAGGCCCCTGAGACCGTTGAGCGATATCCAGGAGGTGTTGAGGGTTTTTTTTCTGATTTTACAGGTTTTTTTCATGACCCGAGAAGATTTACTTATACCCCTTTAATCCTCTGTAAAGGCACTAAACCCTTATCTCCTTGAGCCATGGACAGGGGACCTTCTCCACGGGGGTTAAATCCGAAGGCGTCCAGCATCTCTTTCTTCCCTCGTATTCGCTGTTTCCCCAAATGCCTGATCTCCCCATGGCGGCGATGCCCTTTCAGTTCCTGCCAAGCATCCCTGCTCAAAATGATGGGAAAGTCATGGAAGGCCTTGGTGAAATCTTGCAGGCGAGCGGCCGTATTAAGGGTGTCTCCAACTGCCGTCCATTCAATCTTCTCTTGGGACCCGATGTTTCCCACAATGGCCGTGCCCGTATGAATACCAACGCCCACTTCCATGGGCTTGCCTCCCAGAATAAACTTCTTGCATAGGTCAAGGATCTCACAGGCCGCGTTGAAGGCCAAAGTGGCGTGATGCTCTAAGGGTTCAGGGGCCCCAAAGATGGCCAGGAATCCATCTCCTGTGTATTTGTTGATGTGCCCTTTTTTGCTTGTGATGTTGGTGATTATTGCAGAACATTTATTAAAGTAATCGTTCAAGAAAGCGACCACATCCTTGGCGTCCATGGTCTCAGAGCTTGATGTGAAATCCCTGATGTCCAAAAATAGGGCCGTAATGGACATCTCCTCTCCCCGGAAAAGGTCCTCGGCCCCAGAATCCAGATATCGTCTTATGACCGGTGGAGGGACGTACTTTTCAAATAACTTTCTGAGATTCTCTTCACGCCCTTTGCTTTCCTCAAGTTTTTGGTAAGATATGGCATTGTGGATGCTGATGGCGATCTGAGGCGCTATCCCCATCAACAAAGACATATCGCTCTGGCTAAGGGGCCGCTTTGACTTGGGGTTGTCCACGAACAGAATGCCCAGGGACTCTCTCTCATAGACAATGGGCGCACAGATAAATGACTGTGCTCCAACCTGTTTTACAAACCTCAGACTCCTCTCAGATAGGTCTTTTTCTATTGCTGAAATGTCATTGACCAAAAAGGGGCTCTGCGATCTAAAGGCCTGTACGGCGACCCCCTTGGCGCTAAGATTATCCAGATGAAAATCTGTACGCCGCAAAAGCAACTCCAACTCGCGATCGTATCCATAGCCCATTGTGTAAGTCAGCCGAGTCTTTTCATCGTTTGCAAGCCAAATACCACCCCTATCAAAGTCTAGTCGTTTCTCCATAGCCTCTGTGACTGCACTGAGCAGCTTATGGGTATCCAGAAACATGGCAGTGGCCTGACCCACCTCTTTGACAAGCTGGGCATTGTTGTAGCGCAGATTAATCTCGTCTAGCAGGAGCTTGGCTGCGTCGCGCTGGCTCTCGATATTGTTGGCCAGCTCATCATTCTTGCGACGCTCTGCATATAGTGCGGCTCCTGTCATAAGGGAGGTGCAGAAAAAAATGGAGGCCAGCCAGAAGAAAAGGGGAAGGTAAAAATAAAGCACGCCACAGGCCAAGAGACTGAGCACAGAGAGGTAATTCCGGACCCGCGTCCACAAAAAAGAGGCGGTCCTTTCCCAACTCACAATGTAGAGGCACAGGTCTCCCCCCCTGTGAATGCAGGTGGGATGTTCGATCTTTGCAAACTTGTTTGTGAATAGCTTTGTGACCCCTTCAAGATATCCCATCCGGTTATCACACTGATAAGGCCTTTCCTCGATTTCTGAATCCAGAATGGAGGAAACCTCTATCTTGTTGGGGCCCAATTTCTTGGTCTTCAATACGGATGCCCGAGTCAGGTGGGAAGCAAGTTTTTCTGCCACCCAATAGGCGGCCCCAGGGCTCATGAACCCAAGGGCATATTGTTTGACCACGCTGGAGGCCCTGGAGGTGGCCGCATAACGTCCAACCTTGCGGGAGATATTTGGATCTCCAGTCTTCTTTCTCAGGAGTTGATGGAAGCGGTCCACCTGCCATTGGCTGAACCAGTGTCCCTGGTCCTCCAGTTCATAGTTTTTGATCCACGCGTAGTCTAAAATGGAATGGATATCCACATCAGGATGGAATTCTTTGATGTATTCTACATAGTTCTTTAAGAGGCGGCTATTGTAGAGGGGAGTATCAATCCTCCCCCCGTGACCATCAAGTGTGGTCATATCCTGCATCCTTATAATTTAAATAGGCTTAATTATTATTTAATTATATAAAAAGAGAGCTATATTATAAAGATAAATTATAATATGTCAATAAATGTTAATGAGTGTATGGCAAATCTATTATAAAGAGATATTTTTATATTGCATCCAAAAAAAACACTCACCTTCTAGGGCGCGTTGCGCCGTAGAAAAGAAGGACTCCCAATACAGAGAGAGGGCTCTCGGAGGCCTCCTCTCGCCACGTGTAGCCTCCGGCTCCCTGAGGGCCGTTGGTTCTCTCTTTTCATGAAGAAAGCCCCTTACTGCCGCAGAGACTTTGTGCTGCTGGGCCAGCTAAGGGGCACTGATGGCTTGTAAAGGTAAAGCGCAGTGGAGGTAAATCTGTGGGTGGTTACTCATAACTTATCTTGAACTTCTGTTGCATGAATTCCATGTAATCCTGCCCGTAACGCACGTCCAAGGCCCATAATTGATATCGTTTTTCATATGGAATCTCTTCTGCTTGCACGTACTCAAATGGATAAAACAGGACGGGGACTTTTTCCATATCATATCCCGCGGTCAACTTGGCGACTGCGATGGAAAGAATACTCCATGGAAGGGCCCTCGGATTGGTGACCAGGATCTTGATCCCGTTCAGAAGTTCTGAGAAGTTAAGTCCCAGCTCTGATCGGTTCAGAATAAGGACAGCGCCCAACTCACCCTGACGGCTCAGGGAATAGGTCTTGCAGTTCCTATGGAAACCGAGTCTGGAATAAACGCGATCAAGGCCCTCCTCCGCCGAATCTTTTTGCTCTAGCCCCAATGCATCCAGAAGCAGACCTCCGGAGTAATGGGAATAAAACCTCCTTAGCTCCCACAAATCCTGTTCAGTGCTCTCCTTCAGCAACCATCCCTCGGGCAATTCGGTGCCCAGAGACAGACTCGTATAGGGAAGATAGGCAAAAAGATCCATAGAGCAGCCCCGCCTATTGTCCAGGGCCTTTGCAAAACCTCCAAAGACAAGATTGGGAAATCTGTTCTCTGGACGAAAGTAACAGAGCACATAGTCCATCCTTGCTGAAGGCAACCGACACATGTCATTTAGATAGTGCATCATTTGCTTCAGAACCATGAAACCGGTGCGCTTCTTTTCCATAGACTTGGCCGCATAGTGGTGAATCATCCAGGCCTTTTCATACGCCCTCACCATGGAGATATGGCCATAGATCCGCCCGTTCTTCTGGTATGTGAAGTGTTTGGCAATCTCTGGTTTTTCCTGATACAGCTTCTGATACGTTTCACTGAGATTTTCACGATGTGAATGAATCAGACGATACTTGGTGGGATATATAAAGCCGCTCTCAAAAAAGAATTCCCAAAGCGCCTCCATATCCACCACATCGGACAGGTACGCATGCTCATCTAAGGCCTTCGTTAGGATATGTGTTAGTAGACAATATGCATTGATATTCATATCCAAAATAGCCAATCCACATTGGATTTGATCTGTCTTTTTTTCCTGGCGGTAAATGACTTGAACAGTACAATCTATTTTTAACTCACTGGCAAAATTGATTACTAACTTGGGAAGAATCATACCCGGCATCAGCACACCTTCATCCAATTCTTCACATACCGAGAAACCAGAGGTGGAGATGTCTTTGACTTCAAGATGAAACTTCTTTTTTGCAAAAGGATGATCGAAAGTAACAGTGGGTGACGGTGCCAACCTGAGGCGAGGATTGCGTATCTGCTTTCCCTTGAATCGTTTGATCACGTTGTCACAGGGAGCCAACACCAACTCCCTTTCCTCAAAATTGCCCTGTTCACGAAGATGGAAGCAAGTACCAGAGAACAAAATCTGGCTGCCTTGGAACAAGAGAATCGTTATGGGTTCATCTGAATTTAGCCATTGAAAGTAAGAGTGTGGCTCTGGCCTAACCTTTATACGGAGTCCCATCGGAGAGAAATCCAACAGTTCGCCTCTGGCGCAAAAACCGTTCTGGGTCAATTCGGCGGTGACCCCTTCGCAGGCATACCTTCTCGCCCGCCGATGACCAATAAGATAACTTTTCTTTGGGAGTTGGATACAAAAAGAGTCCTCATCCATGTCCTGGAGCTTCCCTGGCACGAGTACTATGGATTTGCCATTTGCAATGATAAGATGAAGGAATTCATATCCGATTATGTCTGAAATTAGGGGGCCCTGCTCTGACCACTCGCAGGTAAGATTCTCGCCAAAGCAGGCCTGAGGATATGCCCGCACCAGGATACTCTCTTCATACTTAGGATGTTTGAGATGGGCCAGGATCCATCCCTCTTTAAAATGGATGCGATTGACTATATTGATCAGACGCTTCTGGTTTACTGATTCTGCAGTTTTCAGGGCGCAAAGAAGGTCCTGATGCTTAAATATCCATGGTGGTAGTGCCGTTTCCTGTCGGGTGGCGCCTCTTGAAGAGACTTCCTGCTCTGTTCGAATTTCCGCCCACCTATTTAGCGCCATTTCATATCTCCCATGTTCACCGATGGCCCCCCAGCCATCTGAAAAGGTTTACGTTTTGAGATACCCCTTAAAACAAATCCCCCTTAATCCAGAAAATAAATAGAAATTATATCATTCAATATCCGTACCAAATTTCCGGTAATTGGCCTGCGGGGAAAACGTTCATCTCCCCTTTAAGCCCCATCCCTTCAACGTCATAAAAAACGCCTTCTTTTGAGTACTTAGCCCCCCTTCCGATCAAACCTGAGAAACCTTTTTGAGCAGGAGGAGATTATGCAAAGGCTCGTTTCAGAAATGGCTTCCAATAATGCACAGAAATCAGTGCACCGCTGCACACTCTGCTGTGCATTATCATAGCGAAAAAACCGATACCCGCAGACTTCTTGACGAACCGGTCTTCATGTGCTGATATGAGTAAAGTGCATAGGACCTCCATCAACTGACTTGAAGCCCGTGAAGAAACTTCTATTAATCAATCCTGTAGGACAAAGAAGTGGGACTTTGTTGAGCAAGTTTTCCACTTTTCCTCCCTTGAGTTTTGCCTATGTGGCTGCGGTGACCCCCTCTGACTGGGAAGTAAAAATAGTGGACGAGAATTTTGATCGATTCCAGCTTGAGGAAGCAGATCTGGTGGGGATTACCGCCTTTACAACCACCATTAACAGGGCCTATGAGATTGCCCGTATGTATCAGGAGCGGAATATCAAAGTGATCATGGGAGGGATTCACGCCTCTTTGCTTCCCGATGAGGCCCTACAATTTGCGGATGCAGTGGTGATCGGTGAGGTGGAGGGCATTTGGAAAGACGTGATCAAAGATTTTGAAAATAATGCCCTGTCTCAAAAATATATGGGACCAAGGATTGATTTAACTCGATTTGAGATAAAGCCTCGGCGAGACCTGCTGAATCCAAACTACCTCTGGCATTCCGTACAGACCTCTCGAGGTTGCCCATTTAACTGCGATTTCTGCTCAGTCACAAGGTATCTAGGAAAAGAGTACCGCCTAAGAAAAGCGGCGGATGTACTGGATGAATTGAAAACAATATCAGGCGATTACGTGTTTTTCCTCGATGATAACTTGATAGGTTATGGCCAAGAGAGCAGAAGCAGGGCTGGCGAATTGTTTGAAGGGATGATCCGGCTAGGACTTTCCAAGAAATGGTGGATGCAGACTTCCATCAACGCTGCTGAAGATGAACATCTGATCCAGTTGGCCGCTGAGGCAGGATGCATGTACGTCTTTATTGGATTTGAGACAATCAGCGAACCCATACTAAAGGGTATGAAAAAGGGCGTAAATCTCAAGTTCGGGATAGACAATTATAAAAGGGTGGTTGATGCCTTTCATAAATATGGCATTGCCGTGTCCGGCGCATTTATTGTGGGAAACGATTATGAATCGCCCACCTATTACAGAGAATTGGCCGACTTCTTTGTTGGTTCTGGGATTGACATTTTTCAGATCACCATATTGACTCCTCTGCCGGGTACCCAACTTTTGGAGCAACTTCACGGGGAGGATCGTTTGGTCCACCACGACTTTCCCCAAGATTGGGATAAATACCGCTTCTCCCATGTGGTTCACCAACCCCAAGGCGTTGAGATTGAGACCATATACACAGGGA
>CAJIAF010000023.1_pt1 | contig 21438 bp, 20 predicted proteins | sample 9199141 | NCBI WGS metagenome assembly CAJIAF01 (sample SAMEA7708265, study PRJEB35096) | sediment metagenome | biome: marine neritic benthic zone biome [ENVO:01000025]; feature: sediment [ENVO:00002007]; material: shallow marine sediment [ENVO:03000034] sea grass bed [ENVO_01000059] ...
AGCTGGAGGACGGTTGTGGCTGCGGAAATGGTATTTGGAACCACTTCGGCTTCAGAGGGGATTGGCTGGTTCATCTTTGAAGCCCTGCAATATGTCAACTTCAGTCAAATATTGTCCGGAGTATTCGTTATCATTCTCTTCGGTATCTTTATGGAGCGAGGGGTGTTTGAGACCATTGAGAAGAAGACGAATACTCCGGACAATATTTGACTGAAGTTGACATATTGAAGGGCCTCAAAGATGAACCAGCCAATCCCCTCTGAAGCCGAAGTGGTTCCAAATACCATTTCCGCAGCCACAACCGTCCTCCAGCTTCTTGCCCAGCCCACCTTAAGGCCCGCCAGCAGATATGGCAACGCCGAAGGAATCATCACATGCAGGATAAGTTTGAACTTCCTTAAACCCACATTTCGGCCCACCTCCATATAGGTTTTGTGGACAGCGCGAAAGCCGGTATAGGAATTCAACAGAATGGGCCACAGGCAGGAGTTGATGGTGAGGGCCACAACCCCCTCAAATCCGATTCCTACCCAGACAATGACCAGAGGAATCATGGCCACAGAGGGCATGGGGTGAAAAATGCTCGTGAGGACCTCTACCACATAAGCAGCCCTCGTATAGAGAAGTGCGGAGGAGGTCATTATAATGGCAATGAAAATAGAGACGACCAACCCTACCAGGATCGCGAGTACGGTATAGTAGAGCTTGAAGAGAAGTTCACCAGTAATGATGAAATTTAAAAAGACTCTACCTACCTCCCAGGGCGGGGGCATGGCCATTTCCGTTGCCTGCTCTCTCACGAAGTAGGCCCACACGACAATGACAAGGGCCACAAAAGAGGCCTGGTAAATGGTCCTTCTTATAAAGGAGATACTGCCCAAAGCTTACTCATCCACATGACCCAAAAGATTGTAGAGCTTTTTCCAAAATTCAGAGAAACCTGGGTCGGTCGCGATCCTCGGCGGCGGAATAGGATTTTCGAAGAGCTGAAGAACCCGTCCCGGATTTGTTCCCAGGACCAGGATCTTTGTCCCCAATAGTATGGCCTCTTCAATGTTGTGTGTCACAAACAGGATGGTCTTTTTGGTCTCCTCCCAAATCCTTAACAATTCCACCTGGAGCCCGGTTCTCGTCTGGGCGTCTATGCTCCCAAAGGGCTCGTCCATGAGCAGGACCTTTGGATCCAGTGCCAGGGCCCTGGCGATAGCCACCCGCTGCTTCATGCCTCCTGAGAGCTGATGAGGAAATGCAGAGTCAAAATTCTCAGCAAGTCCCACCATCCGGAGGTATTTACGTCCCGCTTCGAACCTCAGTTTGTTATTGGAATAAAGCTTGTTGACAACGAGGGGATAAACCACGTTCTTCAGGGTGGTCTTCCAGGGAAAGAGCTGGTTCAGGTCCTGAAACACCATGGCTCTATCAGGACCAGGGTCTTTCACCTCCCTGCCGTCCAAAAGGACCGTACCCTCTGTGGGCGGCTCAAAACCTGCGATCAGCCTCAACGTGGTTGATTTTCCACACCCTGAGGGTCCAATGATACAAAAGAAATCCCCGTCTTTTACCTCGAAATTCACGTCCTTTAGCGCCTGGACAGGGGGTTCGTCATACCGTTTGGACAGGCCGGTTACCTTGAGTTTTATGCTGTTGAAACCTTCTGTGCTCATTTAGCCCCTTTATTTAAAAAGAAAAAGGGAACCTGGCGTCATTCCCTTTTCCACATGTTAATCGATTCAATATGAGGATGGGGAGGGACCTGACACGCGTCGTGGTTCCTCCCCCGCTCGTTGTTGCTCCTTGATTAATGTCCTGCTGCAACGAGTTCCGGCATGGCGAAATCGCTCAGCTTCTTTGGCATCCTTTTGATCAGGCCCACTTCGTGCATGAAGGCACTGTACCTGAGCAGTTGCTCTTCAATATTGTATTCTGACACGTCGTATCGGGCCTCAGTCTTCAGCTGCTTCATCGTGTCTTCCACAGACATCTTCAGCGTGGGCGCCAAAATCTCAGCCGCTTCTCTGGGGTTCTGGGTGGCCCAGGCCGCTGCTTCATTATAGGCCTTCACAACAGCCTGATAAACCTTGGGATTCGAATTGGCCCACTTGGTGTTCACCACCACTTGAGCGTTGGGCATCCAGCCTCCCGGATTGGGCCATAGGGCGGCCAAAGATTTCATCCCCTTCTCTCTTTCCAGCACTGCAAAGGGAGGGCTCGTCAGGTGGGCATCGATCTGTTTCGTCACCAGGGATTGATAAGAAATGGGGTGCTTCATCTTCACGATGAATGTATCCAAAGTCTTTGCATCATAACCATTGTTCTTGAGATACCACTGCAATGCGATATGGTTCGAACTCCCTGGAGCAGGCGCACCGATCTTAAAGCCTGCCTTGGACTTGGCCAACTTGACGAACTCGTGAATATCCTTGACATCCGTATGATAGGTAATGAGCTCATGTTTATAAGCGGTCATCACATCGGCTGTCTTGGTAGGGGCCCCTTTGCTCCATCCTTTAATAAAGGGCGCAAAGCCGGATATCCCCACCTCTAAGCGCCCTGCAATCAGCGCGCTCCTCACATCAGCCCCAGAGGCAAATCTCGATTCAACGACTGAGCATTCTGGTGCATACTTCTCTATCAACTTCTTCTGAACCACAATGGTATTGACAGCACACCAGAGTCCATACTGCTGTGCAATCCGTACGCTGCATGCCCCATGTGCCGTCTGTGGATGCACAAAATAGAGACCAACAAATGAAAAAACGATAAGCGCCGCAACCACCAATCTGATCGTTTTCATGGTTCGCCACCTCCTTGTAAGCTAAAGGTTATCTGTTTGGTTTCCTTATGATCCTTGCCCCTTTTCCTTACTTACACATTCGGCAACGGTGCTAAAGAAGCGCCCTCACCCTTATTTTCTCACCCCCTTTTAGGCGCTTATATAGAGTTTAGTAAGGACAAACTCCCGATGGCCGAGGGCCTCGGTCGCGGTAAACCGACCATTGCACGTTCGCACCATCAACTCTATCAACTTGTCTCCGGCTTCATCCAGGGTCATCTCCCCCCTGAGAATGGCCGAGACATTTAGATCAATGTGCTCACTCATGGTCTCGCAGGTGAGTGGGTTGGCTGAGAGCTTAATCACCGGTACAATGGGATTACCAACGATGTTGCCCTGGCCCGTTGGGAAGAGATGGACCACAGCACCCGATGCGGCCCAAAGGGTCACTGCCTCAGCGGCGGCCGAGGAGGTGTCCATAAACCACAATCCCTTGCCCGTTGGGGCTTCAGCCGGCTTCAGTACGCCCACATACTTTCCCTTCTTCCCGATCTTTTGCAGGTTCCCAAAGGCCTTCTCCTCGATGGTGGTCAAACCGCCCCTGATGTTCCCCTTGGTGGGCTGTGAGCCGGAAAGATCATCTGTCTTGAACTGGAGGATGATGTCGTTGTACGCATTAAAAGTCTTCATAAACGCCTCGCCCGCCTCTGGTGTGGCGGCGCGTTCTTTACAGACATGCTCCGCACCCATGATTTCAGAAGTCTCCCCAAAGCAGGTGGTCGCCCCCATCTCATTAAGCTTATCAAACACATTCCCCACCGTGGGATTTGAGGCGAGTCCTGATGTGGTATCCGACTCTCCACATTTTGAAGAGACATAGAGCTCATCGCAGGAACACTCTGTCTTTTGAATTTCTGAAGCCCAGTGGACGTACTCCTTGGCCTTGCGAGAGGCCATCTCGATGGTCTTGAGGTCCCCGTATCGTTCAATGGAGAAACCCTCTACCGGTTTCCCCGTTTTGGCTATCCCTTCCACGATCCGGTTGGTCCATTCTGGCTCAATGCCAATCACCACCACCGCAGCCACGTTAGGATTGGCCCCTGTGCCAATGAGCGTCCTGAAGAAGAGTTCCAAGTCCTCGCCAAACTGGAGTCGTCCATACGGGTGAGGGAGGGCCATGGTCCCTTTGATGTTGTTGGCCACTGCCTCGCTAGATGCATTGGAAAGATCGTCCAGGGGGAGAATGATCACATGATTCCTTACGCCCACTCTACCATTTTCTCGCCGATAACCCATAAATTTTGGAATTTCCATTCTTACCACCTCTTCGTCTTCAGATTGTGAATGTGAACGTGATCTCCGGCTTTGTAGTCTGCCACAACCTTGCCAATGTCTTGTCCATACTTGATCACCGTGTCTCCCGCCTTAGCACCCTTCAAAGCGATTTTGTGGCCCAGGGGAATATCCTTCAGGGCCTTCATTTCGATGGACTTCTGGCTGTCCATGAAAAGCCCCTTTGCCGTCTCCCCTGCCTTTATGTCCACTGTGGCCACGCCCACTGTGTCTTCTTTTTCGTGAACTAGAAACTGAATCATGGTTCATTCTCCTTTCTAACCCCGTCTATCATATTCTTTTTGCTTTTGAAAGATTAAAATAGTTTATAGCTTCTCCACCTTCCAGTATGGTGCCCACATCGCGGCACACGGATGAAACCACACGCTCTTGCCCCTCTCTCGTAAAGGCCCCTATGTGGGGTGTCAAAATGACATTTTCCATCTCTGAAAGAGGGCCCTTGTCGGGCGGCTCTTTTTGGCGAACATCTAAACCGGCACCGGCGATCCTTTTCTCTTTAAGGGCCTGTACCAAGGCCTCTTCATCAACCACCTCTCCCCTTGAGGTGTTAATGAAGTAGGCCGTTGATTTCATCTTGCAGAATCGCTCATAGTCGAACAAACCTACTGTCTCTGAGGTGAGCGGCACGTGGCAGGAAACAAAATCAGCCATGCCCAATAATTCATTTAAGTCCATCATTCGGGCAAATGATTCTGAAACCGGGATGGCGTCAGGGTTTGCGTATAAATCGTAAGCCACAATGTCCATTCCAAAGGCCTTGCCCCTCTGTCCCACGCGGTATCCAATCCGACCAAGCCCCACCAGTCCCAAGGTTTTTCCGTAAAGTTCGATACCTGTGGACTCCCGGCGTTTCCATTCACCCGCTTTGGTGGTCTGGTCAGCCGGGACAATCTTCCTTGCCAGCGCCAGCATCATGCCCATGGCTAGCTCTGCCACGGACAGGGCATTCTGTTCTGGCGTGTAGGCAACCACGATGCCTGCAGCGGTGGCCGCATCCAGATCAATATTGTCCAGCCCTGCCCCTGCGCGGCCAATAACCTGAAGATGAGGGGCTGACGCAATCAAATCTGAAGTCACCCTGGTCTGATTCCGCACGATGATGGCCCTGAAATCAACGATCACCTCCTGCAATCTTTCTGGAGTGCTCCACAGCTCAGGCTCAAAAGCCACATCAAAGCGCCCCTTCAAGGATTCCATCTCAGAACCCACAATATTTTCTGTGACCAAAACGTCTCTCATGATATCGCTCCACTTCGGTGTGATGGAATACTGGAATATTGGCCCGCCCTAAGGGACGGAGCATCTCGCTTTTCAATAAAACATCTTCTCCCCTCTTGAGAGTCTGCGTTGTTATTCGTCATCCCGGCCGAGTCCCGCGCAGCGGGATGCGAGCCGGGATCCAGAATGATTTCATATTACACGATCCTCCTAGATTCCGGGTCTCGCCCAAAATCCTTAGGCTCGCCCGGAATGACAGCTTTGTTGAATTTCAACACAGTCTCTGATGGCAGAGAGTTAAGCCTGCCCGCCTTCGCTCCAATGCTCCATTACTCCATTTTTTGTTCTTCTAGTTTGAATGGAATCTTGTATTCCTCACACAATGTTTCAAGCTCTTTAAAGGTCTGGATCCCTATGGGAATTCCAAGCTTCCGATTTTCAAGGGCTGTCTGAAATCTCCTCTCACCCGGGATGAGGATTTCTTCCACTTCTGGCCGTTTTTTGCAGGCCTTGATCTCATCAATCATGGAATCCACGCGCTCCTTAAAATCAGATACATCCATGAAAGCACCAATATCCATGAGACAGAAGAAATGCCCCACATCCTGCTTTCTATCCATATCCTTGTACATGGAACCAATGGAAGACCCAATGGCCGCGCCCGAAAGTACGCTGGAAAAGAGTTCCACAAACAGAGCAAGGGCATATCCCTTATGACCGGCCATGGTGAGAACCGTTCCCATGAGGGCCTCGTCCGGGTCGGTGGTGGGATTCCCCTCCAGATCCAGGGCCCACCCCAATGGAATGGCCTTGCCTTCCTTCTGTGCGGCGATGATGTTGCCGCGAGCCACAAGGGACGTGGATAGGTCGATTCTGACAAAATTGAACGCCTTGCCGGTGGGGAAAGAGGCGGCGATGGGGTTTGTTCCAAAGTAGGGCTGGCATCCCCCTTCAGGAGACATGGACGGTTCGGCCGTGGTCATGGCTATCAAGATCATGTCTTCCTGCGCGGCCCTGTTGCAATAATAGGAGAGTGCGCCAAAATGCTGGGAATTTCGTATGGTTGCTGCCGCAATCCCACCCGCTTTTGCCATGGAGATCAGCTCTTCCAAGACCTTGGACGCCTGTACCTGTCCCAGGCCATTTCCCGCATCTACGGCGATTACGGAAGGGCCTCTCTTATCAAAGGTGATTTCCGCTCTTGGATCAATCAATCCCTTTTGAATCCTGCGAATGTAAATATTCACACGGGAAACCCCGTGGGTAGACAGCCCGTGTATATCTGCGTCAACCAGAGAATCGGCCAATGTTTCCGCCTCCTGGTCAGGCACTTGAGCGCCCTTGGCTATCTCTGTAACAACCTCTTTCACAGCATCTGGGTCATAACGTTTCATTCATTCACCCCGCTATGGCATTCAAGTAAAACATTACTAATTTATCTTAAATATCTATTATCTAATGGGATATTAATTAGTATTTGTGTATTCTTGTGAGAGGGGCCAATCTATTAAACGCGCATGGGGGGTGTCAACCTCTTTGTGCAGCCAGCAGGGGACTTGGACCTCATGCAACCAACATATCACACAATAACTCTTCCCTCGTCAGCTTGCCTGATGAGGTCGCCAGTATCTCACTGAACAATAGAAGACTTTTATCTTCAACGTTGAGCTGTTTATCCCCTTTTTGCCCCAAATCTAAGTCACAAATTGAGTCTGCGCCGGGATCTCGTTTAAGCGCAAAACTGAGTCTGGGAATGAAGGCATTGGACATAGACTCCCATTGCCCTGAAGGGAATGCCATAATCTGGGCCCCAGATACCAAGGCCGTCTTCAAGAGCCCCTCATTGCCTGGAGGGCTCTTATACCTGTAAACCCCAGGATCCGGCCCGGGGACCTCTCCAATGCCCACATCTCCAGCCAGAATTGCTTTGATCTCCGGATTTATAATCTTTTGGTTTTTGGCCCCTTTTTCCACCCATAGGCAACGCCCATTTTCTTCTCTTATCCTTTTTAATAGGTCCACTAACACCCCTGTGGTCAAATCATCAGGCGCATGGAACAGGACCGGTAACAGCTTGGAAGACCTCACCAACTCCCGCCGATGGGTGCTCACATCCTGGACAATATCCATTGCCGTCTGGGTCGCCCTGCTCAGCGCATCCATGAAACCGAGTGCGCCCAAGTCGATCACCCCGAGCGGTTTTCCCAGCCCTTCCAGATCGGAAATAAGGCTGTCCTCATCCTGTCCCGTTAAGTCCTCCCCCACCACAACACTTCCGGCCGCGTTCGGATGCCTCGCCGCGTCGGACGAAAAACCCCTGTCTCCCGTGCTACAGAGAACAAGCAGGCTCTCCTTGACCAATCCAGCGACTTTGTGACAAACGTTCGCGCTTGCTTGATCCAGCCCTAAGAGGAGGACATGATTGCGTATGCCCACCGACCCATCGGGCCTTAGAAAACCAATGAATTCGGTCATAGGCTAACCTCTCTGATCCAACCTAAAACGACGATTATCCTGGAGCAATATTTGGAACCGCAGACTGACGCACTTTGCCTTGGAAAATAACTGAATTATCCTTGGTGCAAAGCACAACTGGATTCCCGCTTCCGCGGGAATGACAGCTCTCAACTCCGTCATGCCCGCGCAGGCGGGCATCCAGGTTCTATTTGAAAAAGTTGTCCATGATCTTGAAAAAGAGCAAATGGCAAAAATCTTTGATCGTTCAGATGGCAAAGCCACTGAACGCTGACCTTGTCCAAAGGGCAAGGGTTTCCAAGTTGAACTAAATGTCCGTGTGTGTCAGCGGTTAATTCATCTATTTAAGATCTTCTAGATCTTCCATCTTGAAGTGAGTGAGATTAACGGGCCTGGTGGTGAGTTCCATGCCGCCTTCGCCTTTTCTTGCGAGATGTATGTTGACTAGCCAGTTCTTATTGTCCGTTTCTTTAAAGTCCTCCCTGTAGTGTGCCCCCCTGCTCTCCTCCCTACGCAAGGCGGAATGAGCCACCATTGTGCAGACTGCGATGGAGTTGCTCACATCAATGATGTTATTCCATTCCATGTTGTATCTGACGAGCTGCCCGTTTTCCACCCGAGCACGATCCACATCTTGCGCCAGCTCATCCAATCGACCAATTGCCTCTTCCATTTGCTTGCCAGTTCGGACAAGACCCACTTTTCCCCACATGAGGTTTTTAATCTCATCGCGGATAGGATATATATCCTGGCCTGACTCGAGTAAAAAGGGCTTGAACCATCGCATCCTGATCTCCTCTGCTTGAGAGTCCCTGAACGGATGGTGATTCTCTTTCAGGGCCAGTTCTGCAGCCATGTCCCCTGCCCTGCGACCAAAGACGGTGGAATCACATATCCCATTGCCACCCAGTCTGTTGGCACCATGGGCCCCGCCCGCGTCTTCGCCGGCCACAAGCAGACCTTTCAAATTGCTTCTGCAATGGATGTCTATCTTCACCCCACCCATCTGGTAGTGGGAAGTGGGGGTGATCTCCACTTTTTCCCTGGCCAAGTCCTTGCCTATATCTTTGACCCTTTCCACCATACCCGGGAATTTTTCCTCTACAAATTTAGCGCCCAAATGGCTCGCGTCCAGGTAGAGGCCGTGGTTTTCTGTGCCCCGCCCGGCCATGATCTCCATGTAACCCGCTCTCGCGACTCGATCTCGAGTCGATCTTTCCAAATGCTCAGGGTCGTACCTTTCCATATAGCGTTCGTCCAAGCCATTATAAAGCCTGGCCCCGGCACCTCGGAGGCCTTCTTCTAAAAGGCTTCCGCTCAACCGGGACTGCCCAGCAATCAGGCCAGTGGGGTGGAATTGAACCATCTCCATATCAACAAACTCAGCGCCCGCCCTGAAACACATGCCCATTCCATCACCCGTCTTATCAACGGAAGGGGCTGAAATTTTGTACATGGATGCGGCACCTCCTGTTGCCACAATCGTCACCTTGGAGTTCACCACAAGCATCTCGCCGGTTCTGATATTGGCGAGCACTGCGCCCACGACCCGGTTCCCGTCATCGGTGGTTAGCAGGTCCAGTCCCCGGGTTTCTTCCAGAACTTTAATATTTCGGGCGAATATCTGATCGGTGAGACGGCCAATAATTTGAATTCCGGTCAAATCGGCCACGTGAACAGTGCGATCAAAAGACTGCCCGGCAAAGGCCTTTTGGTGTATTCTCCCATCTTCAGCACGATCGAAAAAACAACCAACCTTCACTTCCAATTCATGAATTGTTTTGGGCGCATCATTAACCAAGGTCCAGGCCAACTCCTGATCATTGATAAAGGCTCCTCCCTTCAACGTGTCCGCAAAGTGTTTGTCCAAGGAGTCGTTTTTATTCAATACGGCATTGAAACCACCCTGAACCATGCGGCTGCAACCGCTCTTGCCCATTAAACCCTTAGTGGCGAGAATTATCTTCAGATGGGGATTGTTGTCGTAAAGGTGCAGAGCCGCAAATAACCCTGCTCCACCGCTCCCCAAAATCAACGCATCTGCCTTGATAACTTCCACGCTGCCTATGCTCCCTCTTCTTGGAATACTGGAATAATGGAATATTGGAATACTGGTTTTGATAAAGACTTGACGCCCATACCGCTTCCTGTTTCTTTTATCCCATCATTCCACTATTCCACCCTTCCATTCTTCCATGTGGTTGCTGCGCATTACATCACAGTATGCAGACTGAAACAGCCTGTTTCATAAAACGCTAAAGAACCTATTTATAAATACCGAATTTACTCAGCACACACCGTCTCTTCAGATTCTGAATCGACTTCGTGGGTACAATGTTTTTGGGACAGATTTCTGCACAGTTGAACTGCGTATGACAGCGCCATACACCAAATGAGCGGTCCACCACCTTTAATCGCTCTACTCTTATGGCATCTCGTCTATCTGCAATTAATGTATAGGCGCGATTAAGAACGGCCGGGCCCAAAAACTCCTCGTTTGTGGCCACCATTGAGCAAGCGGAATAGCAGGCGCCACAAGTTATACAGTCCAGCATATCGTCGATGAATTCTCGTTCCTTTGCGCCCGGAGACACAATGGCCGGCTCAGTCATCTCCTTCTTTGGCACATAATAAGGCTTAATCTTTTTCCATTTTTCAAAAAAAGGCTCCATGTCCACCACAAGATCCCGAATAATGGGGAAGTTGGGCAACGGCATGAGGGTTATCTTCTCTGTCTTCAGACTGGACACTTGGGTTCTGCAGGCCAAACGAGGTCTTCCGTTGATGTACATGGCGCAGGAACCACACATCCCCACCCGACAAGAAAACCGGAAAGATAGGGTCTTATCGAGATAGTTTTGGATGTGCATGACCACATCTAGGATGGACATATTCTCAAAGCTTGGGAATTGGAAGTCATGGAATTCAGGCGCCACATCACTGTCCGGATTGTAGCGAAAGACTTTGACACTCAGTTGTTCAGTCATCTTCTCTTAGACACTCCCTAGAAAATAAAGACCCAAAATCCATAAATCCCCAAGATCAAGAAACCCATGGCTGCAACGATCAGCAAGCCAAGGACTGCCACTCTTGTTTTCAATCCGAACCCAAAGTCAAGGAAAATAGAATACACACCATAGACGGCGTGGTAGAGACCTACAATCAGCAAGACAATATCCAGTGCGATGAAGAGGGGTGTCCCCAGTCTTTTGATTATCTCACTGTAGTGAAGCACCTCTCCCGTGTGAGCAATATGCAAAAACCAAATGTGTAATCCAAGAACGATTAGCAACACGCACGCGCTGATTCTCTGCAATAACCACGTCCAAGCATTCACAGTTACACTACCTCGTCTCTTAAAATATCACGGCAATAGAGAACGCCCACAAAATAGCTGCTATTGCCATAAAGGCCCAAAACAACACCTTCTGACTTCGCACCCCTATTCCCACGCCCAGATCAAACAACAATATGCGAATACCATTGAAGCCATGATAAAGGGCTGCACCAAGCACCAAAGCCTCCAACGCCTGGAAAACCGGATGACCCATCAAGTATGAGAGCATGGCGTCGAAGGCCTGCTGTCCCCTTAAAAGAGAAGTACTCATCAAAACGATGTGGATGAAAATATAGAGTACAAGCCCTAGTCCGGTAAGACGGTGGAGAATCCAGGCCCACATCCCGATCGTGGTCCATACCTGTGTTTTGGCTTTGAATGCTAGTGAAAGAGCCATTTCATTTTTGGCCATAAGAATTTCCCCATGTCATTATATTTAGCCAAGGACCATTAGGATTCTCCCGGAAGTCATAACATGCCTTTTGGGTGTCCCCTGCCTCAAGAGACTGTGTCACAATTCGTCATCCCCCGCCGAAGGCGTCGGCGGAGGATCCAGAATGATTTGATGTTACCTCAGTTTCCTGGATTCCGGGTCTCGCCCACAATCCCTGGGCTCGCCCGGAATGACAGCTTTGTAGAATTGCGACAAAGGCTCTCAAGGTTGTCGTATCTACTCAACTCCCAGGTTTTTGTACAGTTCAGGCAGCTTCTCTGCAATCCGTTTTTTCACATCAAAATAGAGATGATTCCCATGCGAATCCATGGCCACGATCAAAGGACCAAAGTCCTTCACACGAAACTTGTAGATGGCCTCTGGATGCAGGTCCTCCCAGTAGACCGCCTCCACCTCCTCTATCTGGGTTGTTTCAAGGGCTGCGGCGCCCCCCACAATGGCAAGATAGCATGCACCGAACTTCTTCATCGCATCCAGGCTTCCCTCCAGCAAGCCCGCTTTTCCAACAACGGCCCGCACGCCATATTTTTCGATGAGAGGCGGGGTGAAACGTTCCATACGGGTGCTCGTGGTAGTCCCAATAGAGATCTTCTCCCATTTGTCGCCCTCTTTTCTCAAGCTCGGGGCTGTATGTATACAGATGGCCCCTTTGAGATCCACGGGAGGTTCCTGCTGCTGGTCAAACATGCGAATCTGGGTCGCATCGCGAATGCCAAAAATGTGGCCGTTCACAGTCACCGTGTCACGGACCTTCAACTGCCTCACGTCATCCTCTAAAAGGGGTGTGCTCAGATTGTAATGTGCCATTTTGCCTCTCCTTTCTGGACCTAAAAACCGTATTCTACTTTTCCGTCGGCAAATATCTTTGCGCGGGCCCTTCGAGCCGGCCAACACTGTGTGTTCACAGCGACTGGATTTTGTGTGATGTGGGTGTAGGCGCTCTCAATATGGACCGCCAGGGTCGTCGTATCACCACCAAGGCCCATGGGTCCCAAACCAGTCGCGTTAATCGCCTCTGTTAACTCCTTTTCCATCTTGGCGAGTTCGGGGTCCGGGTTGCTTGAACCCACGGGGCGCACAATGGCCTTTTTGGCCAGGACACTTACCAAGTCGGCGGTGCCGCCTATTCCGACACCAATGATCCCAGGTGGACACGGATTAGACCCGGATGTGATTACTCTGTCGATCACGAACTTCTTAAGGGCCTTGACGCCATCGGCCGGTATGAACATTTGCATGGCACTCATATTCTCAGAACCAGACCCCTTGGGCACCATGAGGATATCCAGATAATCCGCCTCCTCATCGAATTCCCAATGGATAACCGGCAGTCCTGGACCCACGCTGGTCTGAGGATTTACCCGTGTGAGCGGATGGGTCGAACTGCCTCGAAAAGGGTGTTCCAGAGTGGCCCGCTCTGCCCCTTTATCAAGGGCCTTGGTCACCTTGGCACCATCCACCGGGAATTGACTTCCCAGTGTGACCATATAGATGGGAAGGCCGGTGTCTTGGCAGATCAAAAGACTCTTTTCCTCGGCAACCTTTAGGTTATTGAGGATGGTCTTAAAGATCTCCTTTGCCGTTTCATTGGTCTCCCTCTCGTAGGCCTTCTGCAAGGCCTCCTTCACGTCAGGTGGGAGATATTTTAGTGCCCTGATGTAGAGCTCCTTGGCCACGTCCTCCACCAACTGATAGCTAAATTCGGCCATACGCTTACTCCTTTCTATTCCATGAGATCAATATTCTTTAGGGCGTCCTTTCGTACGCTCTCCACATGCTTCCTCATCATGTTTTCAGCAGACAACGCATTCCTTTTCTCAATGGCCTCCAAAATCTTGTAGTGCTCCTTGACCGTCTGCTTTGCCCTGCCCGGTAAAACCACTGTTCGCAACCTGATCACCTGAAGGTGACTGTTCACAATCTCCATCATGTTTCTGAGCACATCATTGCTGCACGCCTCCAGCAGGAGAGAGTGAAACTCCACGTCAGCGGCAGGGTATTTGAGCAGCATGTCCTCATCGTTCTTTGTGGAACTGATCTTTTTGAGGGAGTTTCTAAGTCGATTCAGGATTCGTTCGTCCATGTTCTCTGTAGCCAGCCTTGCCACCAGTCCCTCCAGTACCTCCCTGACCTGAAGAATGTCCACCACTTTCTGTTTGGATTGTGAAACCACAAATGCGCCTCGCCTAGGGATGATCTCCACGATACCTTCGTGTTCCAGGCGAAGAAGGGTCTCGCGCACAGGTGTACGGCTCACCTGTAATGATTGGGCCAATTCCTCTTCGTTGATTTTCTCGCCCGGTTTGATCCTTCTCAAGATAATCTCTTTCTTGAGAATTTCGTGAATGTGGTCTCTCAGGTTTGGGCGTTCCAGGACCTGTCTTGTGGGCGCGTTCTTGGCCATTTCTCATACCCCCGTCTTTACCCTTGCATTTTGTATAATGTATATTGTATGAAATTCCAGCTCTGTCAAGAATAATCTGGAAACAGAGGGGCATAAAGAAAATTGGTGGGCATTTCGTTCTGTTTTTCACTTCCGTTCTAAGACGATTAGGACTATAAAATCGGCCATGCAAAGTTCTCAATCTGCTACGCGTCTAATCCTTATCATGTGTGTTGCCGAGGTGCTTGGCATGGTGGGCGTTTTTGCCTTTCCAGCCCTCCTCCCGCGATTCCTTCAGGATTGGGGTTTGACCAACACGGAAGCGGGTTGGATCAACGGCATCTACTATGCCGGTTACACGGTGACTGTACCGGTGCTTGCCAGTCTCACGGACCGAGTGGACGCACGTCGCGTCTATCTTGCCTCTGCCGCAGTTGCGGCGTTGGCGGCCCTCGGTTTCGCCCTGTTTGCAGATGGATTCTGGACGGCCTGCCTTTTCCGGGCCCTCGGCGGGTTAGGACTTGCTGGGACCTACATCCCGGGGCTCAAGGTGCTGGTGGACCGCCTGCGTGGAACAGCCCAGGCGCGTGCCGTGGGCATTTATACGGCCACCTTCGGCATAGGCACCAGCTTGTCCTTTTTCGGCGCAGGTGAGCTTGGTGCCCGCTTTGGCTGGCGTTGGGCCTTTGCCTTTGCAGCAGCGAGCGCACTGGTTGCCTTGGTTCTCGCTGGCAGTGCAGTTCGGCCCAAATCTCCTGAACCCAGCGAGGCATCAAACACCCGTCTTCTGGATTTCAGGCCTGTTCTTCGTAATCGAAGGGCCATGTCTTATGTCTTGGCTTATGCAGCACACATGTGGGAGCTATTTGCCATGCGGTCGTGGATGGTGGCATTCCTCGCCTTCAGCCTGAGCCTTCAGCCCGCAGGGGAGAGTCACTGGTCTCCTGCCACCGTTGCCGCATTGGCGGCTCTTGTGGCCGTGGGCGCCAACGTGGGCGGTGCAGAACTGGCCATTCGATTCGGCCGCAAAAGGATTCTTACACTCATCATGTGGTGCTCTGCCCTTTTTGCCTTTGGCTTTGGTTTTACAGCGGCACTCCCCTATTCCATTGTTGCAGCTCTATGCGTATTTTACACCATGTTCGTAACCGCTGATTCAGGGGCCATTCATACGGGTGCCGTTTTAAGTGCAGAACCTGAACGGCGCGGCGCCACCATGGCGATCCAGTCCCTATTGGGGTTTGCCATCGCGTCTGTAGCTCCTTTGATAATAGGGATGGCATTAGATGCGACTGGCGGTGGCCTGAGTGTTATGTCTTGGGGAGCTGCCTTTATCACAATGGGGATCATTGTGGCGCTGGGCCCGATTATTTTGGCGCTGCTTGGCCGGGAAACCCGTGGGGAGACTATTTCATGATGCACCAAAACTGTCGTTTCCCGCCCGAGGGAACCTCTGTGACATTTCGTCATTTCTGGATTCCCCTTCGACTTCGCTCAGGGTGGTGAGCCTGTCGAACCACGGATCTCGCGATGCATAGCGTCGCTCGTCCGGAATGACAGGTCATTTTCATTGCGACGCACCCTCAGGCGCCGGGGGATATCGGATTGTGACAAGGCCTCCAAAGGCAAGTGAATTCTAGGGATACCGCTCCGCCCCAGTTCTAGAAAATGGATTTTTGGAGGAGGGAGTTCCAGAGGGCATTGGGTCCCCTGCTGAGCTATATTTTCAGCTTGACAATTTATCCATATTGATGATGTTATTCATAGGATCCTATCCTGAAATTCCCTTCAACCCAACAAAAAACACTTGAAGCGTTTTTTTATCTTTATCTTATAAATGGAGGTTTTTATGAACGATTTTCTGGAATCGGGCAAGAAGAATCCCATCAAAATCCAAGACAACACCTTTCGAGATGGGCATCAGTCTTTGCTGGCCACAAGGATGAGAACAGAGGACATGCTTCCCATTGCTGAAAAAATGGACAGCGTTGGTTTCTGGGCCATGGAAGTGTGGGGAGGCGCAACATTCGATTCCATGCACCGCTTCTTGGGTGAAGATCCCTTCGAGCGCGTCAGGACCTTGAAAGCGCATATCAAGAAGACCCCTTTTTCCATGTTGTTGAGAGGTCAAAACGTGGTGGGGTATCGAAACTATGCGGATGATGTGGCAAAGCTCTTCGTGGATAAGTCCTGTGAAGTGGGCATTGACGTATTCCGTGTCTTTGATGCCTTAAATGACTTCCGCAATTTCCAAACGGTTGTGGAGAGGATCAAAGCCAATGGCAAGCACTTCCAGGGCACCATCTGCTACTCTCTGACCGAGAGGCGCATGGGCGGCGATGTATTCAACCTGGACTATTATCGCAACAAAGCCAAAGAGATCGAGGATATGGGAGCAGATACCCTCTGCCTCAAAGATATGGCTGGAATAATGGCTCCCTTTGATATTGCCAAAATCGTCACTGTCCTGAAAAAAGAGCTCAAGATCCCTATTCATCTTCATACCCACTATACCAGTGGCATGGCCTCCATGATCTATCTGGAGGCTATCAAGGCGGGAGTGGACATTATCGATACCTGTTTGGCTCCATTTGCCTTGAGGACCTCCCAGCCTGCCGTGGAACCCATGGTGGCCACCCTGTATGAAACCACCCGGGATCCGGGGTTCGATCTAAGTCTTTTGCTCGAACTGGGTGATTATATTGAGACCATTGCACCCAAGTATCGCGACTATCTGGCCAAGCACAAGATGGCGGTCATCGACACGGGTGTGTTGGCCCATCAAGTGCCTGGGGGTATGCTCTCCAACCTGGTGAATCAGCTGAAAGAGGCCAAAGCGTTGGATCGTTTGTCCGAAGTGTTCAAAGAGGTCGCCGTTACGCGGAAGGAGCTCGGAACACCTCCTCTGGTCACACCCACGTCCCAGATCGTTGGCGTTCAGGCCGTACTAAACGTGCTTTTTGGCAGATACAAGATGGTCACTAACGAGGTGAAAGACATGGTCTATGGCCTGTATGGAAAGACACCCACCCCAATAGATCCCGAGGTGCGGAAGCAAGTCCTGAAAGGCTACAAACGGGGGGAGACCCCTGTCACCGGCCGTGCCGCCGATTATCTGGAGCCGGAGCTGGACCAGGCCAGGGAAAGGCTAGGAGATCTGGCAAAGGATGACTATGATCTGCTGATTGGTGCCATCTATCCCACGACGGGGGAACAATTCCTCAAATGGAAATATGGCCTGGAAGAAAGGCCGCGTGAAGTCATGGGCAAGACGCTTGAGGATATCCGCAAAGAAGATGAGGCCATGGCCGCAGCCATAGAACAGGTGTGCAGCACCATTCAATAATGCCCAAACCGTGATACGCTATATTTAATAGTCTATAAGTATCAGGCCGACAAAAAAGGGGAGTTTTGACGCTCCCCTTTTTCTTTGTTATGCTGCGAGCAGGGAGTCTGAAGGGTATGAAAGAGGAAGGAGGAGGGGCCGTGAAAGAGACTTCAAAACAGCTTCGGTTCTTTTGTAGACCCATCTTAATTTGCCTACTTCAGGCATTTCTCCTTTTTGGGCCCCTCAGCACGGTGGTCTGGGGGAAAGGCGTTATTAAGATTGGTGTCCTGGAAGAGCCCAAGACACTTAACATCTGGCTGGCCAGTGATAGTTGGTCTCGCAAAGTCTTGAGTCAGATCTATCAACCCCTCTATATTCGGGAACCCAAGAATCTGAGACTCATCCCGTGGCTGGCAAAAGGACAACCTGTGTATGATAAGGCCACAATCTCTTACACGATTAGGCTCAGAAAGGCCAAGTGGTCGGACGGCTCAGAATTCACGTCACAAGATGTGGCTTTCACCGGAGACGTGATAAGAGAGTTCGGGGTTCCCCGATATTATTCTGCCTGGAAGTTTATTGAGAAGATAGAGCCGCTGGACGACCATACAGTGAAATTCCATCTTGGGTCTCCCGAAGCCATCTTTCTTACGAGGACCCTGACCACCCCTATTGTGCAAAAAAAAGAATGGGCAAAGGTGATCGAAATGGCCAAACGGGCTGAAAAACCCTTGGGCCAGTTACTCAAACATAAAGTGGAAAGACCTGTAGGAACAGGTCCCTTTCTGCTTACGGACTGGAGACAGGGGGCCTATATCTTTCTCAAAAAGAATGAACATTTTTTTGGGAAAGAAAAAGAAATGCAGGGATTTGTCCTGGGCCCCCACATTGATGGGATGATTCTCAAGATTTTTGGCACCACCGATGCTGCAATTCTTGCCATGAGAAAAGGAAGTATTGACATGTTTTGGTGGGGGATTCAGTCAGGATACATTGAGGATCTCCTCAAAGACAGAGACGTGGAAATTATTACAAATGAAAAAAGCGCGCTTTACTATCTGGGATTCAACCTCAGGAAGCGTCCTTTTGACGACGTTCACTTTAGGCGTGCTGTGGCCACCCTAATTGATAAGGATTTTATTCTGAGGCGGATACTTCAGGGCTACGCCATAAAGATGCATTCCATTGTGCCCCCTGGCAACACCTTCTGGCATTGCCAGGGCCTTCCCGAGTACGGCGAGGGACTCAAAAGGGAAGACCGCATCAGGAAGGCTTATGAGATCCTCAGTAAAGCGAAATACACCTGGAAAGTTCCCCCTGTGAACGCGAAAGGGGAGGTGGGAAAGGGGGAAGGAATCATTCTGCCCAATGGACGCCCCTTGAAACGTATCACCATCCTCACACCACCTGCAGACTATGATCCCCTTCGTGCCATGGTGGGGATTATGATCCAGGAGTGGCTCAGAATGATCGGCATTCCCGTCCTATCCAGACCCATGGGCTTCAGCTCCCTGATGGATCAGGTCAAGAGACGTCGTCAATTTGATCTTTTTGTACTAGGCTACGGGAATCTTTCTCTAGATCCAGACTACCTGAGGAATTTTTTCCACTCAAAAAATGATAGGCCTCGGGGTTGGAACATGAGTGGGTATTGCAATCCCGAATTCGACAAGATCGCAGATGAATCCTCTCGCACCATGGATGTGGATAAAAGGAGGGCTCTTGTTTGGGAGATGCAGAAAATCATTATGCGAGACATCCCCTATATTCCTCTGTACAATCCCAAATTGATTGAGGCGGTCAGACACGACAGATACAGTGGGTGGGTGAAGATGCTGGGGGGCATTGGGAACACTTGGTCATTCTGTACCATAATGCCAAAATAAGAGAGGCATCGACCTTTAACAGGCTGTTGTTTAAGCCAGTCCGTCGAAAAATCCATCTTTATGGAGCATAACCGACTTCACTGGATTCCCGCTTTCGCGGGAATGACGCGTTGTTTCTTGCTCTAATAACGTAATGTCATCCCCGCGCAGGCGGGGATCCATAGACTTGCTCGATTACACCATTCAAGGCTTTTATTTCAGCTCGCTTTGAGCAACGGCTTTAGAGATCCTTGCCTCGGACACAAAATAGAAACCCCACCTCTCGGAGAGAAGTGGGTTTTATTGTGCCAAGCCCAATATGGTGTCAAATCACTTCTTGGTTTAGCGGGCTACCAATAGTTTCTGCCCTGGGTGAATCGTGTCCGTCTTTTTCATGTCGTTCAGACGACACAATTCATCCACTGAGATACCATACTCTTTACTAATCTTGGAAAGGGTATCCCCACTGCGGACCACGTGATATTGTCCCTGAGCCTGAGGACGCGGTTTCTGTTGTGCGGTATACGCCGCTTTGGCAACCGCTGCACGGAGCTCCCCTGACCCCGGGTTGCTCACAGCGTGCTTTACAAAAATATCTATGGGTCTTACAGCCTTCCCGTAATAGGCCTGATTCCATCCATCTCGCGTCTTTATGACGGCACCTTCAAAATTGGCTCCGGCATAGGCCCCTTTGGATCGTGCGAAGGAAAGGATATCTGCTGTAATGGTTGTTTTGGCGCCCCCACCTACCGGGCCAACGGCAACAGAGGTATCCCCTCCCAGTTTAAAGGATGTGGTAAGGAGCTTATCAATGCCCTTCTGAGATCTCACCATCATAATGACCTCTGCTGCCTCGCCGCCGATCTGGAGCCCGAAGGTCACAGAGCCCAGGGTGTAGAAACCTGGCTGAGTCCACTTGCCTGTTTTCGCATCCTTTACCACGAGTACGCCTCTCCCCCCAGAGCCGCCAAGGATGAACCCCCCCTTCAGTACGCTTGGAGCAATGAGCAGACCCTTGGCCTGATCCAGGTTATCGCGTAGCCAAGACATGTTTTCGTCTCTCATATAGCTCTCGAAAGTAAGACGCGCCTTGTCCACAAGTGCTTGTTGCTCAGCAGGCCCAGCTGGTGCTGTCTGGATGCTCAATCCCAAAAGCAGAAACCCGGCCACAGTGGTAAACGCAATTTTGGACAATTTCATCCTTCTTATCTTCATTTCACTGCCCTCCCCTTTTTCTGTTAATAATTATTGATTTATTCACAATTCCCTGCCGCAAGGTGCCTGAAACCCGCTCAAAATGAATCCTGGAATCACCTCTTTATTCTATCGTGAATATCCAAATAGGCTCAGCGCTTGATTTTATCTCACGAGCGGGATACTTGCCGCCAGCTCGTAGTTGACCACCGCCTGAATCTTATTTTCCAGTTGATAGTAACGCAACACCTTCATCTCGGGCAGAACCTGTCTGAACCTGGGTAAGTAGGACTGGCGAATCTTCAGGCGTTCCGTCTCGATGGCCATGAATTCGTCCATGAGCTTCTTCGCTGCCTGATCAGACATGGCCCCATAGTTGTCAGCATACTCGTCGATCAGTTTGATGGTCCGGTCGTTGATTTTTGCCAGGTCTCTCTGGTACGCCTCATAGACCGGCCAGAAGGCCTTGGCCTCCGATTCCGTCAATCCCATGGTCTCTGCAACAACAAGCTTCTTGTCTGCGCGGATCTTTTCCCGGACGATCTGCATGTTGTCTGCTGGGTTGTCCTGCGCCAGCGCAGGTCCTGCCCCCAGTCCTGCAATAATTAGAAAAGTGAACAAATACGCTATATGCTTCATGTCAAACCTCCTTCTTTACCAATAAGTTTTCGCATTAAATCGAGGGGTGAGGAAGTTGTAAGCGGGTTGTCAGCAATTTATAAAGATCTTGATCTTCACTCGTCCCTTCTGAATAGTCATACTCTATTCACCTTTGATGTGTTTTCAAGGTTTCTCCGGCAGAATTCCGCAAATCACTGGGACTTCTTCCAACCTTTACGGACTTTGCGGGAAATTAGCGTCACGATCGATCATTAACAATAGGGTAAAGTGTGTATTTTTGCGTGAAAAACACGGTATTTCTGGGTATGCCAATGAATCTTATTGAAGGAAAGCAGGGAAAAGGGAGGCCTAAAGTAAAGGGGTAAGTCTATTGACGTCGGTTTTTGCGGATGATACATTTCTGCAAACTGCGGTCGAAAGGCCTGGGATTCTCATGG
>CAJIAF010000249.1_pt1 | contig 20788 bp, 13 predicted proteins | sample 9199141 | NCBI WGS metagenome assembly CAJIAF01 (sample SAMEA7708265, study PRJEB35096) | sediment metagenome | biome: marine neritic benthic zone biome [ENVO:01000025]; feature: sediment [ENVO:00002007]; material: shallow marine sediment [ENVO:03000034] sea grass bed [ENVO_01000059] ...
GAGGGGTTGGGCGAGAATAATGTGATCGGAACGGCTGTTGAGACCCCCATGCCCAAACAAATAGCTCGAGAGGAGAGGGGATCCGTTAACCTCTAATCCTCGGCTGATTCCTCTGGGCTGGCGACGGACCTGGCAATCTCTTGGACCCTGGGGTCATTATCGTCCACAAAATGTGCCAGTACTCCACGGACATCAGGATGAGAGATCCGGGCCATGGCATATGCAGCAGCGGCTCGAACGTCAGGATGGCGGTTTTTTCGAAATGGAAAGAACCCTTGTGCAACGAGGAGTCTTGTCAAGGGATCGATAGCGGTGGGGCTAGCGATCTGTCCCAGGGCACGGCAGCAGGCGATGCAAAGTTCGTCCTCTTTGGTAGAGTCCAAAAGGTCGATCAAGGTCTCATCCAAATTCGGAGGTTTCAGCTTCCCCAGACATTTGATGGCAGAGACAGCCAAGTGGCCTGTCTGGGTCCTTGCCAACTCCAAGAGAAGTGCAATGGTTTGGTTGTTGTTCAGGCGCTCAGCCAGGTGAAATGCGGCCTGTCGTACCTGGGGATCCTGGTCTCCCAAGGCGTGCGTCAGTTCATTTGTCAGATCGGAGGTGAGGGTATCAATCACATCCAGGATTCGTGAACGTTCCTCTGGGGTGACCTCTAGGACCAGTAACTCTTTAAGGCGATCGGCCACAGCAGGTCCCTGCTTCTCAAGGAGCATGGCTGCGATCTTCCGCGCCCTGTAATCATCCTCCTGTTTGATGATGTCAATGAGAAACGGTACCGCTCCTTGCCCAAGACCGGCCAGCAACTGGGCCGCGTTTCGCAACCGAGTCGGTTCTCCAGATTTTAAGTCTTCCAGAAGAAGCTTTTCTGTGGAAGGTTCCAACTTCCTTTTCAGCCTCTTTGCCAATAGCTGGGCATGGGAGTCCTTAACTTCCTCCAGTTCTCGTTGCCGCTTCTGCAGATGTGATAAGACCCGGCCAGCCGTGCGGTACTCTACGAATTGGATGAGAATCGTGAGCATTCTATCAAAAAGTGCCGCCATCTCCGCCATCACATCTGGATTATCCTCATTAGAAAAGGCAGAGAGAAGGGGAGCGGCAAGAAGCCTAACAAAGTCATGCTGAAAGGCGGGCGTGAGGCTGTCCAAAAGCTCTAGACAGAGCTGGATGGCTCTTCTGCGATCTGCAACTTCTTGGTCCGGCAGATTTCTAAAGAGTTTGAGGATCGCCTCCTTGATCTCCTCTTCTTCTTTATTGAGCAAAAGTTCCTTTATCTGATCCTGGAAATTGTCGAGTAGAGAGGAGAACGGTACGTCCTCCACCATCTCCATCTGTTCATCGGGCTGATGTTCTGCTGCAGCCATTGTGCTGAGTATTCGGAATTCGCCCGTTGCTGACGGCCCTACCGCTTCCGCAACTTGAACTTCGTACAGGTGACGGTCAAATAGAATGCCAGCCATGCCCTTCTCCTTGGCAAGGCGCTTCCAGAATTTGCTGTCCACGCCTCGAGGGAGATCTCCGAGGGCGCCAATGAAGGCCTTCAATTCCTGTTCGGTAAAGCGCTTCATAAAGGTGATGCTGCTAAGGCCGATGGTTCCCAGGTATTTATAGAACGTGTCAGCAAACACTTTGAACTGGGAGCTAACAAATTTTTCTCCGTTGACCAACAATACATCCTCAGCTCGAGAAATGGTAAGAACCCCTCGACTTTTGATGTAGCTGCGCACATGTTTTACAACCTTCTGCAGGACAGTGGTTACGGCGTTGCTCTCCAAGGGATAGAGCTTAATGGTCCTCCCCGCACTGAGTATGCCACGTAGGATCTCGGCCAGCAGCCTCATCTCCTTTCGACGATTCTCATCGGCTACGTCAGCAGTAACTCTTTGGCGGGCTAATTGGTCTCGTGCCGGGTCATTCGCCTTGCCCCTCCTTGTGTAACGGATCTGTTTTAGATCGATGTGCTCCAAGTTGTTCTCAATCATCAGCCGTTCCCAGTGGCGTTCATCAAAGGTCTTCTGCTCGGTTCGGCCAAAGGCCTCCAGCATAACTTCCACCTCACCCTCAGTGAGGCCTTTGAGGAAGGCGACTCCTTTTAGCTGGAGCTGGTTAAGGAGTTCAAGAAAACCCTTGGCGATCACCTTGAAGTCCTTGGTCGCGATCTTCTGTCCATTGACCACCAGAGCCCGTTCAATTTGCATGATATTGAAGTGTTCATTCTTTTCGAGAATTCCATCGATTCTGGTCTTCAACTTCTGGGTGACGTCGATAACAGGCTTACTGCCGGGTGGATAAAGCTTAATATTTCGGACCGCAATCATAAACTCGCGTATCATATGGGGGACACGGGCCAGACCGTCAGCGTCCAAAGGGACATCCGCTCCAGCCATCTCGGCCGGTTCTTCGGCGGTGTAGAGGATTGCTTCCTGGGCATTGAATTTCGAGGCGTTTGATGTTGAGAGGATCCGTTCGTATGTTCCCGCCTTTTCCTGGTCCGTGGAACGCTTAAAGTGGTAAGCAAGGGTTGCAGCAGAGGGCAGGAGCTGGCGCTGATAGAGTGTTTCTTGATAATTACCAATACGCTCGTGAAGTTCCTGCTTTCTGTTCTGGTCTATGGACCCATAAGCAATCTCCATGACGCGTTTCCCCAAAAAGCGTATCACCTCGTCGTTTAGCTGAAAGTCTGACTGGAGAAGACCTTGGGCCACGGCCTGATCTATAAACTCCAGCACCTTCGCTTCCATGGCCTCCGAACTTCCTATGAGCATACTGAGCGAGACATCATCGCCAAGAGCGGATACCTGCTCAAGCATTTGCCTGCTGTCTTCATCCAGGGCGGCAATTTTTTGGGTGACGATCTCTTCCAGGGACTTGGGGAGATAGCCCTCCTCCACGGGTCGGATAACCCATCGCTGACCGACAAGGGTAATCTGTTGGTCCATGACGAGTTTTCGTAAGATTTCGCTAATGAAAAGGGGATTTCCTTGTGTAATCTGGAAAAGGTCATTCTCAAAGTTTTCAGGTTTATCCAGATTAGGGAATATTCTCTTGACATGCCTGGCTATTTGAGCAGCTGTGAGGGGAGTAAGGGAGATCTTTTGAAGGCCCAGTTCCTCACCGTAGGCCGCGTGGAATCTTTCCAGAGGACCTTTCTCTCCTGCCTTAGCCTCCTTGGTCTCTGAGGAAGTACCGCAGATAAAAAGTGGGAGGTCATCTCTCATCATCAATTTGCGCAGGAGGAGCATGGTTGCCTCGTCGCCAAAGTGCAGGTCATCAATGAAAAGGAAAAGAGGGCGTTGACCCACGATCTTGGGAATGAAATGAACCAGGGTGGTGAAGATGCCTTCACGGAACTCCCCCTCTTTCTCATCTATCGGGGCCTCATCGGCCTCTCCAAGCTGTGGGATAATTTGACCCAAGTAGGAGAGCTCTTTGGGATTGAGTTTCTCTAGGACTTTTGCACCTTTATCTTTCCGTTTATTCAGCATGTCTATGAGGATTTTCGTGGTCAGATAATAGGGACGGAACATCTCCTGAGAGGCACCGTTGACTTTAACCTGCCAGATCTTCTTCTTTTTGAGATTTTGGCGCATCGCTTCGAGGACCTCTGTTTTGCCCAAGCCGGGAGAGCCTTCAACAATGAGAAATTGGCTTTTCTTCCGACTAAAGGCTTTAAGGGCGCTGGTCACTTGTGCCAGTTGCTTACTCCGACCCACCAGCTTGACGTCCTCGAGTTGGTAAATGGCTGCTTTGTCAAACACATCCTCCAGGGCCACCTCAGTGGCGTTCACATAGCAGTCTCGGCCCCTCTTTTTCGCGGAATAGAGGGCCGTATCAGCCCTTTGGATGAGGGCCTTGCTGTTTTTGGCATCTTCAGGGGCCGAAGCGATTCCAATGCTAAGGGTGATCTTCAGGGGGGTGTCAACAGTGCCAGGCTGAAAGGACTTCTCATGGACCTTTTTGTAAAGTTTCTCGCCCCTCTGCAGTGATGTCTGCTTATCTGTTTGAAGCAGAAGCATGAACTCATCACCCGCATAGCGAACGGCCAAACCGTCATTCCCCGCCACCTCTTGGATCAGGCCTGCCACCCAAATCAATGCCTGGTCGCCGATCTGGTGGCCATACCTATCATTGATCCGCTTAAAATTATCCACATCCATCATGAGGAGGGAGAAAGGACGCTGTTCCAGGGTGTCCCATTCGACTTTGGACTGAAGGTATTGGTAGAGGAAACGTCTATTGTAGATGCCGGTCAGTTCATCCTCGAAGATGAGGCGTGAAGGATCTTTCCCGGAGTGCTCCAGGAAGTTGAAGAGTTCTTGGCGTTGCTCCATGGGGGTTGGGTTGATAACAGTTTAATTTTACTATAAAAAGCATACGAAAAATGGCGCCAAATGTCAAGCTGGAAGATTTGTCCCGGGTCCTCCCTGAGCCGGTATTTTTCCACCATTCTGGACGGAGATATGCGCCGAGGGCCAGAACGGGGAAAGAATGGGTGGGTGGCACGAGACATTGAGCGGATAGAGGAGAGCGTGCCATCATCTGGCGTGCTGATCAGGGCGCCTAGGGTTCGGAGATTGTGGTCACGGTCTTGGCGGCCTCTCGCAGTAGGCGCTGTTTGGTTGCGAAAAGGGTGGGGCTGAGACTCACATGATATCTGTGCGGATTGTGAAATCGCTTGTAAGCGGGATCCAGCTCCTGCAGATTCTTGAGGGAATACTCCCTTATCGTATGAAGGGAAGGGCTCTCATAGAGGAGTTTGCCTTTTTGAAATATGGGTACCATGAGTTCCCGCACCTTGAACTGTTTGGGGTAGGTCTTATAGACATGGTGGAACATGGGATGATAGGCTCGAAAAGGGCGTCCTTGGGGAATTTTCTCTTCATCGAGAAAAAGCACGTCACCTCTCATCTCACCTTTCCTATCGTACATCCTCACCACCTTTTTGAGACCCGGGTTCATTATCTTTTCAGGGTTATCTGACCTTTTGATCTTGGGCACCATCCTTTCGCTGCCCTCATCCAGAGCGGTCAGTTTATAAACGCCCCCAAGGGCAGGGCTTGAGAAGGAGGTGACAAGGCGTGTCCCCACTCCCCACGTGCCCACTCGGGCTCCCTGCCTTTTGAGGCTCTCCACGATCCACTCATCCAAGTCACTTGAGGCCACAATGGTGGCGTCCGGAAAACCAGCCTCGTCCAACATGCGCCGGGCCTCTTTGCTCAGGTAGGCGAGATCACCGCTATCCAAGCGGATCCCACGGATTTCATGTCCTTTTTCCCTCAGGTCCTGGGCCACCTTTATGGCGTTCGGCACGCCACTGTGGAGCGTGTCATAGGTATCTACCAGCAATACGCAGGCGTCTGGATATACCTGGGCGTAAGCCTGAAAGGCCTCCACCTCTTCGGGAAAACTTTCCACCCAGGAGTGGGCGTGAGTCCCACGCACCGGTATGCCGTAGAGACGACCCGCAAGCACATTGGAGGTCCCTTCTACCCCGCCGATGTAAGCGGCACGGGAGGCCATCAAGGCTCCATCTGGGCCGTGGGCCCTTCTCAGACCGAAATCTACCACAGGATCCCCCTGGGCTGCCCAAAGGACCCGAGCCGCCTTAGTGGCGATGAGTGTCTGAAAGTTCATCACGTTGAGGAGCGTGGTCTCGATAAGCTGGGCCTCGGGTAGAGGTGCGGTGATTCGAACTAAGGGTTCATGGGGGAAGACCACTGTTCCTTCGGGAATGGCCCAAAGGTCCCCGGTAAATTTGAAATTCTCCAAATAGTTGAGAAACTCTTTGGAAAACATGCTTAGCCCCTCGAGATAGGAGAGGTCATCACCGTTGAAACGCAGATTCTGTATATAATCAGCCACATCCGCCAGGCCGGCCAGTATACAATACCCGCCATTATCTGGGACAGTTCTAAAAAAATAGTCAAAGTTAGCCCACTGCTCTTTCTTCCCTTCATGGACATACCCGCCCACCATGGTGAGTTGATAGAGATCGGTCAATAACGCCCATTTGGACCACATGTAAAAATCCTCCTAACGAGGTTCCTCATCTTGTTATTGATTTAGTGTTCTATAATGACCCTGGCATCCACGGCCAGGGCACCTTCACCTTCAGTATAGACTATGACCGGATTCACATCAATTTCCCTAATTTGGGGAAAATCGATCAACATTTGAGAAAGCCTTACCAGAAACGCCTCTATGACATTTATATCAGAAGGTTTTGCCCCTCTGATACCCGATAGGATCTGACGCCCCTTGATTTGGTTGATCATGCGACCGGCCTCCTCACGATTGATGGGGGCAACGCGCCAGGCCGCGTCTTCAAGGGTCTCCACAAGAATCCCACCCAAACCGAAAAGAATAACCGGTCCAAAAACTTCATCACGCTTGCCACCCAAGATGACCTCTTGGCCTTCTTTCACCAGGGGCTGAATAAGCACTTCCAGTTCACTGCTATCTGCAAGGGACTGAAAATCCCTGAATGCACCCTTGATTTGTTCCTCTGAATCGAGATTCAAGCTGACGGCCCCCAAATCGGTTTTGTGAGAGATGTGGGGACGGTTGATTTTCATGACGACCGGACCATTAAAGGATCGCCAGGCCTCCACGGCCTCATCTGATGAGAGGGCTAAGCGGTACTCCGGTATGGTGAGGCCATAATGCCTAACAAGATCCAAGGAGTCCCTGAGCAAGAGGGATTCCTGACTCGCAGCCTTATTGAAGATGGCTTCAGCCCCTTTTGCGTCTAGATCCTGGATGGTCTGGGCCTCCATGGGGATGGGTCTTCTGGATGCCCAACTGTGGGATAGATGAAAAGCACGCATGGCGTTCTCCGGGGCAGAGAAGATGGGGATTTTGGAATGCCTCCTCAGGTATCCCATTTCCGCGGCTTCTGTGAACACAAACAGGGCAACAGGCTTCTGATATCGCTCCACCAGTTTTTCCACCTTGTAGACCAGGTTGCGGGAGGCCTCCCTTTCATAGCCTCCTCGGCGGTAACCGTGCCCCAGCATGACCCCATCCACGTCCTCACGCTTTAACATCTCCTCCACAATATATTCGTAAAATTCCAGGTCGAAGAGATCTCCCAGGTCCAAGGGGTTTTGCAGTCGAATCACATGAGCCCTGAGTCGTTTCTCCACCATTTTCAGAAATTCTTCAGGAAATGGCGGAAGTTGGAATCCGTAATGGGCACAGGCATCCGCTGCGATGACCGCATGACCTCCGGATCGAGACACCACGGCCAGCCTGTTGCCTTTGAGAGAAGGTAGAGTGAGGATCTTAATGTAGTCCATGGCATCATCCATTGTATTGACACGCACGCAGCCCGCCTGCTCCAGGGCATGATCCACCAGTTGATCATCAGTAAACAGGGCAGCCGTATGGGAATGGGCGATCTTTGCGCTCGCTTTGAACCGGTTTGACTTATGAACCAGGATAGGTTTCTCGGATTTTGAGGCAATTTCAATAAATCGCCTCCCATCCGTGAATCCTTCCAGATATAAAAGGATGATCTTCGTGCCTTCGTCATGGATCAGATATTCCAAGAGGTCATTTTCATCCACATCCAGTTTGTTGCCCAGGGAGACGAATTTGTTGATTCCAATATCCTCTTCTGCCAGGAACCCCAGATAGCTCAATCCAACGCCGCCACTCTGTGCCAAAAGAGATACGGGACCCAGAGAAATTTCTCTTCGCAGCTGGATGAATGGAAGGGCTACTCCGTTTTCCAGATTGGTGACGCCGATCCCATTTGGGCCGATAAGACGAATGCCATACTTTTTGGCCACATCCATACAGGCATTTTCAAGGGCTCTTCCCTCTCCGCCCAATTCAGAAAAACCGGCTGACTCAATGACCACCCATTTGATTCCCTTGCGGCCACATTGTTCTAAGATCCCTGGAATAGTCTTTGCTGGCGTCAGGATCACGGCGAGATGAATGTCCCGGTCAATCTGCTCTACAGAGGGATAGATCTGCTGCCCAAAGACGACCCCTTTTTTCAAGCCTACAGAGAGAATCTCCCCCTCGTACCCGAACATGAGACAGTTCATAACGATGTTCTTCCCAAGATTGTTCCGTTCTGGAGATACACCAATGACCGCAATACTCTTGGGATAAAAGAAGTTAGAAAATTTATCATGTTTGCTCATCAGTGCCGTTTCCTTCTTCTGATTTTCCTGGCCTCCTCTTTCCAGCCCTTTTGCTTCTTGCCCCTGGTGCGGCGAGAAGGATCTGGGTCCCTGTTTGAATCCAGAACAAAGGTGCCAGCCTCAAAATCAGGACCCCTCTCCTCTCTCTTCCTTTCAGGGATCTTCCCATCCTTTTTGGATACGGGCGGGCCGTTAATGAATCTGGCAGGAACTTGGTCGGTCAGGAAAAGATTGCCAAATGCGTAGAATAAGACTCCCGCCTCTTGTGCGGAGGCAGCCATAATCTCCAAGACGACGGGCTTCTGATCTCGACGCCGTCCGATTCTTTCGGCCATATCTCGATCCGAGGAAAGGACAATATATTTACCCTCCATGGTTGCCAGGCCCTTTTCCATGACAACGGGATGGGCCCTTCTCCTCACGGCAACGAAAAGGATTTTGGGTGGGAACTGTGATGGATTCTCCAGATCGAGATGCCAACGCCTATCCAGGGCCCTAATGCCGTTCTCATTGGGTTGGAAAAGGGCTCGGTCCTTTCCTAACAGGACCTCGTTGATGTGACCCTTTCTCACATAGCCCCAGCCAGGCTCCTCATGAACAGCCCAAAGAAATTCCTTGTATGTGACAAAGCCTTCAGTGTCTGGCACGAGACCGAATTCGTCAGGGTTATGCGCCAGAATATAGAGCATAAAGCGGGCCAGGTTATGGGTCTTTATCTGGTTTCTTTTGGACACACTTACTGCCTTTTATGCTTCGCCTCCCCAATTATCCGTACGCAGATCTGCCTTTCAAAACTTGATATCAACAAGACTGTCGAAAAACCGCCTTCTTAGAGGCTGATGGAAAATGTCCATATGCAAGGCTTCCGAAATCCCGAGGAATGAGGCATACGTAGAAGTACGCCGCAGTGACGAGGGATGAGGGTAACGCAGCCCTTCGACTTTGCTCAGGGCCATGAGCTTGTCGAATGGCAGATGGGCGTTTTCCGTCAGCCTCAACAGCAGCTCCCTTTGTTGGCACCTGCTTCTGGCGAGCCTGGCAGGGGCTCACCAGGGTTTTCCGGCGACTCAATAATACAGCAACATGAATCGCCTTTTCTTCCCAATGCTGTATTGATGACCGCAGCGGCGCAGCCCACCCCTGCCCTTACGCTGATGGCGTCAGCAGGACAATTCATGGAACAGGCCCCGCATTCTATGCATGCGTCGCGGTTCTGGATCACGGCTGTCCCATTGTTCAGACCATACACGGCATGGGGGCAAACGAGGAGACACATTCCACAGCCGACACACTTTTCAGGGTGCATGCCCAGCGTTACCACATCCTTGAGATAGATCATCCTGCCCATGATTCGACACCTCGATAGTCTTTCTAACTGACTGAAACTAACCAACCTTTAACAGGGCCATTTTTATGCCATGCCCCTATTCCAACATTCCATTCGCGTAGCAACGCGAAGCTGAGTCCAACTCCTTATGCCAAGATGAGGGCGCTAACCCATAACGCGAGGCCAGCGAAACCGGTCCCAATCTCCAAGGGCAGTGCCCAACGCATCTCTTTCTTCACGCCGGAAAGAGAGGTGTAAGTGGAGGCACCAGTAAAGTTCATGGCCAAATAGGTGGTGGCAGCGAGAACCAAAAGACACCAGGCCAAAATCTCCAAGCGGGCCTCCCAGGCATCCAAATCACCCCAATGTGAGGCCAAGAGCAGTGCTGCTGCCAGCAGTCCTATAACCAGGCCTTTAAAGGAGAAGGCACGCCCGGGAAGCCAGGGAAGCAACAGAGGAGTGAGGACTGCTCCAGCCATGATGGCGGCAAGGAGGGCTGGGATTGAGAACAGGCCATAACTCAAGATGTTCTCCCAGAATCCTCCGGGTCCCATAAAACCACTGAGAATAAGTATTACAGGCACAATGATAACGACCGCCTTCAGGGCCTCCACCAGCTCCACCGGGATGAGCACTATCCTTTCCCAGGTTGTAAAGGTCTTTATTCGCATCTCTGGGGTCGCTTTCAATCCGGCCTCCATGAAGACGGGCAGATCTTTGGCCTTAATGGGGCCATATATGACTTTAAAACCGGAAAGCTTCTTCACCTCATGGGCCGCAACCCCTGGGCCAGACAATTGGGGCAGGATCAAATTCCGGTGGCTGACAATACGGTCCAGGCCGCTAGATTGGATACGCCTTACCAGTTCTGTGGTTCCAAAGGTCCCCTTTCCCGCCGCACACCAGACGTTAATCCCTTGGGTATCCAGAACCAGAATCCAGACATTGTGTCCGGGAAGGGACTCGCGCAGTCGGTCAAAACTCATTTTGTAATTGGCCGTGACCAGAAGCGGGGATTGCGCATTGGGCGAACCCAGTGCATAAAGCCCCGGTTCTATGGTGAAATGCATTCGTCCAATCCCCCAACGGGCCTTGAAACTCCCCATACGATCGGCCCAAGTGAGTGAGGAGGAAATCCGTGGGATTTCTCCCACGGGTGTTTGGATCGAACCTGCGACAAAGGGCTGTTCCAGGCTAGGTGGGCCCAACTGGGCCTCTCCTCCCTTGGGTCAGCAACTTGTACTAAGTGTGGGCAATGCATTCACACCAGCACTTTCAGCTTCCTTTAGAGCGATTGTTTTCTTATCCACTAATATCATCTCCTCCAAGACACTTATATGCGGCAGGGACCCACAGAACAGGCATGCCGCATGGCATGCAAAAAGATTCTTACACCCTCATAGACTTCTTCTTGTTTCTCTTCTGGGATTCCAGTCTGGATCACATCTACAAACCTTGAAATACAGGCCCAGACCCGTTTACGAACAGACTCCCCATCCTTGGTTAAGGCCAGGGTAATTGCTCGCGAGTCTTGATGTGATTTTTTCCGATGAACGAAACCTTGCTTGACCAAGGGACTGACCAGACGTGTCGTGGTGCTTTTGTCCACAGAAAGTATTTTATGAAGCTCCGAGAGTCTCATTTGTCCCTTTTCTGCCACGAGATCAAGGATGAAAAATTGTGAAAACGTGAGATCTTCACAAAAGACCGCTTCCTGTTGGCAGCACCGGATGGCGCGCGACAAGTCTGATAAGAGCGAGAACATCTCGCGATTACTATGAGGAAGCTTCTCGTGCATAGTTGTAGCATACAACTAATTCATTCTTTGTCAAGGAAAAAGTTTGAAAAAAGGCCTCCTCAGAGGTAAGGAGGAGCAGGCGATGTTTAATTTGGCAGATAAGCGCAATTTTCCCGTTGAAACAAGGGACAGGTCCATCATATTTTGGTATAGTTAAAAAGATGAGAGTTGCGGCGTTCGGTCAGAGAGACGCCATGTGCCGCAGTCCTCGTGGGTCATTGGGAGGGAGGCATTTTATGAAGTTCCGTTGTCCTGTGTGCAACACGGCCTACACCATACCGGAGGAAAAGTTCTCCGAACGCGTCGTCAAAGCGGTTTGTAGGCAATGCAGCGCGAAGATGATCATTGACCCTCTCTCTAAGACTGTAGAAGCCGCCTCCGAGACAGAGTCCCCCATCTCAGGACAGACCACCAAACCCGAGTCATCCCCGGGGCGCCCAGGAGAAGTTTCACCCGAACAACAAACCCCGAAGAAACAACCTCCCGAGACCACAACGCCCCAAGAGCAAGATACAGTAATGGGTATGTCACCGGCATACCCGAAACACAGGGATGCCCTGATTATCGGGATGGTAGGCCTATTCTTGGTCATAGTTCTGGTTGTGGGGTATCTCCTCGTAGGTGGCACACAGATAGCCTTTCGCGAATTTAAGCAGAACCCCATCAATTACCTGACAAGATTCATTAACGGATATGAGACACATAAGGTCTGCGAGTCTTATCTTCGGCGCAATCAAAAACTTTTTCGTGGCCTTGGGAGAGACTTGAGATTTACCGTGGTCAAAGAGGAGATCAGGGTCCTGAAAGGGGAGAAGACGGCCAGACTTCTCATCAAAGCCAAGGGGCGTTCAGGGACCCAGAATGTCCTCTTCCAACTTAAGAAACGCCAAGGGCGCTGGCGCATCTATTATGTGGGCATAGAGCTTCCGGATGGTAAATACAAAACGCTATACCCGAAACAAAGATCATAAGTCCCCCTGACAAAAATCCCCCTTGACCCACCTCAGCCTTTGATCCAAGCCTTTTGGCAGTGAGCCCCTGAGTTCGACCGACTCGGCTGAGGACTTGAAGAGAGGCTCGTGTGGAGAACTCGAGTAGGAGCTGCCCGGGCTGAGAAAGTGGTCCCATGCAGGGGGAAAGAAAAGGGGAGAGGGACCAGATGGGAAGATAAGGCAATGGCAAATGAGATTTCAGGGGAGAGAGCAGCCTTCTTGGCACAGGACTACAATCGGGGGTTCATAAGGTATTGCCAGTTAAAAGGAGAAGTTATCAAGAGGGGGTATTTTCAATCTAGTGTGGAGATTGAAGATCACCATCGGCAGCAGGATGGTTTTATCCATGCAGGGCTTATGGCGACTATGGCAGACCATACAGCGGGGTACGCCGCCTACAGCACAGTGTCCGAAGGATTTCGGATCCTGACCATTGAGTTCAAAATCAATTTCTTGAGGCCAGCTTTTGGAGACTCCCTTGTTTGCCACTCCAAAGTGATCAGAGAGGGGAATAAGATCATCATCTCAGAATCGGAGGTCTTTGATGTTCGGGGAAAGAAGGAGACGCTCGTAACCAAGGCTCTGGTCACCCTAATGGCCGTGGATAAAGAGAAATTGATTTCCGCCCACCAGAAATAGTTAGTCGTTTCCAGACCCGCCTCCTGTGCTCGTGGTATAGGTGAGCTTTGCTTGTGAAATGATTATTCAATATACGGCTGGTAAAGGAATTGAGTTTTGCGTGTGTGAGGCCACGCCCCTTTTCTCAAGGCCATATCTATATAGTGAGAGGGAAGTGCCCCAATATTTGGGGTTTAAGGAGTGAGTTGCAGATTCCCAGAAGCTCAGAGGCGCAAACCCCAAATATTGGGGCACGGCGATGCCCGGTGGATTTTTTTTGAGATATGGCCTCTCGAAAAAGGGCGTACCCTCACTTCGCCCCCTTGTGGTGTGTAATCAGAGCCGGGTCCTTTGGACCCGAATTCTTTAGAGGGTGTCGAAAAACCGGATTCTGAGAGGCTGATGGAAAATGTTCATATGCAAGGCTTCCGAAATCCCGAGGAATGAGGCGTACATAGAAGTACGCCGCAGTGACGAGGGATGAGGGTAACGCAGCAGATGGGCGTTTTCCGACAGCCTCTTACTTAGACTTGAACTCCTCAAATTAATTTGAAAAAGTAAATTGCCGAAGATCCGAGGGCAAAAAAGAGTCATTCGGCCGTGCAATGGGTAAAATTACATACCTTGTTGGCAGGAGCGTAGATTCCAGGCAGCGTTTGCTCGCGAACAGGATAGGTTCGTGTGAGAACAGGTCTTTCCTTCACCTGGTCCCCACGAGGGGCAAGGTCATGGAGCTGGAGGTGGATCCTCAATTCTGGCTCAGGGTGAGGATAGACACTTTAACCCGCATCATCTATCAGATTTTCGAAGAGCACCTCAAGTATGAAGCGTTCAAAGACGACAGGCTCATAGATGATGGCCTGAAGCTTCTCCTTATCAAGAAAATCCTTGAAACAAGAGCGGCACAGCCGGATGGCCTGGAGTATTTCGCCCCGCTTCTGTCAAGCACCGATGAGGCGTCGGATTTTCCTGGCATATACCGGACTGTCTCCAATTTCTTTTCCCTACTCGTCAGGAATAATTTTCAAGATCGCTTCATTGAAGATCTCGCCAGGAGAATCATCAGGCTTGAGGAAGCCAGTCCAGGGGCTGGAGAGGGGCGATATGCCCTGGAGAGTGACTTAACATGGTTATTCGGTGATTTTGAAGAGATCAAGAAGGGGCTCAAGATATACGATGACGACGATGTTATATCCAGTGTCAGGTCCTATTTAAAGGGAGGTGGCATTCCTCACATCTTGTCGCTGACAGATATCCTCGTTCTAGATGGTTTTGTTCAGATCTCAAGGGTCGAGGAGGATATCCTCTTTCATCTCTTTGGTCAGGTCCAAGAAGTGTGGTGGCTTCTTGACTATGACAGCCGGGCAAAAAACCCTGTGGGAGGCTTTAAGAAGTCAGTCGGCAGGGAGCCCCTGTGGCATTGGAAAGATAGGGGGGGGTGGAACCATGAAGGCTTGGGTCAGCATGAAGCATACCGGGTCTCCACTTCTCTAGTGTCCCTGATGGAGAGAGCTGAGGAAGCGGGTTTTGAGTTCAGTATTGAAAGGGCCATGGAGGCCCCCTTTACAAATCCGGTTGCTGGTGGCCTCTATTTCCATGGTCAAATGGACAAAGCCCCCAAGGAAAACCTCAAAATCAAGTCTTTTGCCAGTAAGAGTGATGAAGTCCGCGCCATTGCAGCCGAGATAAAAAGAATCATTCACGAAGACAGCTTGGATGGGTCTCAAGATTTGGGAAAAATAAGGGTCATTTTCCCGGACCTTAATGATTATTCCTCCCTCGTCTCCGAGATATTTGGGTCACATGGATTGCCTTTTAGCCTGACCAAAGGTCTACCCCTTTCCTCCCATCCCCTTTCCAACATCTTTCGTTATATCTTTGAGATTCCGCTAAACCATTTCACGCGAGATGATATTTTTCACCTCTTCTCTTCCCCCTTGATCAGGGAGGACCCACAAGGTCATCCATCCCATGACGAATGGCTTTCAAGATTAAAAGGTGAAAATCTGTTTGGCAAAGAAGATCTCCCAGAAGTTGCAAAGGGTATCCTAAAGCAATGTGAGCAGAGGGGGGGCGTGGTGTTTGATATACTTCTCTTTGATGAGGTGGCGCGTAAATGCGGCCTAAATAGACTGGGGGTTGATGTTTCAGGAATCTGGGGTGAGGCACTCCACCAGGCGAAAGATTATTATCGGGATCGTCTCCAACTTTCAACATCAATGGTGGAAAGAGACAACCTATTCTCAGAATATCATCGATTCCTGGCCCAGATGGCGCTCCTGGCAGAGTTGCTGGGCCCCTTTAAAGATCTGAGCAATCAGAAGAGTGCCCAGGGGATTCTGGAATGCTTTCTGCGGATTCTTGATACGTTGGGGTTTCCGGAAAATATGGTGAGAATACCGCAAGAAGCTGCTGGCCTTGAATCCCCAGTGGTGCGGGCTATGCTCAAGAGGGATATGAAGGCATATGCTCGATTACAAGACCTGATCCAGGCGAGTGTGGGCGAGGTGAGTCTGGCAAGAAAACTGTTCAGAATAAATGACGCTTACCCACTCCTTTCCCAGTTCTATTCCATTTTCAGAGCTAGACTCAATAGCGCCTTGCTTCTGGATGAACGAAATCCCAATGTGGTTCGTATTTCCCAATGGCTCGAAATGAGGGGCAGGTCATTTGACTACATCTTCGCAGGGGGTCTCAGCGCGGATAGATTCCCCCTGAGAGAAGAGGTGAATTTCATCCTGCCAGAGGCACCCCATAAGATGTTCCGGATGAGGGATCTCATCGACGAATCCAGGCACCTTTTCAGCCATGTGCTCAGAAACACCCGTAAGCGCCTATATCTCTCCTTCCCACAGTATCCGGAAGAGAGAGAGGTTCAGCCCTCTGCGGTACTCATGGATCTGGAGGCCATGGTCAAGTCCCATCTTGCCCCTGATCATGAAAATGAGAACCTTGAAGAGGTGTTTAGGTGGGAGGAGAATCCCTACCTCACGTCAAAGGAGGAATTGCTGAACGCGACCCGTAAGAAACATGACCCTAAAGAAAAAGGAAAGGGCAATTTTTTTCCATTGGAACGGATTGTTATTAAAGATGACTCTCAAGGTGATAGCCTTATGAGGGCGGTTCGTGCCCTTTGCTGCAGGTGGGCCGAAGATGGGCTTTTTGAATATGATGGACTTGTGCAGGGATCTGTTAAATTCCCTGATTTCCTCGAGGATAAGGATGAAATTTTCTCTCCTTCACAGCTTGAGACCCTAGCCAATTGCCCCATGCGCTATCTCTTTGAGCACATCTATGGTCTGAAATCGTTGGAAGAGCTTGGTGCGGAAGTCTCTCGCAGGGAAATGGGCCAACACATCCATGCCATATTGAGGGACTTTTTTGAGAGGCTAAAAGATGAGAAGAAGAATGTGGCAGAGATAGGACTCAATCGGAGCTTTGCCCTGGCCGAAGAGGTGGCCAATGAATATTTCAGGGCCCATTCTTTTCTGAACAAGCTTGAATTCTATGAGTTTCAAAAAAGGGAGTTTCTGGCAGGCCTGGAACGCGAGGCGGATGCCCCCGCGGGATCAAGGGAGAGGGAGGGTATTTTCGCCCAGCTCCTACGTTTTGAAGAAAGGGAATTCCAGGAGACGTTTCCAGCCGGTATGGAGTATGGATTTGGTCAGGAGGCAGAGGCGCCGGTCGTCCTGGGCAAAACGAGGATTCGGGGATATATTGATCGATTTGATATCATGAAAGAGGACGCGGACAGGGTCTTTGTTTATGATTACAAGACTGGAGGTACGCCCACGTCTGAGATGCTCAAGAAAGGACTCGCTTTTCAATTACCCGCGTATGCGCAGGCGCTGAAAACCAACCACCCATTCAAGGCCATATCAGCGGCCTTTTATGCGCTGAAGAGGGAGGTATTTCTAGAGGGGAATCCCATCAAACAACGGATGAACGACCACTGGGAAGAGATGAGAGGGATGGACATCAGCGGTGTGGCATTGATAGACGAATACGCTGATCACTTGGTGGAACTTGTTGAAGGGGGGTATTTTCACCATTCCACGGATGAGTTGTTATGCCCGCACTGTGAATTCAGGTATGCGTGCTATAAGGACATGAGAAGGATGAACCACCTTATCCTTTCAGAAGTAGAACATATCTATTCAGGGGATAGGAATCTGGAAAAATGGGGAAGGGTGGATAATTTCAGACGAGAATGGAAAGCCATTTCCCTGAGCATGGAAAAGGCCCTCCATCTGAAGACCGAGGCTGGAAGGAGAAAGCATTTTGAAACGATTACGGACTATAAAGGCTGGCTGAGCAAGAATGCTGGGTCCTTACCCTTTCACAGCAACTATATAGATGAACTTCTTAGCAAGATAGAGCATTTTGAAAAAGAATATCTATCCGCGTGATTGAAGTCCCGCCTCGATCTCTTCTGCCACTTTCTTTGCTGCGTCCGCAGGATCCTTGGCGTCCCGGATGGGTCGACCCACGACAATATGATCAGCACCCCGTTTTACCGCCAATTCAGGCGTGACGATTCGTTTTTGATCATCCTGGTTGACCAGAGACCAGGCAGGTCTTATTCCAGGGGTGACGGCGATCAGTGCCTCACCCAATTCCCTCTTGACCATGGCCACTTCATGGCCTGAGCAGACGACGCCATGACACCCCGCCTCCTTGGCTAGTCTGGCCTTCAACAGCACAAGGGCAGAAAGGTCCTCCACATACTTTTCATCATAGCCTAATACTTTCAACTTCTCCTGGTCGAGGCTGGTTAAGACTGTGATTGCAAGGATCTTTGTGCGGCCTGGATTATCTTCGGCGATGCTTTTGAGAACGTCCCCCCCTTCATCACAGTGGACGGTTACGAAATAAGGCCTAAATTTGCTGGCAGCAAGAAAGGCCCGTTTCACTGTTGCGGGAATATCATGTAGCTTTAGGTCCAGAAAGATTCCCGCCTTTGTTTTCTCGCGGATAGCCTTCAGAATTTCAGGTCCCTCGCTTATGAAGAGTTCCAGTCCCACCTTAAAGAGCCCCACATGGTCTCCTAGCAGGCCCACGTACTTAAGCGCCTCCTCGGATGTGGAGACATCCAGCGGAAAAATAATATAGTCTTTTGCTTCTTTCATTTTCTCCCTCTTGTTCAATTTTATACCACCGCACCACGGACAACTGACAACTGACGACTGACAAAAAATAATAGACACTGAATCAAAAAATGACTAATCTATAAGCCACAGTCCGGCTCATTGAGCCACCGTAGCTCAGTTGGCAGAGCACCTCACTCGTAATGAGGATGTCCACGGTTCGAATCCGTGCGGTGGCTCCAAAGATCTCTAGCCCTCTTGGGAAGTCTTATGGCTCTCATGTCGCAAAATGGTCTCTATCGACTATCCCCTGATAACTCAGAAAAAGACTAAAATCAAGATTTGGTGGGGGGCGAGGATCTTTTCTTTTTCAATCACCAAAATCTCTGATTCAGTAGTGGCTCTGAAAACCGATTTTTCTTGACTTCAAAAACCCATTATCGTTCAATTAGCAAGAAATTTTCCTTTCATCGCTTAACCGCTATTTAAGGAACTCCGCCGATGGAGATGTATCCCTAATTGTACCCACTCAGCGCTTGCTCTTTTTAGACCTTGATGCATCAGACAGAGTTAGGATAATTTCCCAAATATTTGAAGGAGAAGAAGCCCATTGAAAGTTCTACTCGTATACCCTGAATTCCCGGACACGTTCTGGAGTTTTAAGCATGCACTAAAGTTCATTCGAAAGAAGAGCGCTTACCCACCCCTCGGCCTGCTAACCGTGGGAGCCATGCTTCCCCAGGAATGGGCCAAAAGATTGGTTGATCTCAATGCGACGAAGCTGAGTGAAAAGGATCTGGCCTGGGCCGACTGCGTCTTCATAAGTGCTATGGCTGTGCAAAGGGAGTCCGCGCATCAAACCATTTCCCGATGCAAGAAACGGGGACTCAAGGTCATTGCCGGCGGTCCACTGTTCACTAGCGAATATGAGGAGTTTGAGGATGTTGACCATCTGGTGCTGAACGAGGCCGAGATAACGCTCCCGCCGTTTCTTGCTGACCTCGAGAAGGGTTGTGCGAAGCGCCTATATACCGCATCCGAGTTTTGCGACATCAGAGAGACGCCGTCGCCCATGTGGGAGTTGGCCGATCTGAAAGGCTATGCCGCGATGAGTGTGCAGTTCTCCCGGGGTTGTCCATTCAACTGTGATTTCTGCAACGTCACGGCGCTATTCGGACACCGTGCACGTATCAAGACCTCCGAGCAAATTATCGATGAGTTGGACGACCTTTACAAGTTGGGATGGCGAGGGCAGGTCTTCGTGGTGGATGACAACTTTATTGGCAACAAAAAATATCTTAAAACCCATCTCTTACCTAAATTAATCGAGTGGCAAAAGGATAAGAGAGGGATACCCTTAAACACGGAAGCTTCCATAAATCTAGCCGATGATAGAATGTTAATGGACATGATGGTCGAGGCGGGTTTTGACACGGTCTTTATAGGAATCGAAACACCTGACGAGCAAGGTCTGACTGAATGCAATAAGACGCAGAACAAAAACCGAGACCTGGCTGAAAATGTAAGGCTCATCCAAAAAGCCGGGTTACAAGTTCAAGGAGGGTTCATTGTCGGCTTTGACAGTGATAGACCATCCATCTTTCAACGGCAGATTGATTTTATCCAAAAAACCGGGATCGTGACGGCCATGGTCGGTTTGCTTCAGGCCCCTGTGGGCACGAGGCTTTACCAACGTCTTAAACAAGAAGGCCGCTTGGCTGGTCAGCTTTCAGGTGACAATGTGGATGGCACAACGAACATCATTCCCAAAATGGATCAAAACATCTTATTTAGGGGATACAAGAACATGATGCGTCAGATCTATTCACCAAAGCCTTACTATCAGCGCATCAAAATCTTTCTACGGACGTACAGGACGCCAAAATTCAAGACACCGCTGGATTTCCAGCGCATTTTGGCCCTGTTTCGTTCCAGCATCCGATTGGGCATTCTGGGTAAAGAGCGAATCCATTATTGGAAGATCCTGTCATGGACAATTTTTCGCCGTCCCGAGTTATTCCCATTGGTGATCACCTTTGCGATCTATGGTCATCATTTCCGCAAAATCTACAAATCCCTTATCCGTTAGATATTGGACTGGATAATCCCTTTGGTCCCTCTTTAAAGATGGGGTAATACTTTTGCCCTTTTGAAAAGCGCCTGGGCTAAGCGGCATTCTCTGGAGGGGCGAAAAAATTTACCCAGTGCCCATAAGCATGGCGCACAAAGCGAGGGTGCTCTGAGGCCTTGTTCTGTCACCATTGAACTTGGCCTGGTTTCCGTTTGGACTGCCTGCGTGCGCAGGCGTCAGGGCAGGGGAGTCCTCGGCGGAAAGCGTGCACAAAGGCCTGGTTTTTGGCCGCTCCAGAGAACCCCGCTCAGCCCATCAAGACTTTTTGCATGTCTGTTTCAAAGGGCTAAGATGTTACAAAATGCGTGGCGCTCGTATTTTCCAGTTGCTCAGGATGCTCGGGGACGAAAGAGAGCCTAAATATGAAAAAAAGACCCTTTTGGAAGACCAAGTCTCTACATGAGATGACCCGAGATGAATGGGAATCCCTCTGCGATAGTTGTGGCATCTGCTGTCTGGAGAAAGTAGAGGACGAGGAGACCGGTGAGATTAAGCTAACCTCTGTTTCATGTGAATTCTTGGATACCGTGAATTGCCGTTGCTTGGTTTATGAGGATCGGTTCCATCTCAATCCCGAATGCGTGAAACTTTCTGTGGACAAACTGAAGCATATCGAGTGGTTGCCCGACACATGTGCTTATAAAAGCCTTTTTGAAGGGAGGGATCTGAAAGGGTGGCATCC
>CAJIAF010000167.1_pt1 | contig 20444 bp, 20 predicted proteins | sample 9199141 | NCBI WGS metagenome assembly CAJIAF01 (sample SAMEA7708265, study PRJEB35096) | sediment metagenome | biome: marine neritic benthic zone biome [ENVO:01000025]; feature: sediment [ENVO:00002007]; material: shallow marine sediment [ENVO:03000034] sea grass bed [ENVO_01000059] ...
CCGCGTCTCTCGCGTTGAGCATAGATGAATACGTTTTGCTGATTGACTGTGACCTCCGACGTCCTCGACAGCAGGAAATGTTCGGTTATGCTAACATGTATGGCCTGCAAGAATACCTCGTAGGAGATAAAGTACTAAAAGATCTAATTATACGCAGTCAAATAGAAAAGCTCTCCATTTTGCCGGCCGGCAGGATTCCGCTTAACCCAACTGAGTTACTCTCCTCCGTAGCGATGAAAGCATTCTTGGAAGAGCTGAAAGATCACTATCAGGATCATTTTGTTGTAATAGATTCAGCTCCAAGCCACATCACGGCCGAAGCCAAAGTACTGGCGGAATACGTGGATGGTATCGTTCTCGTGGTCATGGCGCAAAAATCGCCAAGAAAGGACATTCAAAGAGCCATACATAATTTGGGTAGAGAAAAGATCCTCGGCATTGTCTTTAACGGATATAATCAGGCCCGCCGCAACTATCATAGATATTACGACAAATACTACAAACGTTAATTTAGATAAGCCCACATCAAATCTGGCAATTAGCACTCCTCATTTTTCGCAAATGCTCAAACCTACCTACCTCAACAAGACACGGCGTTGAATCAGATAGGAGAAGAAACCCTTGCTCTTATTGTTAAGAGCAGGGGTTTTTCTTGGCCCAAATCAACTCCAAAACAGGGTGCACATAGGGTGCATTTCTCCTTGACAATCCGGTAAGATCCATTAGTATTTATTAACCCAAGAGCCCTGGAATCGCAGAAATGCCTGTTATTCTAGCATGTTAGATCGACTGCGAATCTGTGGGCTGTAAGGTGAGCAGCAGGTTTCAAACACCCTTTAGCGCAAGGTTTAGTGAACAGAGCAAAAGGCAAGGCCGGCCAAGGCAAAAGCTCGACATTTAAAATAGCCGTCTCAGTAATCGGTTGGGCTATTATTATTGGTCTATTATTATTTCGACCAAAATGGGTCGGAATTGGTTTTGGAATCGGGTTTCTAGGAACCGTTCTTCTCGCATTGCTCGTACTCTATTTCCGTTTCATCTTTCTCAGGGCCAGGGAAGCAAAGCGAGAAGGGGGCTGGCTGATAGCAATCCTTACGGCTTTGGGAGTCATGATTTTTGTTGCACTATGGTTCCTGTTGGGCTTTCATGTAGAAAAAAGCCATTTCCCCGTGTAAAAGAACAGGATGAAATTGTCTCAAAAACCTATCATCATGCAATGTGGAGTGAAGTATAATTTTAGTAGGCAAGCCCCAGTTCTCTGAGAGAGGCGGGGTTCTGTTTTTAGATGAACGCTCCGTGGATAAAAACTTAGAGGAAAAACCCGTGAGAGGGACTTCAAAGTCTGGCACTCAGTTAAGTATCTTTGGCAAAAGTACAGAGCCAAGAGGACTGCGAAGATTCAGAAACAGGCGCAAGGTCAAAAAAATCAAAGGGGAATTCAGATATCAAGAGGACAACAAATACTATCATCGGTTCCGGATTGAAACAAAAAATGAAGAGATACTTGGCGCCATTTATATCTCCAAAAACATGCATCCCTTACCCGATAAGATAATCCTGGACCGGAAACGGAGTTAGAGTACATGGGCATTGCTCTCAGAAAGGAGGCAAATAAGCCGTGGACGATGAAATGAGGGAAAAAGTTTTCGACTATATCGCCACTTTGGAAAAAACCAATGCGGATTTGGTAAAGACCCTCAAGATCTGCGTTGATGCGCTCTCCAAGTTCGAATCCTCTGCGCCGGATCCGGAAGGTTTTCAAGAACTCATGGACACATTTCATAAAACCATAAAGGGTGCAGTAAAATCTAATGAGGAAAAACCCTTTCACTGATTGGAGGAGATGACCGTTCTTGGACATGCGGTCAGTCTGGAATAATCTATACATGTTTTGGAGATTGTTTTTGGAATAAGATCTGAGTAGGAGTTCAGTATCCATGAACAAGAAGAGGCAGGGTAATCATGGCCCTGCCTCTCTTATTTGAATTAGCTATTTTTTTTGCTCACCGCCCCTTCCGCACCACCTTGATCAACGTATTGGCTGGAATAGGATCCTTCAGAGACTTGCCGTTGAGGAGGGCAATATTTTTCCGTTCTTTCTCCGGAACGCCCAGCGAACGGAGGGCACCTTCCATGGTGCCGGCCCTTTTCGTCGCCCGTATGCGGATGAGATCAGGTTTAACATTGATCCTCCCCCTGTCCGTGAGATGCCTGAATTGGCCCATGGTCCTATCAAATAGGTTCGCATACGCTTCATAAGATTGAGGCGAAGACAGCCCATGGAATGCATAAATATACTTGTCCTTCGCGATAAAGTAGGACATCACACGGTAAACACCCCTTTGGTCCCCGATGTCAGAGATCAGCCTATAGGCGGATAGGCCGTGCACTTTTCTGGCGTCGTACTTGATCACGCTGGCTTGGGACGCCTCGGCGAATTTGATGGCTGCCTGTCTCGGAGATGTCCCGGAAGTGACGGCAAGAAAAATGGCAGCATCTCTTTGCTTGCTAACCATCCGAACCTGCGACGGCGTGTTGTTGACTTTCCAGTTTCTCGGGATCGGGAATTGGAAGCGGAGCTGGGGATGGTAAAATACACCGTCATCCACGTAGCCCTGCCTGGGATCTTCCCCAAACACGAGCCCGTCAATACGCCGTAAATATGCGCTTCTTCCCACCTTAGGACTTTTTTGACCCAGCTTCTGCTGCCATTGCCTGGATATCTCCCTCACCACCTTCTCACGATCTTCCGGATTCGGATGCGTGGAAAACCAGCTTGGCAGGCCGCTTTTGTCGGAATGTGGATGCATTCTATCAAGGGTCTCAAAAAAGTTAGCCATCTGTGACGCATCGTAGCCCACCTTACTCGCGTATTCCACACCCAGATCATCCGCTTGTCTCTCATTGTCCCGGCTGAACTTCAAAAAGAGCATCTGCACGCCCATGCCTGCCAGTCCGGAAAGGGCACGAAATTCCGGGGAAACAATGCTCCCCATGGCGATCCCCATTTGCGCGAGCTGAGCCCGGCTGATTTGTTGGGCAGAGTGACGCGCGGTAATATGGCCTATCTCATGGCCCAGCACGCCGGCCAACTCGGCCTCGCTGTTCAGGGTGGCCAGAATTCCACGCGTAAAATAGACATAACCCCCTGGAACGGCAAAGGCATTGACGACTGATACATCCAAGACTTTGAAATGATAATCCAAATGGGGCCTGTGAGAGACTTTGCCCATTCGCTGGCCCAAGCCATTAACATAGGCGTTCAACCTTCGGTCATCATAAATGCCAAACTTGCGGACAACATCAGCATCGGCCTGGCCGCCCAGCTGGACTTCATCGCTCTCACTGACCAGCATCAGCTCTCGCTGCCCGCTTACCGGATTGACGGCACACGAAGCGGTCCACAAAAGCAAGCCAATCAGACCTAGCGCGGAAAGCGTTGCTCTAATAGTTCTTTTTACCATGACCCTTCTCTCCCACCTCCAAGGGATTCGAAGATTTAAGGGCATTGGCCTCCCCTCCAGATCTCTCTGGGGAGACGGCCTTGTGTACTACCTGAGGAGAATAGGTAAAAGGGACGGGGGTGTCAAGGGGCGAGGGGGTGTACTCAGTCGCCTCTTCACCTGTCGGAGTGAGTGATACTACCTCAATACTATAGTTACTGACACGCCTCAAAAAATTGGCGTGCCTCTGCCCTCATGTCAGGCTGTCCCTAAGTACTTCAAGGAACCCGTATGCGAAGGACTTCATCGCAAAGGGCATCATAATCGTAAGCCCCCCTGGATGAAGGCGCAAATTTCGAGACAGGCTTTCCGGCCAGGTTGGCCTGGTTGAGAGATTCGCTCTTGGCAATAATGGTCTTAATGAGTCTTCGGCGGTGTTCCTCTAGGAGCTCTTCGAAGATGGCGTTGGTTCGGGTGGTACGTATGTCGAACATGGTGATGAGGATCCGATAAGGGACCTCGTCTTCGTCGCGCAGTTCCTGGGCCGCATCCAGAAGGGCGGCGAGCCCTGTTACAGCGCCCACTCCAGGCTGCACAGGAATGATCAGAAGATCCGCCGCGACAAGCGCATTGTAAGTAAGAATATTGAGCTGGGGCGGACAATCAAGGATTATATCCCGATACTCTTCACCCAGATTCGCCAAGGCGCGCCAGAGTCTCTCCTCTCGCCTGATGCGTGTGGAGAGCAGTTCTGCCGTTTCGGTCAGTTTGGCAGTGGCTGGCACGATGTCCAAGTTGCTATATTCGGTGGCAGAGACGGCCCGTGTTGCCTGTGAGGGCCTGTCCATGATGAGATCCCCCACGTCTCGTTCGGGTGTATTTTTCATAAAACTGTTCGTGGCGTGGGCCTGCGGATCAAGATCCACCAGAAGGGTCTTACGAGCTCTTCCGGCCAACCCGGCTGCCAGATTGGATGCCGTAGTTGTCTTGCCGACGCCGCCTTTGGTATTGGTAATTGCAAAGATCATAACCAGCCTCCCCCCTTAAAAATGTTGATAAAATAACAATAAAAACAATAACTTCCAACCGATTTCCGCGTGAGATCCACGCTATTCCCTAACCCTCAAATTTGGGCATTATAGTCAGGGCAGAAATGCGTGTCAACTCTGGTATTTACAGGACTTGCCTTTCTCTTTACATGCTGCATTTCAGTCTCATTCTGAAGCGATGAGATGCAACATGAATCCCTCAGAATCCTGCCATGAGCGGGAGCATTGGGGAGCCGCCAGGGTCATGGAGCGGTGGGGAGATAATGCCTCTATAGTGAATCAGAGCCTATTTTCACGGCTTGACACGTAAAGCCCCAAGAACCTATACTTCCAAAACTCCCCAAAAACCAAAACGTTAAACAAATCTGGGAATCAGCGCATGATCAAACCTGAGCCGCCCTCGCGCAAGGAATATTTACATCAGCAGAAAAAAAGCCACGGTCGGCATCTTTTCGGTGTGTTTCCGGCCCAGTATCCCAGGGAAATCCTTTGGGCCTTGGATGCCCTGCCAGTGGAGATCTGGGATCCGCCTCTGGAGGTAAGCCACGCCAACGCGCACCTCCAGCCCTACATATGCTCTGTGGTCAAACATGGATTGGAGCTCATTCTACAGGGCAAATGTGACGATCTGGACGGTTTTCTCTTCCCCCATACGTGCGACTCTATCCAAAACCTGGCCTCAATTGTCAACGATTACCTGGGCCTGGACAAGCCCTGCTATTTCTTCTACCACCCTAAGGCCCCATACCGGACCTCCTCGAGGCAGTATTACATTGAACAGCTTAAGACGCTCGTTTCCCGACTTGAAAAACAACTGGGACCGATGGAGCCTGCCCAACTCCAGCACCGGGTAGGCCAGGGCCAGAAAATGACCGCCATCATCAGAGATTTATACAACCTGAGGGCGAATGGGAGGCTCCGTGCGTCAAACGCCCATTTCTACCAGGCCATCCGCTATACGGAGTATCTCCATCCCGACGATCTTATTCCGTTACTGGAGGGCTTTTTGGCCGATTCAAAGGGGGAGGATGGGGGTGGCCCTGCGGTGATTTTGAGTGGGATTTTGCCTAACCCTCCGGAAATACTGACCCTTTTGGACGATCAGGGAGTTCGGGTAGCTGACGATGACCTGCTCAGCTGCAGCCGACGTTTTTTAATGCCCCCAAGCCACGCCGAGGATCCCTTTGAGGCACTGGCTGAAGGCTATTTTGGTATGCCCCCCTGCACCACTAAAGACTCCCCTGTGAGTGAGCGCCTTGACTACCTCCTCGAGAAAATCGACCGTACCGGCGCCAAGGGCGTCATTTTCTATGTCGTGAAGTTTTGCGAGCCAGAGCTGTTCGATATACCCCAGGTGGTGGAAGAACTCAAGAAAAGGGGTGTTGTCACGCTCCTCATTGACACTGAGCTCCACCAGGGACTGAGCGGCCAGCTCAAAACGCGTGTGGAAGCCTTTGTGGAAATGATCAGATAGGTGGGAATGAACTTCATATCAGTTGAACAGCTGAATTATAATATATAAATTAAGAATTATAGACATCAATCTGTGGTTTAGGAATCGCTCATGCCAATCGCCAAGACCTTAAGATACCAGTTCATGAAGGATCTGGGGGCACCCGCCCTCATGCGCTTTGCCCAAACAGGTAAGAAAAGGCCTCGCAAGAAGCCGAACCCACATTTTGGCCCGCCGCTCAAATCCGCCGAGCGTCTGAAAGAGATAATGACCCGGCATTACTATCTCTCTCGCTTTGCCGAAGGCGCCAAGCCCATCGCGTGGGTGACAAGCGGCGCACCGGTGGAACTGCTCCGACCCTTTGGGTTCTACACCATTTATCCGGAGAACCATGGCGCCCTCTGCGGCGCGCAAAAAATGGCTCCAGAGCTATGCGCTGAGGCAGAAGAGCACGGCTTCCACCAAGACCTCTGCTCCTATGCCCGCACAGACCTTGGCCACTACTTCTCAAGAAAGACCCCCGCTGGTAAGCTCCCTAAACCTGACCTTCTGTTCGCCTCCAACAACATTTGCCAGACGGTCGTCTATTGGTTTAAGGCTCTGGCTCGGTATCTGAACATTCCCCTCGTCCTGTTTGACACCCCTTACAATTTCGAGGAAATAACAGAGAACGATATTTCATATATGATCCGTCAATTCGAAGAGATGATCCCCGTATTGGAGCAAGTCTCGGGGCAACCATTCAACTACCAAAAGTTCCAAGAGATCATCCGCCTTGCACGGGACTCCTCCCTGGCCTGGGGTGAGGTGCTCGCCACAATGAAGGCAAGGCCCGCCCCCATGACCATCTTCGACGCCTTCATCCACCTGGCACCCATTGTCTCATTACGGGGCCTGCCGTTGACGCTGGACTATTACCATTTGCTTCTGGATGAACTAAAGGAGCGGGTGGAGCATGGTGTGGGCGCCCTCAAGAAGGAACACAAGCGCCTCATGTGGGATAACATTGCCATTTGGTATAAAGTCCGAGATTATTCCAATCTCTTCGCCGAACATGGCATGAATTTTGTCGTTGCCACCTATACCAATGCCTGGGCTGAGACCACCCCTTACATGGACGAGAACCGGCCCTTAGAGTCCATGGTGAAGGCATACAGCCTGGTCATCCTCAACAACAACCTCAACCACAGACTGAGGCTTATGGAGCGGCTTATCAAGGAGTACCATGTGGATGGTCTGGTCATCCACTCGGCCAGAAGCTGCAAGCCCTACTCTGTGGGTCAATATGATCTGAAGCGCCTTTTGATGGAGCGGCTAGGAGTCCCTTCTGTGGTCATCGAAGCGGATATTACAGACTCTCGGGCCTACTCCGAGGAACAGGCCAACACCCGCCTAGAGGCCTTTTTTGAGTCGATGGAGAATTGATTTCGTCCTAAAAGAGGGCCCTAAAATGTATACCAAGTTTTTGGAATACTAATCGACTCGTTGCTTTGAGGCGAAGCTTTCCTAGGAGAGATATTGTGGACTATTTCGTGGGCATAGACGTGGGCTCCCTCAGTACTGAAGCAGTGATCATTGATGCCCGTGATGGCTTGGCCGGATACAGTATCATTCAGACCGGAGCCAACAGCACCGACGCAGCGGAAGAGGCCCTAGAAAAGGCCCTGGCGGAGGCAGGCCTTGGGCGAGATCAGATCAGAATGGCTGTAGCCACGGGTTACGGAAGGATCTCCGTACCTTCCGCAGACAAAAAAGTCACTGAGATCTCATGCCACGGCCTGGGTGCCCGTCACCTCTTCCCTGACACTGAAACGGTTATCGATATCGGTGGGCAGGACTCCAAGGTGATCCGGGTTGGAGAGGGAGGCAAGGTGCTGGACTTCACCATGAATGACAAGTGTGCAGCTGGGACAGGCCGCTTCCTTGAGGTGATGGCATCTAAGCTCCAGGTCTCGTTGGACGATATGGGAAAGCTCTCTCTGCAGGCCGGTGGGGAGTCACGCATCAGTAGCGTCTGCACCGTGTTTGCCGAAAGCGAGGTGGTCTCACTGGTGGCGCAGAACCACCCAAAAGAGGAAATCATCCGGGGTCTGCACCGGGCCATCGTGAATAGGGTGTGGAGCATGATTAAGACCGTCGGGGTTCATGGTGCAGTGACCATGAGCGGCGGTGTGGCGAAAAACAGGGGCGTGGTGGCACTCTTGGAGGAGAAGCTGGGAAGACCTATGCACCTCCATATAGAGCCCCAAATTATTGGCGCCCTTGGTGCAGCGCTCATGGCAAAGAAGCAGGGCCAATAGAGGAAGACAAGGAAACCACTCCAATGATCGACGCCTGCTCATTTGGGGTCATTGTTATTGATGGAATAAAACACACTTCAGATCTTCTCATCACCCCTGATGGACGCATCGTGGAGCCCTGGTGGCGCAAAAGTGGGCACAGACTCTCAAGTGACGACATACGAGAACTCATCGAATCTGAACCTGAATACATTATTGCCGGTACGGGCGTCAGCGGCCAAGTAAGACCTGAGAAGACGCTTGAAAAAACACTGCATCAAAGAGGCATACGTTTTATTGCAGCGCCAAACCATGATGCCATGAAACACTACAATGAAATATCCCGCAAGAAGCGGGTGGGCGCCTGCTTTCACTTAACCTGTTAACGGATCTTTCCTCAGCAGCCGCTACAGAGACTGTCGAAAAACCGGCACTCACACTTGATCCTTCGGATTATCTGCTTATTTTTTCAATAATGATTCTAAACCCTCCTACAGATCAGCCTATAGCTTTTGATCCTATTTTGGGGAGGGGCTAACATGTTGAAATTAAATTAACTTTAGTGCCTCTCGGAACTATTAAGAATTTAGGAGAACATCATGAAGAGAAATGCTTTGCAAAAGACCACCCTTGCCGGCTGGATACTATTTTGCCTCATCGGGGGATACGTTGTGTCCACGCTCCTCAATCCCATTTCAACGGCGGCAACCACCCCTGGATCCTTCTCGGAGTTGGCCAAAGGGGCGAGTCCGTCGGTGGTAAATATTAGCACCATGAAGGTGATAAAGGGTCGAGAACGGGCCCCCATGCCGTTTGGCCCAAATGATCCCTTCAAAGAATTTTTTGATCGATTCTTTGGAGACCAACTGCCCAAGGATTTCAGGCAGAGAAGCCTCGGATCAGGTTTCATCATCCATAAAGATGGCCTCATCCTAACCAACAACCATGTGGTGGAAAAGACGGATGAGATTAAGGTAACACTGGCAGACAAGAGGGAGTTTAAGGCGGAAATCATTGGCCGTGATCCCAAGACCGATCTGGCCCTGATACGTATCAAGGCTGACACGCCTCTAGAACCTCTCCCCCTCGGCGACTCGGAAAAGCTGGACGTAGGTGATTGGGTCATAGCCATCGGAAATCCTTTTGGCCTGGGTCATACCGTAACGGCTGGTATTGTAAGTGCCAAGTTTAGGCGGCTCGGCACAGGCTCCTATGACAATTTTATTCAGACCGATGCCTCTATCAACCCTGGGAACAGTGGGGGTCCCCTTCTGAACACGAAGGGAGAAGTGGTCGGGATCAATTCGGCCATCTTCACACAGACCGGAGGAAGCGTCGGTATCGGGTTTGCCATTCCCATCAATATGGCCAAAGACCTGCTCCCACAACTCAAAAAGGGGAAGGTGGTCCGGGGCTGGCTAGGTGTGCTGATCCAAAAGATCACCCCAGAACTAAAGGACAAGCTTGACCTTAAAGATGAAAAAGGAGCGCTGGTTGCAGATGTGGTATCCGGTGGCCCAGCAGAAAAGGCTGGTATTAAGAGAGGGGATGTGATCGTCTCCTTTGACGGAAAGGAGATAGATGAAATGAGCGAACTCCCATATGTGGTCGCATCTACGCCTGTAGGTAAGGCTGTCACCGTGGAGGTCATCCGTAAGGGACAAAAGATGGCGCTCCGGGTGGAGGTGGGAGAACTCAAAGAGGAAGCAGAACCCCCTGCTGTAGCTGAAGCCGAGCCCAATCTTGGCCTCACTTTGAAAGAGATCACTCCCGAGCTCGCAAGGAATTTTCGCCTATCTGAAACGAGCGGCCTTGTGGTGGCCCAGGTTGAAGCAAACTCACCCGCAGCGGAAGCTGGGGTAGCGCCGGGGGACATCATTCTCGAGGTGGACCAGGCCTCTGTAGGAACCCTAGGGGAATTCAACAAAAAGATGAGTTCCTATAGGGCTGGGGATACGGTTCTCCTCTTGATCAATCGGCGGGGAAACACCCTTTATATCACTTTGAAGATATGGGAATAGCGAGGAGGCTGATTTCCAGGCATGGACGCTCCCTGTCCGGCTCTTGAGCGGGGCAGGGAATGTCCAAACTCCCCGCTCCTACCCTTTCTTCAATCCACAATCATACCAGCCAGCTCTAAATCTTCGCTCAACCATATATCTTGAAACATACCTATACTTGACACACCAATCTCCAAATCATATTTTGCCAATAAGGAGATTGTAAACTGCTGCCACACAATCTCTGTCAATATGAATTCTTTTCTATGAGGACGTGCAGCAGGTTGACTTAACTTTCTGTCTACCCAAACTAGACACATAAGGGGAGTTTATACTTTAATTCCTGGACATGACAACGCCTGATCCCAAGTTCCGAGAGAAAGCCTGGTCTTTTCTGAAAAGATCTCCTTTTGTGGATGTGATCAAGTTTCTGCTCGTCATCGCCGCCTTGACCTGGTTAATGGCCCGCGGCACCGAGAGGCTTGGTTACAATTGGCAGTGGTACCGAGTACCTCAATACATCCTCTCTTTTGAGAATGGCGACTTTGTGGCTGGGCCCCTTCTTCTCGGGCTGATGGTCACGCTTCGTATCACGGCAGTGAGTCTGGTTCTCTCGTTTGTCCTTGGATTGGCGACCGCACTTTTTCGCCTGTCCAACTCCTTTGTGGCAAGGAGCTTGGCCCGAGGATACCTGGAATGTATCCGAAACACACCGCTCCTGGTGCAGCTCTTTTTCATCTACTTCGTCCTCTCACCCGTTCTCGACATAAGTCGCTTTGCTTCAGCCGTGTTGGCACTGAGTCTTTTTGAAGGGGCTTATGCGTCAGAGATCTTCCGAGCCGGGATCGTCTCCATCCATAGGGGGCAATGGGAGGCGGCCCACAGCCTCGGGCTCACCACCTTCCACAATTACCGGTATATCATCCTGCCTCAAGCCATTCGCAGGATTTTACCGCCCCTAACCAACCAGGCCATATCCCTGGTAAAAGATTCCGCCCTCGTTAGCACTATAGCCATCTACGACTTAACCATGCAAGGCCGGGCGATTATCGCAGAGACCTATCTCACTTTCGAACTCTGGTTTACCATCGCCGCCATTTATCTTCTCGTTACTGTAAGCCTTTCCGTGGTCGTCAACACCATGGAAAACCGTCAGCGTGTCGCAACGTAGGGAGAATTAGGAGTTCACCTCATGCAAGAAAAGTCGTTGGGAGATCACATCATTATAGTGAACAAGATAAGCAAGACATTCCCAAATGGCGTGAGTGCGCTGCAAGACTTTTCCAGCAAAATCCGTCGCAGTGAGGTGGTTGTTGTGATAGGGCCATCCGGTTCTGGCAAATCCACTTTGCTTCGATGCCTCAACGGACTCGAAGAGGTGGATAGTGGTTCCATCGTCATTGACGGCATCCCCCTCGATGACAATAAGAGTAACCGCCTGGCCATAAGAAAAGAGGTTGGAATGGTCTTTCAGTCTTTTAATCTTTTTCCCCACATGACCGTGTCCGAGAATGTGACCTTGGCCCAGAGGCTTGTGCGAAAAAAGAACAAACAGGAGGCCACGGAGACCACGATAGACCTGCTCGGGAAGGTGGGCATCATGGAGAAAGCAGACAGCTATCCGAGCCAACTTAGCGGAGGACAACAGCAGCGTGTAGCCATTGCGAGGGCTCTGGCTCTGATGCCTAAGGTGATGCTTTTTGACGAGGTGACAAGTGCCCTGGACCCTGAAATGATCAACGAAGTCTTGGACGTTATGAAGACTCTCGCCCGGGAGGGAATGACGATGGTGGTGGTTACCCACGAGATGGGCTTTGCCCGCGAGGTAAGTGATCGGGTGATTTTTATGGAGGAGGGCCGGATCATAGAAGAGGGGACCGTCCATCATTTCTTCAGCAATCCCAGGGAGGAGCGGACGAAACGCTTTTTGAGCCAGATTCTATGATATGGCATGGGATAATTTAGGATCTTGTTTGATAGGTCCTGATGAAGGCATTGAAGAGAAATCGAGAGGAAAGAGCTAATGAAGACTCAACGCTTATGCTTAAAAAGCATGTTGTTTGTTTCCCTCCTCATTGGCATGCCTGGTCCGGTATTTGCCGGCAAAATTCAGCAGCAGCTTGTCAAGGAGAGCGCCCTGGAACAGGTCCTCAAACGTGGTGCTTTGCGGGTTGGGATGTCCACCTTTGTGCCATGGGCCATGAGGGACAAAACAGGCAAGTTGATTGGTTTTGAGATCGATGTGGCCACCAGACTTGCCAATGACTTGGGAGTCAAGGTGGAGTTCGTCCCCACCAAGTGGGATGGTATGATCCCCGCGCTTCTCTCTGGTAAGTTTGATGTGATTATTGGTGGTATGGGAATTCGGCCAGACCGGAATCTCAAGGTCAACTTCAGTATTCCCTATGATTACACGGGCATGTCCATGGTGGCCCATAAAGTCCTCGCCTCAGGGTTTAGAAGCTTGAAGGACTTCAACCGTCCCGACGTGTTACTCGCTGCCAGACTCGGCTCAACGGCTGTGACCGCTGCCAAGAAATTCATGCCAAAAGCTCAACTGCGAATGTTTGACGATGAGTCTCAGGCATATCAAGAACTTCTCAACGGTAGAGTTCATGCCGTGGTGGGATCTGCCCCGATGCCCAGCTTTCAGGCTATAAAATATCCCGAAAAGCTTTTCCTGCCCCTAAAAACCAACTTCACCAGAGAGCCTATTGGATTTGCCGTAAGGAAAGGGGATTTCGACACGCTAAACTACCTTAACAACTGGATTCGCGTCGTTGAGGCGGAGGGTTGGTTGAGAGAGAGAAAGTACTATTGGTTTGAAACAAAGGATTGGGAGGACATGCTTCGATAAAATTTGGAATGTGAGGCCGCCTTTTGAGAAAAAGAAAGACCAAAATTACGTTCCTTGACATCACCCTAGTATTTCTTTTATTGGCAGCAGCCATCTATGTCTTACAGAGGGTCAAGGTGGGTCTTCAGTACAACTGGGATTGGGGATCCATACCGCAATACCTCTTTCGCTACGATGAAGGGAGTGAGAGGTGGGTGAGTAACATCCTCATGCAAGGACTCTTCACAACCATCCGGTTGAGCCTGTGGAGCACCGTTCTCGCCACATTCATAGGCACAGTGATTGGCCTTTGCCGTCTGAGCAAAGGCCTTTTCAGCCGGCTCATCGGGCGGACTTATGTAGAGTTGATCCGCAATCTTCCCCCCCTGGTCTTGATTTTCATCTTCTACTTTTTCTTGACTGATCAGATCATGACAAGCATTGGCGTGGATGAATTCGTCAAATCCCGATCCGAGAATGTGCAGGCCCTCTTGACGTTTCTCTTTGCTTCACCGCCCCTCTTCTCAGCCTTCCTTTCAGCGCTGGTTACGCTTGCCCTTTTTGAAGGGGCCTACATTGCTGAGATCGTCAGGGCAGGGATCCAATCCATTGAAAGGGGACAATGGGAGGCTTCTCATGCCTTAGGTTTATCCTGGTGGCAACAGATGCGTTACATTATTCTCCCTCAGGCAACGCAGAGGATTCTTCCGCCATTGACGGGGCAGTTCATCTCCACGATTAAGGATTCTGCCATTGTTTCGGTCATCTCCATTCAGGAATTGACATTTCAGGGCATGGAACTCATGTCAGCCACCTATCTCACCTTTGAAGTCTGGATCACCGTCACAGCACTTTATTTTATATTGACCATGGCCTTATCCCTGTCCGTGGAACGGCTTGAGATCCATATGAGAAGAAGCGAGGCTTAAGTGTCCATCATGGAAAATGAGATTCAGTTGACCACCCAACCCATTGCAAAACTCATACGGCAGATCGCTATCCCGGTGAGTATCGGGCTTTTCTTTCACACTATGTTCAACGTGGTAGACACCTTTTTTGGTGGCCTCATCTCCACACAAGCCTTAGCGGCTCTATCTCTATCTTTCCCCGTCTTTTTTATCATTATTGCCATGGGCAGCGGTTTCTCCACAGGAACCACGGCTCTAATAGGCAATGCCCTCGGAGCGGGTGATCGTGATGGAGCAAGGCTTTTTGGAATTCAGGGGATCTCCTTTGGTATTCTTCTCTCATTCGTCATGACCTGGGTCGGTGTCTACGCATCACCCTATTTATTTTCTTTGCTCGGCGCTTCCGATGACTACTTGGCCACATGCCTGATCTATATGAATACCATTTTTCTTGGCACTGTTTTTTTCATAATGGTTCATATGCTTAATGCGATCCTCGTTGCATTGGGCGATACCCGATCATTCAGGAATTTTCTGATTGCAGGATTTCTCCTAAATATTATTTTGGATCCATGGTTCATCTACGGCGGATTGGGGATTCCACCCCTGGAAATAGCGGGTATCGCATTGGCCACAGTTCTGATCCAGATGTCCGGCGGTATCTATCTGGGCATAAAGGTCTACAGGACAGGTCTCATGTCCAATAAGTCCGTGAGAGATATCCTTCCTAAACCGAGCTACTTCAAGGAAATCGCCCGCCAGGGATTTCCAGCCAGCCTTAACATGATTACAGTGGGTGTAGGTATCTTTGTAATCACCTATTTTATTAGTAAGTTTGGTAAAGAAGCTGTGGCAGCTTATGGGATCGCCACACGTGTGGAGCAGATTATCCTGTTTCCCACAATCGGCCTCAACACGGCAACACTGACCATTGTGGCACAGAATAATGGAGCGAAACTGTTCGGGCGTATCAAGGAAACGCTAAGTACAGCTTTGCGCTATGGCGGCATTCTCATGGGTCTCGGGACAATTGGTGTCTTCTTGCTTGCTGAGCAATTGATGGGACTCTTTACGAGCGATGCGCAAGTGGTGGAAATTGGTGCAACTTACCTAAGGATTGCTGCGTTTGTATTCTACGCTTATGCGATTCTGTATGTAAATGTGGCCGCGCTTCAGGGCGTTAAAAGGCCCATGTACGCAATCTGGATTGGGCTATATCGACAGATTATCGCCCCCATAATCGTTTTCTATTTTCTTATCCAAATTCTTGACTTCGGATTGATGGCTGTATGGTGGGGGATATTCTCCGTGACCTGGAGTGCCGCTGTGATTACCTTCTTCTATGCACGTCGCTTACTGAGAGAGGTGATCCGTTTATAACTCGCTCGGATGAGGTTTAAAGCGCGGTATGGCCTGAGTTGGGATTTAATCTTAGAAAGCTCTTTAAACATAGAGCGTGCAAAGCACTTGGAATATGGTCATGAGATTTGAATCGAAAGGAGGTTTGATATGGGTAGGTCACTTATGTTAGCGGGTCTATTGTTTGGCTTATTTCCTTTTGCCACGGTTGCCCTAGGATTTGAGACAGATACCATCAAAACATCGGATGGCAAATTGGAGGTCACATTCATAGGGCACGGTACTCTGATGTTTTCCTTTGATGGGAAAATCATCCATGTGGACCCATGGACCAAATTGGCCGATTATTCCAAGATGCCAAAGGCCCATATCATACTTATAACGCACCATCACCGGGACCACCTTGACCTAAAGGCTTTGGGGCACATCCGCACAGAGCAAACTAGTGTGGTGCTCACCGAGATCTGTTCTAGAAAGGTTAAAGGGGGTTTGGTCATGCGTAACGGGGATGTGAAAACTGTCGGAGGACTGGAAATAGAAGCAGTCCCAGCTTACAATCTCGTCCATATGCGCAGCCCTGGAGTTCCATATCATCCTAAAGGGGAGGGTAATGGTTATGTGATCACTTTCGGAGACAAGCGGGTCTACGTGGCGGGTGACACAGAGAACACGCCAGAGATGAAAGCGCTCGAGGATATCGACGTGGCCTTTTTGCCCATGAACCTACCCTATACGATGACACCGGAGATGGTCACTGATGCGGCAAGAGGCTTCAAACCAAAAGTCCTTTATCCCTATCACTTTGGTCAAACGGATACGTCCGAGCTTGTAAGGCTACTCAAGGACGTGAACGACGTGGAGCTAAGAATTCGCAAGATGAAATAGGCTCTATCTTATCGGCCTGAAAATTCTCCTGCACACTATTGACTAGGAATCAGTTGATGCCATAAAATGTTGTCTTAGTGACGTTCATTGCGCGTCCTTATTTTAATAGGGTGAAAAGATTATTTTGGCAAGAAACGATCTAATCCAACTGGAAGGTGTGGTTACCAAGGTCCTAGGTCGTGGAGGCATGGAAATCGAATGCGACAACAATGTAATTGTGAGGGGCGTTCTTTCCGGCCGGATGAAAAAGAATAGGATCAGAGTCATAGAAGGGGATCGGGTCCAGGTAAGTGTTTCCCCTTATGACACTTCTCATGGAATCATAACTTACCGATTCAAGTGAAGCGCCTCGAAAGACTTGGCCGAGGCTCAGGGGGAACGGCCGACCGATGCGCCGCGGGGTCATTGTGATGAAACCATGACTGCCGTTTTGACTTTTCCCCAATGGGCATCAAGCATAAGAAATCTCGAGAAGGAGGACTTTTCACAGGTTCCCTGAGGAAGGGGTGGAATTGACTTCATTTATAAACTTTTGAAACTCTCACAAGAGCCGGGGGTTATTATCCCCGGCTTTTTTTCTGGCAGAAATCGGTTTGGCTGGTGCTTCGTGGCACTCGGTGTAAAATGATTTGAAATTCAGCGATGAATAGGTTAAGGACAAAATTGAAAACAAGAAGAATGTTTCAATGCTTCCGCCCTCTAACGATGAGGAGGAATAAGCTTGCCGAGCCTCGAACAACCGAACTGCTTAGGCGAGGCTGATCACTCCAGGTATAGGTCCTATGGAAATTTATGAAGAGACGCGAGAGGTCCCCTTTTCACCTGAACAGATGTTCGATCTTGTTTCCGATGTGGAGAGCTATGGGGAATTCCTGCCTGGATGGCATGGGGCAACGATCATAGAAAGAGATGGTGATGTCGTATTTGTCGACCAGGAGGTGGGCATGGGTAGGTTTCATACAAGTTTTGTCACTCAAGCCATTTTCACCCGACCCGAACACATTGAAATCAGCTCCAGCGATGGACCTTTCCTCTACTTTGCTGTGCGATGGATCTTTGAAAGGGTTCACGAGTCTGCTTGCCTTACCCATTTCTATGCTGGTTTTGAGCTGCGCTCCAGATTGCTCGAACGGGTTGCAGGGCCCTTCTTCAGTGACATCATGCGACGAGGCGTCCAAGCCTTTGAGCAAAGGGCCCGTCAACTGTACGGTCTTTCTCATAGCACCTAAAAAGAATCCTGGGAATGAATCGCGCTTGGTCGGCAGCCGACCGATCTCTTCACTTTCCTACCAACCGCCCAAAAGGTGCAAGTGCAGATGAAAGACAAATTGCCCCCCTCCCCGCTCCACATTAAAGACAAGTCTGTAACCGGACGACCCGATTCCCAGATCATTGGCAATCTCTTTTGCCCTATGAATCATCTCAGAGATAACAGGCCCATCTGTTTGCTGCAGGTCGTTGATACTCCGTATATGTTTTCTGGGCACAAGGAGAATGTGAACGGGCGCATGCGGCTTCTTGTCCTTGAATGCCACCACGGAATCACCTTGGTAGACAAAATCCGCAGGCTTTTTCCCTTGAATGATCTCACAGAAAACACAGTCCTCAACCATCGCTTCCCAACTCCACAGGAATTCCTTTTCCGCTTTTCACCAAATAAGACAAGCGCAAGAGGTTTTGCCTGCAGGGAGTACCATATCCTCCTCCTTATTGAAACCCTTTCTCCGCCTCATTTGCTCGCCAGCCCCCTCCTTTTGTCCTAATCACCATGAATTCCAAAAGAAATCTCCACCTTTGAGCCGCCAATGACATTATTATTTCCTGATTCCGTATCTAAAATCATACCTGCCCCCTGAAAACCGTATGAAATTTTAGACATTTTAGACACAAAATACCGAGGCGAACCTGGCTTGTCAGGACATTTCTTGCAGTATGAAATGATTTGTCAGCGTCCGGTTTCCTGCAACATATTGTTTTTGTGGGATTTTTTTGTGACAGCTGATCGAGATAAAGGGCTTTTATTCACATGACTATAATTTGGCATAAATATTGCTAATTATACATCAGTATACAATGCAGGCGAAAACTCGAGCGAACATAGGCGGTAAACCGCGGAGCAAGGACGTATGAGAGACGATAAAGGGGCCGAAAAGAGAGGCGTCTACACGTTGGAAAATAAAGGAAACGGGGATCAGTATCATAGTGTGGAATTTTCCATAAAAGGAATCGAACTCCCCTATCAATTCAAAATCTGGAATACCGCGAACTTGTCCATGTGTGTTTTGGTGAAGGAAGACTCAGCCATTTTGTCCCGATTAAAGGTGGGGGACACCTTGGATATGAAATTCTATTCGGAGGCATCCTCTTATCCTACCGACTCCTTAAAGACGACCATACGACATATCTCGAAGGATGAAGGGCGTTTCAGGGGTCATTATCTGGTGGCTTTGGAGATCTTGGAAAACGTTACTCAACATGAGGTTCATTAGAGTATCACTTCATTGTGGTTCAGATATTTCTTGTATGAAAAAACTAAGGAGGATTCTGAAAAATGAGAAAGAATACTGTGAAGGCGGTCAAGGTCAAACCGGATCTCGCCGTGCTGTGGAATAACAAAGGTGCCGAATTCTTCAGACATGAAAGATATGCTGAAGCAAGGGTGGCATTCAACCAGGCCACTGAGATAAGGCCAACCCTCGTTCCAGCATGGTATAACCTGGCGAGTGTGTGCGTGGCTGAAGGGAAAAAAGAAGAGGCCCTTTCCAAATTAAGAAAGGCAATAGAAACGGATCCAGATATCAAGAAGACCGTAAAAGAAGCCAACTGTTTCAAGGCCCTCTGGAAGAATAAGGATTTCAAAAGACTGGTTGCCAATTAGGGCTTTTTCACGTCTTATTTCCTATCTGTCCCACTCACCTTAAACCTCAATCCTCTGAGTGTTACACGCGAGGACTCTGCTCAATCCCCCTTTCTCTGGAAAATTTCCTTGCCCTCACGTCTCAGGATTGTCGGGAGGAGCGCTCTTTTTCAGAGAGGGGGGTAACGGGTGTTTCGGAAGGCGGATGCCTAGGGCCGGTGAATTAGGAAGGAGTTCGACCTCTTTTGTGGATTTCATACCCATCGGCACAAAGCAGATCGCCAATTCCCCGAAGGTGAGGCGCGCCCACAAAGGCTATAGCATCTCCCTTTTCTAGGTGGGCCAACATCCTTTTGTAGAGGATCTCATCACGGTCGCCTATCACGGCTGAGTGACGGGTTGGAAACCTGCCCCACATAGATTTTAGATTCTCCAGATCCCCATCCAGATAAGACCTCACGTACTCTTTTGCGTACTCACTCCACTGGTCAACCTTTTCCAGGAAAAATTGAATTCTCTCAAACGAAAGGCTTTCCAGGACCTTTATTTGCTCCTCAATGGTTTCGAGAAAAACCACTTTCTTGTCCATTTCTTGGGCAAGCGTGTAAGCCTCATAATCCACCGAATTCCGCCATCCGTTTCTCTCCAAGTAGTTTGACCAGATGGTGAAAAAAGCGAGCCAAGGTTTCATTCCCACAATCATTTCGTAAACCGGGTTTTCCTCGCGCAACGTGCGTGGGTTAAAAAACAAGAACGAACTCTTGCTTCGGCATATGGGGAGAATCGCCTCTGAAATGCGATCAACAGTCTGCTTATCCAGTTTGTCAAACAGATGTGTGGTATTCTCTTCAGTGCCCGCACTTACAACCTTGGCCATATTATCTTTATCAAGGGGGCCTTCAAAGAGCACCGCACGAGCATCACTTAAGTATCTGGAAAGCGATGTTCTGAAACTGTAGGGAAAGAAATGGGCAGTGCCAACAAGGTATGACTTCTTGTTGCCATTCTTTACCTCCCAGATCATTTTCATTTCTTTTTCTTTGGATTTCTTGAAAAACATATTTCGTCTCTTTCCATTAATTTGCTTGGTCCGGAATAGCTAAGCTGAGTGCCTAACTGCATGAGGAGCACCAACTCCAAATCGACGCCGTTTCATTCTCTGCTGCCCCTCCCATGAGAACTCTGGCCGATTTATCTAAAATGGTCATCTCACCACGCGGATAGCATCCAATATGGAAGGTTTTTTCAAAACCAGTTCGCACATCTCATAGCTTCTTGTAGCCACGCCTCCCCATTTCTTTTTAAATCTTCGTATTCCCTCATTCACACCAAGACCAAGGTGGACATATTTCTTCCCATATTCCACGCTCATCTC
>CAJIAF010000142.1_pt1 | contig 19969 bp, 12 predicted proteins | sample 9199141 | NCBI WGS metagenome assembly CAJIAF01 (sample SAMEA7708265, study PRJEB35096) | sediment metagenome | biome: marine neritic benthic zone biome [ENVO:01000025]; feature: sediment [ENVO:00002007]; material: shallow marine sediment [ENVO:03000034] sea grass bed [ENVO_01000059] ...
GCAGCGGCTGGAGGATTTGGCAGAAACGGGTGGACGGCTTTAGTTTGAAAATCCTTAATCCCCAATAACTTCCTTTTCATCGAGAGACTGCGTCGGAATTCGTCATCTCCCGCCGAAGGCGGCGGGAGATCCAGAATGCTTTGATTTCCCCCTAGTTTCCTGGATTCCGGGTCTCGCTCAAAATCATTCTGCTCGCCCGGAATGACAGTTTTGTCGAATTATCACACAGCCTCCGATTTATGGGAGCGAGGATTGGGGCTGGACATTGAAGGAGGAATTTGAAGACCATGGAACTTACCGAAATATATGAGAGAGGGAAAGCGTTACTCAAAGACCGAGATATAGGTTTTCTACTGGACGGTGTGGAGACGGAATTTGTGATGAGGAACAACCGTCGCATCCTGGACCGTTACACGTTTAGACAACGCTGCATTGATGGCGTGGAGGTGAGTACGCAGTGTTCCATTTTAGGCGTGGGACTTGCTTCACCGGTCATCATGTCTGCCATGACCATGCCTATCCCTGCCATTGTTGATAATGGTCTTATGGAAGTTGCTGAAGGGCTTAAAGCCGCTGGCAGTCTCATGTGGACCGGCACACCCATCCCTCAAAACTTGAGAGATATTGCGTCTATGGGAGTCCCCCTGGCAGCCAATGTAAAACCCTTCGAAGACCGAAAAAAAATGTTCCAGGCTATTGATGAGATCCAGGCGGCGGGCGTTCAGTGGGTGGGCATAGAGGTGGATTCGGGCCAGGGCACGAAGGTGAAAGACAGACAGATGGCCTCCGACTGCACACCACTGATCCTCAAAGAGCTTAGAGAGATTAGGGAAAAAGTGTCTCTGCCTCTCATTTTCAAAGGTGTTCTGAGCCGTGAGGACGCCATAAAATCCATTGATGCGGGTGCGGACGGCATCCTCGTGTCCAACCATGGCGCCCATACGCTCGACTACCTCCCCCATCCGTTCCAGGTGATGGATGAGATCGTGCAGGCCGCACAAGGGAAAACAGTTATCATGGTGGATGGAGGATTTCGTCGCGGCAGTGATGTACTGAAAGGTCTTTCCTTCGGCGCCTCGCTCGTAGGCTTAGGCAGGCCTATCCTCTATGCATTGGCCTCTCACGGTAGGGACGGCGTTAAAGCACTGATCGAAGAGATCACAAATGAACTGAAAAGGCTTATGAGCATGGTGGGTGCCCCGGATCCGGACAGTGTCAATCGGGACGTGCTCATTGAGGGTTAGTGAAGTTCCGCTTCAAACCGACCGGTTGAGGGAGCAAATATCCATCGTATGAAGCGAGCAGATACCGGATGCCAGATGCCGGATACCAGATAGACAAAGGAGTCATCCTTTTTTATCCGGTATCAGGAAACCGGTATCTGGTATCGGGTATTAGCCAATCAATATCATATGATATCTAAGAACTTGACATGGATGATAAGATCTCGCTTGTGAACACACCTAGTGCTTTTGCATCATATGGAGTACGGCATTTTCCAGACCGTCCAAGGTCAGCTCAAACATGGGAAAGATTTCCCGAATAATATTGATGGTGCGGGTGTAGGGCCATTCCACCGCCAGCTTTGGGTTGAGCCAAAGGGCGTGCGGGAATGTTTCAGCGATGAACTGAAGCCTCTCATAACTGGGCCTTCCTGTCCTTTCTTCAATATGTATGGAACCATCCGTGGCCATCAGCTCATAGGGTGCCATGCTCGCATCCCCAACGATGATGAACCGGGTTTCAGGATCACGCCGTACCAGCTCTGCCACCGCAAGGGGCTTTCGAATTCTTGGAGGATCCTCCCAGAGATAATCATAAATGGTATTGTGAAAGAAAAAGGTCTTAACTTCCTTGAACTGGGCTCTGGCATAGTTAAAGAGGACTTGAACCATCTCAATGTAAGGATCCATGGACCATCCTCCATTGTCGATGGCCAAGATCACCTTTAATCGATCCTTGAGGCTCCGATCAAAAACGATCTCTATTTCGCCCGCATTCTTCATGGTTTGATAAATGGTCTCGGGAATATTGACCTGGTCTCTAGGGCCCACAGGCACCATGTTTCTCAGCCTCTTCAAGGCCTCACCAATCTGGGACTGGGTTAAAGGACCTTCTTGGGAGTAATCTTTATATCTCCTGTCCATAGCCACTTTGACCGCCGACTTGTTCCTAGATACGCCTCCGACTCGCATTCCGCCCGGATGAAAACCGGAATGCCCTACAGGGGACGTACCCCCAGTGCCGATCCACTTGCTCCCGCCATGGTGCGCCTCGGTCTGTTCTTTCAGCCGGTCCAGGAAGTACTGCATGAGTTCTTCAGGGCTCAGCTTGGAAAGCTCTTCCTCATCCACGCCAAGGGCCTCAGCCAAACCTTCTGGGTCTTTCAACCACTCTTCCAGCATGGCACGGGCCACGTCCGTGAGGACAAATTCATCCGGTTCCGCCAGTTCGGCCCCCTCAAAATAATGGGCAAATGCCTGATCGTAGAGGTCAAAATACCTTTCGCTCTTGACCAAAATGGACCGGGCGGCCGTGTAAAAGTCATTCAGGGAGTTGATGACACCCAGGCCGAGAGCCTTCTGAAGCCGGAGAAAGGAGGTGGGCGAGACAGGAATGCCCACCCTTTTTAATGTATAGAAGAAATCTATGAACATGGTTTACACTATATCCTGAATCGGCCTACCGCGTTCTGGGCCACCACGTAATCGGCACTCTTTTTAAAGAGAACACCCAGGTAGGGCACGTCCCCCTTGATCAGCTCCTTGACTTGGAAGTCAGGGTCCGATTTCAGGGCCCTGATCCAGTTGAGGAGCTCCCTCGTGGCAGGCTTCTTTTCGATGTTCCGGATATCTCTCAAACGATAAAAGGTCTTCACGGAATTCTGGAGAAGCTCTCTGCTGATCTCAGGGAAGTGGACCTGGATAATCCTTCGCATCATGTCCGGTTCAGGAAACGCGATGTGGTGGAAGTTACAGCGGCCCAAAAAGGGATCGGAGAGATCCTTTTTCGCGTTAGAAGTGATCACAATAACCGGTCTGCACTTCGCTTTCATGGTCTTGTCGATCTCAATGATATCAAATTCCATCTGATCCAGGACGTCCAGCATATCGTCCTGGAAATCCGTATCCGCCTTATCAATCTCGTCGATGAGTAGAACGACCCGTTCATCTGAAACAAAGGATTGCCCAATCTTGCCCATCTTTATGTAATCCTCAATATTGCTCACATCCCTTTCAGAATCCCCAAAACGGCTGTCATTTAAACGGGTTAGCGTGTCATACTGGTAGAGGGCCTCCACCAGCTTCATACTTGATTTGACATTCAGGACGATCAGTCTCATGTTGAGAGCCTCTGCAATGGCGTGGGCCAGCATGGTCTTCCCCGTGCCCGGTTCTCCCTTGAGCAGAAGCGGCATCTCTAAGGCCATGGTAACATTGACGATTTTGGCTAGTTCATCATCCAGCACATATTGAGAAGCACCCGTGAATTTCGTCAGATTTGAACCATTATCCATATTTCGACTCCTTGATGTGGTTTAGTTTTCGTTCCGCTGAGAAGAGGAGCGTTTCTTTGTCCGTAAAAAACGCATAAAGTACTATTCTAATCATAATTCCTCCGAGGCGCAATATAGTTGGCAAAAATAATCCTGTCAAATTTTGCCCGTAGGCCTGAAAAACAGGAAATCACCCTTTCTTTGAAGGCTGATCCTCAGAACGAGAAAGAAGAAACAAGACCTGGGTATTTACTGGAGATGAAGGGGTGAAGGGTGGGCGGCCAAGAGTGGGTATCGAGCGGGTTATTCCTCAACCGGTAACCTCACAGTCGCGAAAATGACTATCTTGAAAGCTCGTTCCAGGTTTCCTCAGCCTTTTTCATTCCATCCCGTTTTCTGCCTTCTGAATTCCCATTTCCCCCCTCCGTTCTCCCTCTGAGACGGGCGATCCTCTCCTCCAGCGGAGGATGGGTGGAGAACCAGTTGGCAAAATTCCCTCCACGTAGCGGATTCACAATAAACATATGGGCGGTCTGGGGACTGGCTTGCATGGGAAGCCGTCGCGAATAGGTGCCCAGTTTCTCAAGGGCATTGGCCAGCCCGTCTGGTTGGCCTACAAATTCCGCTCCGCTCGCATCCGCATGGTACTCCCTGGATCTGGAGATGGCCATTTGCACAAGTATGGCCGCAATGGGTGCCAGGATTGACATCACAATCAAACCTAGAGCGCCTAATCCTCCGCCCTCATCGTCATCTGAACCCCCACCTAGAAAAGCGGTCCATCTGGCCATACTCGCCAGAATCATGATGGCTCCCGCCATGGTGGCTGCAAAAGATCCTATGAGGATGTCTCTGTTTTTGACGTGTGCCAATTCGTGGGAAAGGACCCCCATGATCTCCTCCCTGTCCATAACTTGTAGCAGCCCTTCTGTGACGGCCACCACCGCATGTTCCGGATTCCTTCCTGTTGCGAAGGCATTGGGTGAGTCGTTTGGGATGATGTAGATCCGGGGCACAGGAAGATCGGCCCTCCCGGCTAGATGGCTGACCATATCATGGAGTCTAGGATTCTCCTGAGGCGTTACCTCCTTCGCGCGGTACATCTTTAGGACAATCCTGTCAGAGTACCAATAGCTGAAGAAATTCATGCCCATGGCCAGGATAAAGGCAAATACCATGCCCTGTCTCCCTCCGAAAAGATGCCCTACCCAGACAATCAGAGCGGTCAGTACACCCAATAGCAGGGTTGTCTTGAACCAGTTTCCCATCACATTTTGCCTCCTTTGTTCCCAAAAAGAATGATAATAATCCCACAAGCCCTGTCAAGGGATAGATCCTCCTATTCCTAAAGCGGTTGCATCTGAGGTTCTTTGTGTGTAAAAGTAATCAGGGGCCATTTCACATTTTACCGAGTGAGGTTTTGCAATCTCTATAAAATCCCTCCATTAGGGCTTATCCAACAGCTCCTTTCCCCTCCCCCGTCCAGGGGGAGGGATTTGTAGGGCATGTTTTCGTCAAGAATCGAATTCTCAGATCAGTTTAGAGATGAATTGAATTCGTCACAACGAGGAGAGTTTAATGAAAGAAAAGACGCACTATCTTGGCAAGAGCACTAACAGTGCCCTTGAGGTCATCAGGGAGATCACCTTCTCCACAGATCCGGCCGATTTCTATTACATGGACGTAAATGTGCCCTGCCAAAGCGCCTGTCCTGCCTACACGAATATTCCGGCTTATATCCGATGCCTTTTTGAGGAACGTTACAGTCGGTCATACGAATTAAACCGGATAGTCAATATCTTACCCGGAGTATTGGGGCGAATCTGTTCGCGCCCCTGTGAGGCGAAGTGCCGTCATGGTGAACCGGAGCTTGGGAAACCTGTGAATATCTGCCACATCAAGAGGGCTGCCTCGGATTTTAAAGAGGCAGGCCACATTTATATGGAGCAGCTTTTTGCACCCCTAAACAAAAAAGTGGCGATCATTGGATCGGGACCGGCTGGACTTGCGGCTGCCCACGACTTATCCACCATCGGTATCTCGGTGACCCTTTTTGAGGCCTTTGAGGAGCCCGGAGGGATGCTCAGGTACGGCATTCCTGAATTCAGGCTCCCACGAGATATTCTTAAATCTGAAATTGATAGCATCCTCAGGCTGGGTGTTACCCTCAAAACGGGGGTCAGAGTAGGTCAAGATCTGCCTATGGATAAGATTTTGGCCGACCACGATGCCGTCCTTTTGGCCGCAGGGTGTTACAAACCCCTTAAATTGGAAATCCCCGGAGAGGGACTCCCTGGGGTCCATCCCGGTCTGGACTTCATGATTCAGGTCACATCCGGCCGCCCTCCCATCGTGGGCGCAAGGGTCCTGGTAATTGGCGCCGGCTTTACCGTCTTCGATTGCGCCCGATCCGCCCTGCGTCTTGGGGGTGACGATGTGTCCATCTGTCTGCGCCGAACCGAGGAGGATCTCACTGTGACTGAGGAGGAAGTGTTTGACACGAAACGCGAAGGCGTCAAAATCAAATCCCTTATGCTCTCGCGCAGAATAATCGGCAACGGCCAAGTAGAGGGGGTAGAGTTCGTGCGCACCCGCCCCGGAGAGGTCATGCCCAATGGAAAGAGATCGATCACGCCCATTGAGGGAAGCGAGTTCATTCTTCCGGCTGACACGGTGATCGTGGCCACAGGACAGAGGCCTGAACCTTTAGATTTTCCAGCAAAGAGGGATAAGCATGGTGTCCTCGTCGCAGAAAAGGAGACCTTCCGCACTTCTTCTCCCAACCTCTATGTGACGGGTGATTACCTGACCGGTCCGAGTACGGTGATCGAGGCGATAGCCGGGGGCCGAGCCGCTGCTGAAAAGATCGCGGAAAATCTGACAGGCCAGAAATTCCGAGAAAAAGCGGTACGTCTGGAAGAGACCAAAATAACGGACCGGCGTCGCTCCTGGGATTTCATCTCGAGGCAAGAAATGCCGATCATAAGCCCCATTGAAAAGCGCTTTAGCACACCCCACATTGAAGTGGAAATGGGTTACTCTCACGGGCAGGCTAAAGAGGAGTCCAAACGATGCTACCTTTGTTACCTCCACTACGAGATCGACATGAGTCGTTGCATCTACTGCCGCTACTGCATCGATGTGGCGCCTCGAGATTGCATCAAACTGGTCAAAGCAATCAATACCAATGAGAGCGGAGCGATTACGGGGTTCGAGGAGACGAACCGATGGAGAAATGTCAACGCCATAGTGATCGACAACGCCCGTTGCATCCGTTGCGGAGAGTGCGTGAGGGTGTGTCCAGTGGATTGTATATCTGTCACAAAGGCGGAGCTGGTTGAGCGAATGTTGCCAAGGGAGAAAGCGTTATGAGAGAAGAACATTTCGTTATCATTGGGAACGGCCCGGCGGGCAATCAGGCCGCATTTACATTACGAGAAAAGCTCCCTGATGCTCGCATCACCATGATCGATAAGGAAAGTGTAGGGTGTTACAAACCCAATCTCCTTCCAGAATATATTGCTGGAAAGGTATCGGAAGAGAAGCTCTACGTCTCTCCTTTTGAGCTCTATAAATCCAAGGGGATAAAGTTGCGACTTGGACAGAAGGTGGTCGACGTGAATTTAGAAAACAGAGAGATCACCCTCGATCACAAGGAAATCATCCGTTTCAGCGGTCTGATACTGGCCTTGGGTGGAAAGCCGCGAATTCCCGAACCCCTGCTCCCTTATAAGGACCTCATGTTTACCCTCAAAACGATAGCGGACGCCAGGCGCTGGATCCGAGAACTGGATAAAGTGGAATCCGTTTTGATTATTGGTGGAGATCTCATCTCCTTTGCTGTGGCAAAGGCGCTGCTTCATCTGCGGAAAAAAGTGCGCTTTATCTTGAATGAAGACGCCTTCTGGCCCGTCCGATACAACAAAGAGATCTATGAACAGGCAGCCCATCAACTCACGCAGAAGGGAGTTGAAGTCCTGGCATGCCGAAAACTCAAAGGGATGGGACGCCTCTCAGAACAGGTCCTTCAGGTACAAGTGGACGATCGAAAAATTAAGTCTGGCATGGTGGGCGCCTTCTTTGGTCTCCTTCCAGACGTGAAATTTCTTGCCCACTCAGGACTCCAAATCGAACGGGGTGTGCTCGTGGATGAATACCTCAATATTGGTTTTGAAGGGGTATATGCGGCGGGCGACTGTGCCCAAGTCTATCATCCCGAAATCCGGGATTACTGGGTCTCCATCGGTTATGATAATGCCGTGAACTTGGGCCGCATCGCGGCCTTAAATTTGGTTGGAGGGAAAGTTCAGGTGGAACTGGAGCCCGAAAGCATCTTCTTTGTTGAGCGGATAAAGGCCAACATTTCCTGGTGGATGGAGTTTTGATATGCCCAAAGTTGATATGACAGTAGAAGTATGTGGTATGTCTGGGGATGGCACCATCGCCGCAGGCGGCCTCCTCAATGAGGCCCTGTCACACGCTGGGTTCTCCATTTTGGCTTTTGATTCCTACCCGGCAGAAATCAGAGGTTTTGGCCGCTGTGTAACGCGATCCCGCGTCGGAGATGAAGAGATGCTCGCCCTCAGTGACCGCACCCACGTACTCATCTCTCTGGACGATGAACAGTCCCAATCAAGAATTCCCTTCTTGGCCGAAAATTCAGCCGTGTTCTTCGACAACAATCCTCCTTCCTACATCCCGGAAGAAAAATCTATCGCTTCCCATGTTGAGCCTGGAACGAATCTGTTCGGCATACCTTTCGGCGATTTGGCCACAGGGGCAGCCGGAAGTCAAAGGGGAAGGAATCTCACCGCTCTCGGTGGGTTCGCCGCCGTTTTCGGTCTGCCGCCTGAGCTTTTTCGAGAAGTCATCGAGAAAAAGTTTATGCCCAAAGGTGAAAAGGTTGCAGAGGCCAATCTAAAAAGTTTCGAGGCGGGATATGCGTATGCCCTCAAAACCTTTTCAGATAGAATGAAGAAAATATCTGTGCGATCGAAGAAGGCCAAAGAACCAGAAAAGGTCTTGCTATCTGGAAACGTGGCCATCTCCCAAGCCGCCCTCGACGCTGGCCTTGAACTGTACTTCGGATATCCAATTACACCAGCCACCCCGATCATGGAATACTTGGCAAAGGCCCTGCCGGAGAGGGGGGGACGCGTTGTACAAATGGAGGATGAGATCTCCTCAATCGGGGCCGTTTTGGGCAGCTTCTTTGCGGGGAAAAGGGCAATGACCGCCACATCAGGCCCTGGCTTCGCTCTCATGACAGAACTGATCACCCATGGCATCATGGCAGAAATCCCCGCGGTAATTATCAACGCCCAAAGAGGGGGCCCGGCGACCGGGCTTCCCACCAAAACAGAACAATCAGACCTGCATTCGGCTGTGTTCGGGGGACCTGGGGATTCGCCGCGTATCGTCATTGCCCCTACAAATGTGTCGGAATGTTACACCTACACGCTGAAGAGTTTCCAACTGGCCGAAAAATACCAGACCCCGGTCATCGTCCTCCCCGATTTCTTTCTGAATAACCGGGTCGAAAATGTTCCCCTACCCAATGCTTCAGAGGAGGAGAAGGCAGACGGGAATATTTACCCTGACGAGGCCGTAAAAGGGGAATACACACGTTTTGAAATAACCGAATCAGGCATCTCACCTCGCTCCGTTCCTGGTATGGAGGGCTACAATTTCTCAACCACAGGCCTGGAACACACGGAGAGGGGAATCCCCAACTACTCTCCTGAAAACCACATGATGATGACTGAAAAGCGTCATCGTAAAATACAAAGCGCGCTTATGGATCTGCCTGCGCCGGTGGAATTTTCATCAGGGGATAAATTGGACGTGGGGGTCATCGCATGGGGTTCCACCTTCGGTTCCGCTTTGGAGGCCGTACATAGATCTCAAGAAAAGGGCTTCAAGGTGGGCGCTTTGAAGATCACCACACTGTTTCCCTATCACACAGACAAAATTCGTCATTTTATGGACAGATGTGAGGAGGTCCTTATCCCTGAACTGAATTTTGAGGGGCAACTTGCCAACCTCCTCGGCCATCTCCACCGAAAAGATATTGTGCGCTTGAATAGGACAACGGGAATCCCATTTCCTGTCTCAGCTATTACAGAAAAAATCGAAGAGGTTATTGGAGAAGTGAAACCATGAAAACACCGGGTCACATTCTTGCAGAACAAGTAAAACAGATAGAAGAGTCTCGGATCTTTGACGTACGGTCTGAAGAACTGCCCACTTGGTGCCCAGGATGCGGATATTTCGGCATCCATCAGGGGCTGAACAATGCCATCCAACAGTTGAGTATCCCCCATCATGAGGTGGTGACCGTCTCAGGAATCGGGTGTGCTGGGCGTTACCCATTTTTTACGAACACCTATGGACTCCATACGGTCCATGGCAGGGCACTACCTGTTTCCACAGGCGTGAAAATGGCAAATCCTAACCTGACCCTGTTTGCAGTAGGTGGAGACGGTGACGGCTTGGCTATTGGAGGAGGGCATCTCCCTCACATTTCCAGGAGAGATGTGGACGTCAACTACCTGCTCTTTGATAATTCTATCTACGGTCTCACCAAAGGCCAGCCTTCTCCCAGTTCTCCAAAGGGATTCAAAACCAAGGCGTCTCCTTATGGCAGCACGGACGCACCTCTCAACGCCACCCTTTTAGCCCTTTCCTATGGGGCATCATTTGTGGCCCGTCTATTCGCAGGTGATCCTGAGGGGATTACGAAGGCCCTGGTTGAGGGCATTCAGCATAAGGGGTTTTCCTTCTTTCATCTCTACACCACATGTGTAACCTTTGATAAGCAATTCAAGACTTGGGAGCATCTCAAAAGCTGGATACATCCACTGCCCGAAGGACATGACCCATCAGATTATAGGCAGGCCATGGATAGGGTTCTTGAAGACGACTTCAGCGTCGGCATACTCTACCGGCGAGAAGATTAAAAGACACGAAATTCTTTCCTTGCATCAAGAGCCTCTGACACTTGATTCTCATAAAATCAGTTATAGTGAATACGGAAGAAAGTTGCTATCCCGCCCCCACCTTCGCGACTGGGTCGCAATTCGTCATCCCCCGCAGCCTTTGGCGGGAGATCCAGAATGATTTGATTTCTCCTGATTTTCCTGGATTCCCTTTCGATGCTTCCACTTTGCTCAGCATCGACCCTGAGCTTTGTCGAAGGGTCGACTTCGCTCAGGGTGGTGAGTATGTCGAACCACGGGTCTCGCCCCACATCATTCGGCTCGCCCGGAATGACAGTATTGTGGAATTACGTCATAGGCCGCGGCTCGGGAATGACTCTATGGGGTGTTGTATAGCCTTTTCAGAAACCCTTTTAATGTATGAGAAACCCGTATTGACAAACGTTCTTTGCAAAATAACTTTATAGACTGGGGGTATGATCATGAAATCCAGGGAAGAAAAAGACACCATGGGGCCGGTTTTGGTCCCCGAGGAGGCCTACTATGGGGCCCAGACCCAGCGGGCGGTGGAAAACTTTGACATAAGTGGTCTCACCTTTCCTTCGCCTTTTATAAGGGCATTGGGCATGATAAAAAAGCATGCCGCTCGCGTTAACCTTGAGCTGAAATTGCTGGATGCGGAACTGGCGGAGGCGATTGTCAAGGCCGCAGAAGAAGTTACATTGGGCCAACTGGACAATCAATTTGTCATAGACGTATTCCAGACGGGTTCGGGCACGTCCACACATATGAATGCGAACGAGGTGATCGCGGGTCGCGCCAACGAGATCCTCACTGGGAAAAGAGGCGGAAAAAGTCCAGTACATCCCAACGACCACGTCAACTTGGGTCAGTCCAGTAATGACGTTATCCCTTCTGCCATTCACATAGCCGCCCTAACCACCCTGAGAGACCGTCTTGTTCCCGCCATGGGTAAGCTGCATGAGAGTTTGAAAGGCAAGGCCGACGAATTTGCACGTGTGAGAAAAATTGGCAGAACCCATTTGCAGGACGCTGTTCCCATGTCCTTGGGCCAGGAATTCAGCGGCTATGCCAGGCAGGTGGAATGGGGTGTGAGTAGAATTCGTGCAGTGGAGGAGGCGCTGTCTGAACTTGCCTTGGGTGGCACAGCGGTCGGTACGGGACTGAATACCCACCCCGAGTTTGCCTCGAGAGTCATCGCCCACATCTCTGAAGAGACGGGTTGTCCCTTCAAAAAAGCCCTGAATCATTTTGAGGCTCAGGGGGCACAAGATGGGGCAGTGCAAGCCAGCGGCGTTCTTAAGACCTTTGCCGTTAGCCTCATCAAGATAGCCAACGATATCAGGTGGCTCTCATCTGGGCCCCGATGTGGATTGGGAGAAATCAATATTCCTTCCCTTCAACCCGGTTCTTCTTTTATGCCAGGGAAGGTAAATCCGGTGATATCTGAGGCCGTCATCCAAGTGGCTGCGCAGGTGATCGGCAATGATGCGGCTATCACTTTTTCTGGGCAGGGAGGATATTTCGAGCTTAATGCCATGCTCCCGGTCATCGCCTACAATCTTTTGCAATCGATTCATCTCCTCTCCTCAGCAACAACCGCATTGGCAGAAAAATGTGTGGATGGAATATCCGCCAACACAGAAAGATGCGCCTCCTATCTGGAACAGAGTCTTGCCATAGCCACTGGAATGGTACCGGTTGTCGGGTATGACAAGGCGGCTGCCATCGCAAAGGAGGCCTACGAGAAAAAAAAGACCGTGAGAGAAATTGCTTTGGAAAAACAGGTTCTGCCGGAAGATGAACTCAACAGATTATTAGACGAGATGGTCCACGGAGGGAAATAGATGGATGAAGATATGTATTTCTCAGTTCCCGACGAATATGCGAAGGACTTGAGAGACTTTGAAGCCTTTCTTGAGGCAGATCTGAGGCCGCACCTTTCCCAGTGGTACGATGAGGGCGCTGTCCCTCAAAGTTTTTTTGAAGATATGGCTGAGAATGAGTGGCTCGGATTCGACGCAAATGGACGCCACTTTCTTGAGCAACCCTCTTTGAAACAGGCTGTTCTCGTGGAGAGCCTTTCAAAACTTTCACCCGGGGTTGCCGTCGCTTTTGGAGCCCATACATCCTTAGGGACTAAAGGTTTATTGTTGTTCGGGAATGAGAAACAGAAGGGAGCCCATCTTGATTCAGCTTTGCAGGGAAATACCCTGATGTGCCTCGGGAATACGGAGCTTATAGCGGGAAGTGATGTGGCCAATGTGGTCTGCCAGGCGGGAAAGGTGGATGGAGGCTGGTTACTCAACGGAAGCAAAGCCTACGTGACAAACGGAGCGATCAGCGACCTGGCTGTCATCACGGCCATCTCAGATCCTGAAGAGAATAGAAACAAAAGGCTCTCCATGTTCTTGGTGGATCTTTCCATTGAAGGTGTTTCTCGGCGAAAACTCCACAAACAGGTCTGGATTCCCTCTGATCTCACCAGGCTTCAGTTCAAAGATGTCTTTGTGCCTGATGAAAATCTGCTTGGGAAGCGTGGTAGAGGACTACAACAGGTCTTGACGATTTTCACAGACAGCCGAATCCTTATCAGCGCCATGGCTTTGGGGACAGCAGCGGGTGCCTTTGAATTGGCCCTTGATCATACCCGGAAGCGGCAGATCTTCGGGAAGAAGATCCTTGAATTTCAGGCCAAGGCCTTTGAGATCGCTGACTTTTTTACGAGGATTGAATCTTCAAGGCTCATGTTATGGAAGGCGTGCGGAAAAAAGGATCAGGGAGAGGATTTTCGGCTCGAATCTTCCATGGCCAAGTATTTGACCGTGATGATGGCACGGGAGGTGGGCCTTTGGGCGGCAGACCTCTTTGGGGCCGCTTCCGTGATCTTTGAACATCCCATTCACAAGTTTCCTATGGATGCCTGGGCCGCCTCGCTGGGCGAAGGGACCCAAGACGTCCAGAAATTGATCATTTTTAGAGAAATCATGAAAAAATGGGGCAAGGAAGGAAGAGTGGGGATTTAAACATGAAGGCACTCTGTTTTTATGAACATGGAGAACTGGATGTACTCCGGTACACAGACGTCTCTGAACCGGAGCCGCAACAGGGGCAAGTACTCCTAAAGGTAGAGGCCTGTGCCATCAATCATTTGGATGTGTGGGTACGGCGCGGGTGGCCGGGCCTACAACTGGAGATGCCCCATTGGGGCGGTGCGGATGTGGCTGGTGTCATTGCGGGGTTGGGAAAGGGTGTGACCGGATGGCGGGTGGGTGATCGCGTTGTGGTGGATCCCGGCATCAACGCCGTGGAGGACGAGTTTACACGTAGGGGTGAAGATAGTATCAGTCCCGGTTACCATATCCTGGGCGAACACACGAGGGGTGGTTTTGCCGAGTACCTGACAGTTCCGGCACAAAACCTGGCATCCATGCCTGATAGCCTTGATTTTCCCACGGCCGCCGCGCCCCTATTGGTTACGCTGGCGGCCTGGCGGATGCTCATACATAGGGCAAGGTTGAGAACAAGGGAGTCTGTGCTGATAGTGGGCGCTGGCGGCGGGGTGAACAGCATGGCGATCCAGATTGCCAAATTGGCCGGGGCCATTGTCTATGTTGTGGCAAGCGACGTTCAAAAGGCAGAGAGGGCCCACGAACTGGGTGCTGATTTTGTCTTGGATCGCTCGAAGGTGGACTGGGGACGCGAGATTAGCAAACTCACGGGCAAGCGAGGCGTGGACGTGGTGGTGGACAATGTGGGAAGGGCAACCATAAACACAAGCATGAGGGCAGTTGCCCGTGGCGGGCGGATCGTCATAATCGGTAATACGAGCGGACCCCAGGTTGAGATAGATATTCGCTACATTTTTGGCAAACAGATCAGTCTCATCGGAAGCACCATGGGCACTCACCAGGACTTCCGTGACGTTACCGCGTTGCTGTGGGAGGGCAAGCTCAGGACCGTGGTGGACAGGGTGATACCATTGAGCAAGGGTCGTGAAGGCTATGCATTGTTGGAGCGGGGTGAGCAGTTTGGGAAGATTGTTTTGACGCCTTAAATGGAATTGGCATATGGCACTGGCAGGTAAATGCTCCTTTATTCGCTCAAGCCTTTTTCAATCTTAGCGCCGCCTGGTCAAATTTCTTCGATATGAGATCTTCAAATTCCTTTCCCAGGAACGGCCTATTATTCATCAGATACCATTTCACGCTGTCCCAGTAATCCTTGAGCTCATGGGTGTCACTTATGGTTTCAATTAACGCATTAATCTCGTCCAGCTTCTCTCGCCTTATCTGGTCTTTTCTTGCCTCATAAAGATCGTTTAGTCTGTTTCTCTGGTCATCTGTGAAACCGATTTCCAAAGCGCGCTCCATGAGATCGGAAAAGAGGTTCTGAATTTCTCTCAAATCATTCAACAAAGCCATTTGCTGCTTTACCTGATCCAGCATGAGGTCTGTAATCTCCACCAATCTTGTATCATAAGCCTCTTCTAACAGCAGTTCGTAGTCCTCAGTATGAAAAGGGCTTTTTCTCAATGATCGGAGACTGTGGTGGAAGTAGTTCTTGAGTTGTTCCACATCAGTAATAGTCCCCATATAGGATATCTTCTGTGACATGTTGACCTTATCCACGAAAGCAATGGAGAGCACCCTTTGAGGGATGTCCTTTTTCATGACAAGGCCCGTCTTCGCCTTGAAAAAGTGATTCAGTTGGTACGTATTGTCCCATAGCTTTTCCACGGAGATATTGCTAAGCGTATCATTCACGGCCTCATAGCGTTTCTCAATCTCCTCTGCCATATGCAGGAAATTCAGGCATACGGGCCTTTTATCCCGCTTGAACTTCTGTGAACCCAAAAGGCCGATCAGAAGGAGCTTAATCAAGTTTTCGTAGTTCAGATAAATCCCCACATTTTCGAATCCAAATATGCGCACTTCGTCAGTAACCAGGTGCTCTAGAATGAAATGCCTCACCCTTTCGGGTAACCTCTGGAGGCTTTTATATATGCGGTGGGCCTCGAAGAGCTCCTTTTCATAAGAGGAATAACCGATCCCGAAATAACTTCTCTTTTTGTAGACAAATTTGAGAGGGACTTGGACCAGAAGGCTTGCCAGGTCGGGGAATTCAACATACCGTATTCCCCGCAATCTAAAAATCCTCTCCATGGCGTATATCATTCTCCCAGCGCGAATATAACCGGCCTCTTCTGATTCATCCCCTTTCCATGACTCGAGGTATTCAACGGGTGTCATATTCTCTGGGAGGCCACTCCGGTCATACTCCTCCAGGGCATAGTAAAGGCGCCCGCGCTTGGTATAGATTCTATCAAGGCGATCTTCCAGAGTGGTTTCCCCTTTCATGATCTTATGGCTGAGATCTCTTAGTCGAAACAGGCGTGTTGCCAAATCCTCCAGTATGAGATCCTCCCTCATGGCCGAAAACATGATGAAAGAACTTATGAAAAATGCATCGAACAAGTCTCTATCCCCGCAATCAATCACCTCCTGGATGGCGTAAATAGAAAATTCACCCCTGATCATGTGATGGAGAAGATCATGGTATCTCACTAGTACCAACAGATACTCTTGGGCCCGCTTGTCCATGCCATATCTGACGGGTATCTTCTCCTTTTCCAAAAATAAGGCACTGGTCAGGGCATGATTCGCCGGATTGATTTCATCCTTATGTTTCTCTCTGAGTGCCGGCACCAGACCCAGATCGCGGAATATGAAGGACTTGATCAGGGCATCAAAGAGAGGTTGATTACGACCAAGATCTCCTACGATGGCCTCCATTGCCTCAATCTGAGATTCATTGAGACCCACAGTCCCCGATGCCAAGGGCCCGAACTCCCTTTGCGCCAGTCTGTGCAGGAACTGAGTATCCTGCAAATTCTCCCTATCTCGCCTCACCAGGGCCTCGATCTTCCTGGTGCTGGCCAGGGTGTGATCTATAATGGGCGATTTGAGATAAATCTTTCCGGGAAGTTTCAAATCCTGAAGGGCCATCAATTCAGGAAGAACAAAATCTAAGAGAGAGCGACAGTGGCTGTAAAGGAGGTCAAGGTCGGTGTATATATTCTCTGGATGGAAAATGACCCTTATGAAATTGAGTCTGAGTGCTTCCAGCAGGCTCTCCGCGCTGCTGAACCATCCCTGTTCTTTTGAGGGCATCTTGAATTGCGGATCGTTCTGAGAAAGCAGTCTCGAGTGACTCTGATGAAAGCTTTCCAAGTTTGCAAAGAGGGTGTCCAGCGCAGTGAGATTTTCTATGGGTATTTCGGATATCTTACGGCCAGCGAACCTCTCGTTCAGGGATTTCAGACGCTTGATGTTTTCATCCAAGTCTATGTAAATGATATCTAGGGCCTGGGTTCTCTCGTTCACCTTTAACTGGAAACCGGTCCCCAAAATGAACGACGTGCCGGTTTTGTATAGTTGCTCACCCAGCTGCCCAAGGGTGGCCAGGTCCAAGTAACCGGTATTAATGACGCTGGCCTCCTCTTCCACCTTCATCACTCGACCATCAATGTGAGAAGACGACACATCTGCCAGGATCGGATTGAAATTTATCACTTCACCTCGACACACATTAACGGTTATCCATAAAAGAATAAAAGCGAGCTGGCTGTCCATTCTTTCAAAGAGATGGCCAGTGCCGTGAAATTCCATATTGAGGAATTTGCGGTAAAATATGGGCAGCCGTAACGGATCACCCTTTAGGAACATGTTTTCGAAGTCTTCTATGACCGTTACAAGATTGATGATATTCTCTATCCGGGTCAGTTTCTGTTCATCGTAATCAGCCAGCGATTCTTTCTCCATTTCCCCCTTGTCTCTGAGTTCAGACCAATTGTCGAGGAACTGAAAATGATTCATCATCTTCAGGATCTTTCGAATAATCTTGTTATGAATCCCGCCGATGGAGCTGATCCTCTCATCCAAAAGCCGGTCCCAGTCCATTTCTCCGCTTGTTACCACCCTCACCATGAACTCGTAGAGGTCAAAGAGCTCGGCCAATTGCTCTTGATCAAGGTCGCTCCTCTTGGATGCTGCGGTTTCCGCCATACTCATGAGCCGGCAGTAGCGGAGGAGATTGAGGGCTTGCGACTGGCCATATGTTCGGGCCAGATCTGTGACAGGCTTCAGGGCCTTTTCATTCAATTTCCCGGATAGCACCCGTCCCATAGCTGTGTGGCCCACAATGATAAGCAAGATCTCCTTCAATTCTCCGGTGCTAAACCCAAAAAAAGGAAGGGTTTCCAGGTTTTCCAATACCTTGGTTTCAGCACCCTCAATCCTATCAGGGTTGAAATAGGCCTCTATTCTCTCCAGGCGGTTTATTTTGGCCATGAGCCTCAACACGTCATTCAAAGCGAGATACCGTCTTTTTTTGTTTTCCAGGGGCTGTCTCAATCGCGCCATAAAGATCTCTGGCATCCCCTTAAAACGCCTGCTTTTTATCCTTTTCAGGACTTTTAGCGTGCGTGTCAGGTAATCGAAGGAATCCTTATAATCGGCCAGAAGGGGTAATGCACACCCCGACAGCCTTGACTCCTCGATGTCCTTGCGTAGTTGTGACATGGTCGTTTCTAAGGGCTTCTTTTGCACCAGATACATAAGCATATAGTCTGGAGAGTATCCCTTGATGGAGAATCTCCTCTTCCACTCAGTCTTCACTGAGTCAGGAATCAGGGGCTCTAGAAGTATCTCGCTAAAATAGATGGAGAAGAGCCGTGGCCACACGTTTTCTTGGTCATAGGCAAACTCGTCATCGAGGGGGAAATTTAGGTGGGGTAATCGGTTGATCTCTTCCAGGCTCGTGCTTGCAAGATCTCGATCCCCCATTAGTGTGTCCATGACCTCCTGTTCCACATAGAGACCGCTCAGGTATTTTTGAAAGTCAAAAATATTAACCTGGAGGGATTTCTCTTTTGCCTGGTGTTTCTTCCTGGTTTTGAAGATATGGCTGAACAGGATGAAGCTCTTTAATTCCTGGACCGTTTTGAAGGTTATCCTGGCAGACTGGTTCGTTCTTGATGCGTGCCGATGGGCAATAAGAAAAATCTCTCCATCTGGTTTCAACAACGCATAGATCTTCCCCAGCATGTAAATGGCATGATTCTCCAGTTGTTTTTTGGAAAGCATCTTATTTGACTGAGTAACCGATTTGTCCATGCGGATGATTTCGTAAATATCCCTGGGAATTATGACCAGATCCAGTGTTTCACCCATGAAACGAAGTTTTTCTATGGAATCTATAATGAGGAACTGATGTTCTTTGAAACGGATGGACAGATCGTTCGCGAGCAGATCATCACCCTGGGCTAACAGGCCTATCTTATGACTCTCCTTTAGATATTTTCTGCGATGGTAGAGGATGACCCTGCTTATTTCCTCTGCCTTATTCCTCAAGGTGGTGAGTGAGCTTGATACCAGGTGAGTCGGGATAAGGTAGTATGGCATGCCCTGGCTTGAAAATCTTATGAGCAGGCCAATGTTCTTGTATATTCTGTTAATCTTCTTGGAATTTTCCCTGATCTCTTCCGGTTTTTCAAACCTAATGGAATGGATCAGGTCCAGCTCCTGGCGGCTCATCCGATCATAGACTTCAAAGAACCCGAAGCCATAGGCATTTCCCCCAAACCGACTCGGAAGATGGGGGGGGTGCTTGCGGGCAGGAAAAGTTCCGGGCGGTATATCTGCGGGGTCAATGCCTAGAGCTTCAAAATCTTCCGGTTTGATGAAACTGAAGGGATCTTCTCGCCAAAAGGCTTCTGTGGGTAGGGAATCGGGAAGGGCCATTTCAACTCAATGTTACCATATTCCTGCAACCTGACGAAACCAAGAAGTTTGCATTGCAGTCGATTTGTACCATCCCCATGGAGAACACTAAAATGTAGGGAGTAAGGACTAAGCAGTAAGAAATGAGGAGTATGTGGACCCTCAACTTTTCACTTCTTATTCTTTACTCCCTACTCCTTACTTCATACTCCTTACTATTAATTACAGCCAGCGCTTTCGACGCTTGTAGGATTTTACATCTTTGTAAGACTTCAAGGCACCGGAGGCGGCTGTACCCAAATAGAATTCTTTCACGTCCGGGTTCTCTCGTAATTCCTGAGCAGGGCTCTCCATAACGATCTTGCCATTTTCCATCACGTAACCGTAGTGGGCAATCTGCAGGGCCATATTAGCATTTTGTTCCACAAGCATGAGGGTTGTCTCTTGCTCCTCATTTATTCGCTTGATGATCTGAAATATCTCTTTGACCAGCAATGGGGCGAGACCCAGTGATGGCTCATCCAGCAGCAACAGCATGGGGTGCGCCATGAGTCCTCTGCCGATGACGAGCATCTGAAGCTCACCACCACTACAGTAACCGGCCAGGGCCTTCTTTCGTGCCTGCAGAGCAGGGAAATACCGATAAACAAGGTCTAGGTCTTCTTTGTAATGCAAGTTCCAGCGTGTGGCTGTCCTCACCATTAAATTTTCTTCATCGGTCAGATACTTAA
>CAJIAF010000209.1_pt1 | contig 18783 bp, 20 predicted proteins | sample 9199141 | NCBI WGS metagenome assembly CAJIAF01 (sample SAMEA7708265, study PRJEB35096) | sediment metagenome | biome: marine neritic benthic zone biome [ENVO:01000025]; feature: sediment [ENVO:00002007]; material: shallow marine sediment [ENVO:03000034] sea grass bed [ENVO_01000059] ...
ACGGCCAGCTGCACGCTGTCCAGGCGGCATTCAAGGAGAAGCACGGCCTGCAGTGCGGGTTCTGCACTCCCGGCATGATGCTGGTCGGCGCGGCCCTGCTGGAGGAGAACCCGGCTCCGTCCGAAGACGAAGTGCGCTGGGCCATCTCCGGAAACCTGTGCCGCTGCACCGGCTACACAAAGATCTTGAAGGCTATCCAGGATGTTTCTAAGTAGGTCCTTAAGCAGTAGAGGTTACATTTAGAGGAATCTCTGCCCCCGCAGGCTGCCCAGCATTGAAAACTGACCAAAAGGAAACCATCATGACAGATGAAAAAATTGCGCAAACTGTCCTGTCCCACATTGATGAGAACCGGGATGAGATCATTCAATTCCTTAGAAAGCTGGTCTCATTTCCCAGCGTCACCGGCGATGAAGCTGGAATTCAAAAGTTTATTGCCAAGAGACTGGAGGAGATGGACCTCCATGTGGATGTGTGGGAACCGGACCATGAGGAACTGAAAAATCACCCCGCCTATGTGCCTGTGGAAGGGGATTACAAGGATCGGCCCAATGTGGTCGGCGTTTACAAGGGTTTGGGAGGCGGAAGATCGCTGCTGTTTAACGGCCATGTGGATGTGATCCCTGCGGGGTCTCTCAGCGCCTGGTCCTCTGAACCATGGAGCGGAACAATTCAGGAAAACCGGCTTTACGGCAGAGGATCATCTGACATGAAGAGCGGTCTGGCGTCCATGACCATGGCCCTGGATGCGCTGATAGCATGCGGGATCAAGCTGAAGGGTGATGTGATTCTGGAATACACCATGGACGAGGAGCTCAGCGGCAACGGTACACTGGCCTGTGTCATGAGGGGATATCAGGCCGATGCCGGTATCTGCTGTGAGACGAGCAGTCTTCACGTACAGCCTGGCTGCATAGGCAGAATATGGTTTGAGATATCCGTGCAGGGGAAGCCTGCAGGTATCCAGAGGAGATTCGAGGGCGTCAACGCTATTGAAAAGGGCTATGAGATTGTCAGGGCCGTGGCGAATCTTGAGCAGATCAGGATCACCGAACTCAAGCACCCGCTCTATCCCGACAACCGGAGTTCCATACCCTGCATGGTGACCATGTTTGATTCAGGCTCTTTCCCCAGTGCCTTTCCCGATACCTGTCTGCTTCAGGGGAGTATCGCGAGCCTGCCCGGTGAGGAGACCGAAGAGGTGAAGCGGGCTCTTGTGGATCACATTCAAGATTTTTCAAACATGGATCCCTGGCTGAGAGACCACCTTCCTGAGGTGAAGTTCAAGGGATATTGTGGGGATTCAGCAGAGATCCCCACGGATCACCCCATTGTGACCACGCTCGGGGAAAACTATCAACGTATCCTGGGAAAGGCCCCTCAGATAACTGGAAGACAGGGGGCAGCCGACATTCGTTACCTTATTAAATATGGGAATACCCCAACCGTGATTTTCGGACCGGGGCTAACAGAGCAGATGCACGCCACCAACGAATGGGTCAACATGGATGACGTGATTCATGCCACCAAGGTCCTCGCCTTCACCATCATGGACTGGTGCGGTTGGGAAAAATGAATTTATTGAAGCAGTGAAGGAGAACAAAATGAGTAATCTAGCGGTTGATTTTGCCGGAGTAAAACTTAGAAATCCTCTCATCCTGGCATCGGCCACACCTGGCTGGGATGGAATAAGGACGAGTCAAGCATGGAAGGCTGGGGCCGGTGCCATGGTCCCGAAAAGTTTCGGGCCTCCAGCAAAGTGGGCACAGCACCCACGCTGCGGTCGAATGCGCCTCATCAAAACCGGAAAGCGTCGAATCGGCATGGTAAACATAGAGCTCTACACCACCATGGCCCTTCAGAACTGGCTGGACAGGGAACTGGAAAAGGCCTACGAGGGGAACAGCACCATTATCGCAAGCATCGTGGCCAATCCGGAACCCAAGGATACGGGAGAAACGGCCAAGATCGTGGAGGATACCGGGAAAGTGGCCATGTTTGAAATCAACGTCTCCTGCCCCATGCCTTTGGGTGAAGACAAGGTGGGCTTCCAGATGGGCAATGACCCGGACATATGCTACAGGCAGGTCCGGGGCGTGAAGGGCGCCGTCTCCCTTCCCGTCGGGATCAAACTGACTCCCACCACCCACAACATGGTTCCCATCGCCAAGGCCTGCGAGGAGGCGGGGGCTGATTTTCTCACCATTGCCAATTCCGTCAGGTCTTTTGCCGGTGTGGACATCAAAACCGGATTGCCCCGGTTGGCGGCCTACGGGGGATACAGTGGTCCCGCCATCAAGCCTATTACTCAGCGTCATGTTTCCGAAGTAGCCCGAGCCGTGAAGATACCCATTGGTGCGGTCGGGGGAATCAGCACCTGGGAAGATATCGTGGAATACATGATGATTGGTGCTACGGCCGTACAGATCTGTACCAGTATCATGTGGAACGGCTACGGTCATTTCCAGAAGCTCTTGAAGGGACTTTCGGACTACATGGACCGGGAGGGCATCGACTCCCTGGAGAGCATTCGAGGGAAGGCACTACCCCACATCATGACCATTGAGGAACTGGCCAAAAGACCGCCCATGAAGATACAGGTTGATCCAGACAAATGCGTCAACCTGACCAAGGGGGGATGTGAGCAGTGTCTGGAGGTCTGCTTCTATGGGGCCGTCGCCTTTGACCCCAAGCTCTCGCTTCAACCGGAAAACTGCGACGGCTGCGGCCTGTGCACGGAAATCTGCCCGGCGGGCGCACTCAGTCTCGTTGAGTAGTAAAAGAGGGTTTTTTCACTTTACTTTCTCTTGTCCAATTTATAGGGTCCCAGCATTTTTTCATTATATTTGAACGGAGGGTCACCATGATTTATCTCAACGAAAAGGATCTTTTGAAGATAGGGATTAACTGGGAAGAGACCGTCGACACCATTGAAAAGACTGTCCGGTGTCTCAATGACAAGGATTATGCCCAGCCCGTAAAGCCTTACTTGCGGTACAGGGATTTGGTCAACAGAATCATTGCCATGCCCGCTTTTGTGGGCGGAGATATCGATCTGGCGGGTATCAAATGGATCGCCAGTTTCCCGGCCAACATCGATAACAATATTCCCAGGGCCCACAGCGTGGTGGTGATCAATCAATCTGATACCGGAGTGCCCATAGCAATTATCAATACGGCGCTGTTAAGTGTGATTCGAACAAGTTCGGTGACCGGACTGATGATCAGATATTTTCTAAAAACTCGCCCTATGGATAATGTCAATGTGGGAATCATTGGCTGGGGCCCTATCGGCCAGTCTCATTTTAAAATGTGTACAGAACTCTTACAGGATAAGGTGGCCAACGTTTGCCTGTATGATTTGAGAGGTATAAACCTGGATGCCATCGAGAGCCCCTATAAGGACAAAATTACGGTCACGGACAACTGGCAGGATGCTTACAAAGATACGGACATCTTCATGACCTGTACCGTATCAAAAGCACCCTATATCGATGAAAAACCCAAAGCCGGATCTTTGCAGTTGAACGTTTCCCTTAGGGACTACAAGGTGGACATCTACGATTACACCAAGGCGATCATTGTGGATGACTGGGAAGAGGTCTGCCGCGAAAAGACAGATATTGAAATGATGCATCTGGAAAAGGGATTGAAGGAAGAGAATACCAAAACCATTGCCGACGTGGTCTGTAATAATTGCTTGGCAGACTACCCGGAGGATGAAGCCGTGATGTTCAACCCCATGGGAATGGCCGTGTTTGACATTGCCACCGCCGGATATTACCTGAACAAGGCGAGCGCCATGGGAGTGGGCCAGAAGCTGGAATAAGAGGGGAAAAATGTATCAGAAAAAGATATATGACAGTGTCCTTGAATTGATCGGTAACACCCCGATGGTGAGACTCAATAAAATCGGGGCGAATGTTGAATCCCATATCCTGGTGAAATTGGAATATACCAACCCTTCTGGGAGTCTTAAAGACAGAATCGCCGTTGAAATGATCAACCAGGCGGAGAAAGAGGGCAAATTGAAACCAGGATTTACCATCGTGGAGTCCAGCACTGGAAACACTGGGCTTGGGTTATCGGCCATTGGTACCTTAAAAGGGTATAGAGTCGTCATTTACGAGACCATGCCGGGGAAGGCCGGCGCAGAAAAATCGAAAATGATGGAAAACATCGGGGCGGAGGTTCGATTGATCGAACCGGAAGATATTAAAGGGCTGAGAGAAAAAAGCATATACGGTGCTGAGGTTGAGCTTCCTGGAAGACAAATGTGCCTTGATTTAGAAAACGCAGATCCAAACATCTGGTGGGCCCGTCAGTTCAGTAATGAATACAATGTCAAAGCCCACCATAAGACAGCCGAGGAAATTCTAGATCAGACTGATGGCCATGTGGATCTTTTCGTGGCATCCATTGGTACAGGAGGAACATTGGCTGGCGTGGCTGAAGTGCTGAAAAAAAGGCTGCCTCAAGTGAAAATAATCGGGATTCAACCGGCAAGCTCTAAAGACGTCTTGTCCCCGGGAATGGATTTTCCGGCGACTGAAGTAAAGGGCGGTATTATCTCCCATATGCTAAAAAAGGAAGGCCTAATCGATGACGTTGTGAGAGTGACCGATGATGACGCCAGAGATATGGTGCACAGGTTATGGAGAGAGGAAGGGCTGTACGCTGGCGTCTCTTCCGGCGCCAATGTTCATGTGGCTCTGGATGAGGCGAAAAGGTTCAAAGAAAAGAAAACTATTGTCACTGTTCTTTGTGACAGTATGAACAGGTATTTGACAGAAGAACGGTATGTCACCTGAAATCTGTGGTAAGAAGTTACTTTTTATGGGTCTAAGGTTAAGCGATTTGTTATTGCATGTCAGTGACGAATATATCCCATAACGTTTTTGTCGCTCCTTTGTCACTGGTACAGAAAAGAAAAGGCACCCCATCACCATTCGACAGGGTGCCTTTTTTCAGTTCCTAACAGTTGTTAAACGACAGTGACATTTACGGCAGAGGGACCTTTTTGTCCTTGCTCTATTTCAAAGGTCACCCTGTCGCCCTCTCTGAGAGACTTGAAGCCCTCCCCACTGATTCCTGAAAAATGAACAAACACATCAGGACCATCTTCTTGCTCAATGAAACCATATCCCTTCTTTTCACTAAACCATTTCACCGTTCCTTCTGCCAAAGCGCTGCCCTCCTTTTGAATAAATTCTCACGGTTGTAACGTTCAGGTCGCCACCTTTTACTAATGGAGCTATGACTGATGAAGAAACCCGAACCCCAATTCAGAGGCATAATAGCTGGTTTTTATCCAAAATCAAGCTATTATTGATCCAAAGTCCCCTGCTCACCCTCTTTTCACATGCTTTTCAACCTTGAGTACTTGTAGTCAATATAGAAGCGAATGATGTCGTCAAGCATTTCCTCGAGGGTCTTGTCCTCAAGTGCCGCAGCTGCCTTTACCCGCTTCCAGTAATCATAGTCCACCTTTACTTGAACGAACCTCCATCCCTCCCTCAACTTCCTCGCCTTCGCCCCATTGCTTGTACTTAGCATTTCGCGCCCCCCCTATCACGGCCCCTAAAAATATTAGTTATCTAAAAAAATTAAGAAAACTTAGATAATCATAGAAGAACTAAGAGCGACACATATTTTCCTAGGCTAGAGCTTTCTTAAAAAACTTGCCTTTCTTAGTCAACAAATATTTTTGAAAATCACTCCATGACGATGGAGGTCCAATGTGGGGATGCGGGAAAGTAGCTAAAAAGACTGGTTATTCCCGAGACTGCCCATGTAAAAAGAGGGTAGGCCCATAAGTGATTGAGTAATCCTAAAAGAGTAAATAATCCGGGCCCAAAGCGCCCGGCTTTGATGAAACCCATAGGGGGGTGAAGTGAGGGCATGCCTTTTTTCGAGAGGCCATATCTCAAAAAAAATTCCACTGAGCATCGCCGTGACCCAATATTTGGGGTTCCTGCCCGCCATCGCGAGCATGAGCTCGCTCAGGCGAGGCGGGCGGGTGCGCCACTGAGCTTCTGGGAGTCTGCAACTCACTCCTTAAACCCCAAATATTGGGTCACTTCCTCCTCACTATATAGATATGGCCTTGAGAAAAGGGGCGTGGCCTCACACAGGCACAATCCAGTTCCTTTACCAAGCCGTATGTTGAAGAATATCATTTCACTAGCAAAGCTTAACTATACCACCAGCACACCCGGTGGCTTTTGAAACGATTAACTCATATGTACTTTCTGGAGGGGGGTCTCCCCTCTCTCCCATCTCATTAATCGGCACGGCGGCCATGATGGGTAGTCAAGATGTAGCGAAACTTCTTTGTCTCACGGGCCAAAAGACTTAGTGTAAATCTTATGGTGTCCAGATCCACCTTCTCGTAATGGCCAAAGTCTCCAAGTTTCTTGATTTCCCAGTGTGAGGCCTGGAAATTGCGCTTTATCTCCACCTTGATTGGGAGGTCTCGTGTGTTCTTGACCTCTATCTCAAACTCCCTGACCTCATCCCACCCGCTAATGTTCCCCTTGTTGTCAAAGAGATACCGGTCGGTCTTGTAGTCCATCAGAGTGGGCTTCACAATGACATTGGCCACGGCGCCAAGATTCAGTTCCACGTCCTCACTGACCGGGATGTATTTGAAGCGGGACTGTCCCTCATAAGAGAGATGATCCCCTTCACCCACTCTACGGTAAACTTTGAGCATGCCGCCCGGGATAGGTGTCTCCCCCAGATTGTGGGCCTTGTCGTTTTTGAAGCTGAGAAAACGCGTCACCTGATTGCCGTAACGTTCTTCCTCGTATTTATAGAGGTTAACAACAGGAACCATGTCCACAGCAAAGCTGGGCAAGCGTTTAGACCAGCCATGAGGAATGGTTTCTGTTCCCTCAATGGTGTAAAGAAAATACTCACTAATCCCCTCTTTCTTGATCTCTTTTGGTCGGCGCTCCATCTCCATTACAGCTTTATCCAGTTCACGTTTGGCTTCTTGCACGAGGGCTGCTCTGGGCGCCCTCTTCATAGGGGCCATTGGAGGGGGGCCCGGGCGACCGTAGGGATACTGCCGTCTTGCCAGGTCGGCTATCCGATCAATGATATTGATCTTACCCACAATCATCCGTGTCTGTGCGTTTTCATAGTCTTCTCCACTGTTATTCGTGACCCGCACATAGCCTTTCAATTGCATACCCTTTTCATCTTTGCTTAGCGTTCCCATGTAAAAGGCACGCCAGGACAGACCGCTTGTGAGATACGTGATCTCCACGGGTACGTACCCGCTGATCTGGCTCTGCAGATGCCAAAGGCCCAGATTGCGAACCCTGGGGGGGAAGGTGAGGTCCTGGATATCAATGCTTTCCCCATACATTTTGGGCAGCATCTCCAAGCTGGTGGGATCTATGAGCGTATTGGCCCAAGAAAACTGAAGGCGGTTGAGACCCTTTTTCAAGGTCAGTGACCGACTTTCCCTTACCAACGTGAGGTCGGCTGAGTTGTAGATGGTCAATTGCACGGTGTCCCGTTTTGGGAGGATGACCAGATCTACTTTTGCTAGGGCTAGGCTGTAACTCAAAACGACAGCCATAGTCGCTAAAAATATCCATTTGTATCTCATTTTCTGCCCCTCCTCTCAGCGCACATTTCTGCGGTGGTAATGCATGGTCAGTTCTTTTTTACTCTGAGCAGGCAACACAATCTCGAATTCCAGCGTGTAGGCGTCTTTGCGCTTGTATTCCATGTTGCATGCTTCCATATCCCACTGCCCGGGGATATGCTGAATCATGGTGAGCATCGCTGGCTTTTCCTTGAAGTTTTCGATTGTTGCCTTGATGACCTCGTCTGTGTCATAGAGGACCACTCGGTTTCTCCTGTTGTGACGCACGTTAATTCGCTCTTCGCGCATCTTACGCTGCGTCACCACAATATCGCGGCTGTCGCCGATGTAGACCTCCATCTTTTCGCCTACCGGTACGATCTTGGTATGGTCTTCGCCCAGGAAGATCGTGCTTTTATGCCCGTCTTCTTGAAACACGCGCACCTTTCCTGCCCCAAGCACCGATGAACCGAGCCCGCTCTCTTTAACGTTTCTGATTCGGTACGTCACCGGGATCCCCACATTCGTGTCCAGCTTTTCCGGGTCCCAGGGAAGCTTCCCCGCGTCAAAAGTCCATCTTTTTTCAATCGGCAGACCGGCTCTGTTCAAGTAGAGCAGTTGCTTGGTTTCCTCATGGCCGATGCTTTTTTCAAAGACCTCGCTGTCTTCAAGAAGGACCAGGGCTTTTTCAAAATCTTCACCTGAAAAATTGCGGAGGACCAGAAAGCTTTTGAGGATCATCTCTGTTTCTTCTTTATTCGCCAGGCCTTTGTACGCAATCAACCTGTCGATAAAAGAGAGGAGATAGCTGATTCGAACCTTTACTTCAAAAGCATCTCGACTGTAGATTTCCCAGACCAGTGCTGCCTCGTTGGGAGGATAACTCACATTGAGCAGGGTAACTTCATCCGGCTGAGTAAGGACGGTCAGGCGGATCGAATCCACATCAATGCTCACCCCTTTCCAAGAAAAGTCCACCTTATTGAGACCCTTCTGGAGCGTAAGTACACGTTCCTCCTCAATAAGAGTGGCCCTCGGATTATCGAGGCGAATAATGGTCTTCCCTCTTTCGGGCAACGCCACCAGTTTGATTCTAGCGTGCACAGGGTTTCCTGGATGGAGAAAGAGCATGCCCAGGGCGAAGAGAACACTAACGGTCCTTTTTCCTTTCATCGCAGATGTCTCCTTAGATAAGTGTCCCTGTCAACTTAATCGAGTCAAAACTCGATTAGGGGTCATTCGTTAATCGTTATTAGTCATAAGTTGTCAAAACCAGATCTTGGAAATGATATCTCACTACTTTTGCGGATAGAAATCCACCTCTATCAAATAAAATTAGCGATTAACAAGGATCAAATAACGTATAACAAATAACAAGTAACTCCCGATTGAATGAAAAAGCTCAATTGGGGTGTTACTTGTCGCCTATCACATCCGCCGCCCAACTGAGTGCAGCAGACACGGTGGGAAATCCGATTGTGCTCGTGAGTAAAATGATAGAGTGATAGATCTCGTCAGACTTTGCGCCCGCATTTAACGCCCTTCTCACATGGCTGTGAACAGCGCCTTCAGAGCGTAACGTGGTTGCGGCTGCCAACTGGATCAGATGGGCGGTCTTTTCATCTAACGGCCCTTCCTGCCTCACCACTTTACCCAATTCCTCTGTGGCATCCATGAATTTTGCATGTCTTTTGGAAAGCTCTGCATACCATTTGGGTATTTTTCCCTCTCCCATGACATCTCCCTCCTTTTACGTTTTTATTGACTATCTACTTGCATCATTTATTCTTTAGACACCGCTCGTCGCAAAAAGTTCCCACAATCTCACCAACGATTACATCCTGTTTTGCGAAATCAGCCGTCTTGATAGATCCACATTCCATGTTGATGGGGCATTCCCTCTCAGACCTGCACCATAACTGATAATATCAAAAGAGACAACAGGAAGGAGCCGAGAAAAAACGGCTATTCCATGGTCTTTAGTTTTTCATATTTGCGCTTGAGTTTCTCTGTGCGGGGGAGTCCATACTCGAATTCGTAAAGGGCTGCTTCCCAGGATCCGTAAACAGGATTGGGAAGTATAATCCACTTCTCCCCCCAGTAGGATTTGTACTGATTCGCCAAGCGCGTGCGATCTTCTAGGGTGACGCCTCTCCCTTTAACACCTGATACAAAATCATTGAAATCATCACCGAGCAAAAGAAGGATTCTATATTCTTTTGCCACATGCCTGCGACGAGAGGATTTGTCAGAATCCCATCCATTTTCTTTTCTCATAAGAACCGTATCCGGCTCTCTTTTCGTGGGGAATCCTAATTTCTCAAGATTATTCCGGGTGGCCTGTTCCAGATTCACCGTTCTGTTGGTCACATAAAAGATCTCCACCTCCTTGCTCTCCGCGTATTTCACGAAGTCGAGGGCTCCGGGTACAGGGGGTGCTTTTGCCATTAACACCCATTTCTCCCAAAGGTCTCTGGTAAATGCCCTACCCTCTTTCACCAGCAGGCCCTGAAATGGAGAGTTATCGAGCACTGTCCGATCCACATCCAGGATCACAGCAGGGGGTAGATAATGGTAATCTTTCAATTGCTCTGGGGCAGCTGTCCAGTCTTGGATTCTTAGGGCCAGGTCGAGTTTCTCTGTGGCCATTCGATACGCCTGCTCAGCGCTGGCCCCATACTCAGCTGATGTCTGAACCCAAAGGACACTTCCAAGTCCCTCGTGGGTTTGGCGATCTTTTGAACAGGATGGGAGCAGCACTAAAAGAAGCAGGAGTCCCCATCCCAGTCCCGTCCATCGTCTTGTATTGATGCGCGTATCCATTTTTCCCATTTGCCTTGTCTCCGTTTGTCCTAGTGAGCGACTCGCTTGCTAAATCTCACTGCTCAGAGGGCGTGGGAGTCTGCGACGGGCGTCAGCAAGTCTCTGGACCTGTTTCTCCGCAATCGAATTTCTTAAAACGGATACGAATTGATCGAAAACATCCGTCTTGGTATTCCGGCCCTTGTAAGTCTTCAAGTCAAGGAACATCTGCTTTCTCAATCCCCTTGATATTTCCAATTGAACGCCTGCCCCAGCTCGCCCTCTATTGCAGATGTTCTGCGGACTCTTTCCCCCCATCTTGGGGTTGGGACTTACCTTTACAAGGAATCCCGCTTGGGAAAGGCGCCTGTGAATCTTCTCTTTCAATGCCTTGTGAAGACCCCCAACGTATACCACTTCCTCCCCACCCTCACAACCATGAACTGTGAGCACGATCTCCTCTTTGCTCACAAGGCTAGCCAAACGAGGCTCATCAAATGTTTTACTTGTGATATGTAAATGAGAGTTGTCCGTTGCTCTTATACCTTCAAACCCATAGAAGGTGTGTTCAATCCCTGCAATTTCTCTGGCTATCTCCGTGGTGCCGGGTTCAATGCCTCCACCATGGGGAGCAACGATAGCTATACCGGAATTTCCTTCTCGAATGTCTATCCGATAGTCTATCCCTTCCCTTTGTTGGCGCTCCAGTTCTTCATATGTTGTGTACTTGTCTTTATTCATCAAATCTTGCCTTTGAGATACCGTTGTCGTTTGGGCTCCGGAAATCTTTCAATGGCATACCGTAACATGGTCCGCGGCATCATCTTGTAGTGTGCTCTCAAAAATTTCTCTTCGGTAGGTAGATGGCGTTTGCCCACTTCACGAAGCATCCAGCCCACCGCCTTATGAATTAGATCCTCTTCATCAGAGAGAAGCATTTTGGAAATCTTTAGCGTCTGAGAAAATTGGTCACGCTTGATGTAATGGAATGTTGACACGATGGAGATCCGTCTTTCCCACATGGCTTCAGATTTGGCCAAACTATAGAGTGGAGTTTTGCGCCTTTCCATCAGATAGGCACCCACAATATGTTCTGCCGAAATATCCACGAGATCCCAATTATTTATATATCGGGTATTCTTTAGATATAAGTCGTAGATTCTCTTTTTCCTCCCTTCATCACCTTTTGAAAAGCGGTGAATGAGTATCAGCAGTGCCAATAGCCTCTGCTCATGAATGGGTGATTTGAGTAATTGCTTTGACTCCTTTAGTGTCAATCCTTGATATTCTTTGGCAAGTTTGCGCAGTTCGGGAACCTTAATGCCCAAGAAGACGTCACCTTCCCCGTATTCTCCTGGTCCTGTTTTGAAGAATCGCTGCAGCACCTGAGCCTTTTCCTTATCTGCAAGCTTCTCTAACCTGATTTGAATCTCTTCCACGCTCATTTTAAAAATACCTCGACAGAATGCTTATCAAATACTAAGATCCGGTTTCAAGCTATAAGTTAGCTCCGCTTCGCTCCGCACTTGGAATAATGGATTAATGGAATAATGGAGTAGTGGGTTCAAAGGAGTTCTAGACAGTTAAGACTAGTCTTATCCGCCTCCACACCCACCATTCCACTATTCCATCATTCCACTTCGGTGGGACAAATCGAAGTACATTTAGAAATACGATGATTCAAACAGGCATTAGAAATCCCGAGACGTCTTATTTGGTGAGATCCTGTGAAAAAGAAGAGGCTATTTGAACCCGGAGATATGGTGTCCACCTTCACCGGCCAAGTGGGCATGGTCATCTCAACAGAGGCCCTGGCCATGGTAAGGACCCGCTTCAAGGAGGGAAGACGGCCGGGATATTATTTTGCGCAAGGGTGCTGCCAAAATCCGGATTATTTGACCCAGATCCCAGTCTTCTTTGAGGATGGAACTTTTGACGTGATGAGATCCATGAATCTCAAGAAGAGAGCAGATCTTCCGGAAGAGACGAGATCAACTATCCAGGAGATGATTGAAACCGAACATTAGGGCCAGGGATTAGAGGAAAGGAGGAATAAGATGGAGGATTGTATTTTCTGCAAAATCGTAAAAGGGGAAATTCCCTGCTTCAAGGTCTATGAAGACGACAGAGTCCTCGCCTTTTCAGATATCAACCCGATTGCTGAGGGGCATACCCTTATTATCCCCAAGAAGCATGCCGAAAACCTCTGGGAAATCCCCGGTGAGGATCTCTCAGCCATTCATCTGGCCTCCCAAAAAATCATTCAGGCCATAAAAGAGGCCCTCAACCCCACAGGGGTGGCTGTTTTACAGTTAAACGGCCGTGGAGTCAACCAGGTGGTCATGCACTATCATCTCCATCTGATGCCGCGGACCGGTGATAGCCCAGAGTTGCCTGTAAGTTGCTGGGAATTGAAAGAGGGTGATATGGAGGCGATAAAAGAAACTTCGGAAAAGATTGCTTCAGCGATAAAATAAAGAGGAGACCACGTTTAAGGCCACCCTACACGGATTAGGTAGGGTGGCCAATTATTCTTTACCCACCATGATGCGGGCACATGACCTTATTCTATAAGCTCCACATTCCAATATAGGTAATCCCGCCAGGTCTGCGGAATTTCCCTGTAGCCTATGGTAATCCGGATGGCCGGAACCCATGTGGGACGTTTGGGCTTACGGATTAGCTTCATGGAAGCTTCGGAGGGTTTGCGCCCACCTTTATTCCTATTGCAATCAATGCAACAGGTCACTATGTTCTTCCATTCCGTCCTACCCCCACGGGACTTGGGTATGACGTGGTCGTAAGTGAGATCCTCAGTAGAGAATCGATCACCACAATATTGACACTTATAGCGATCTCTTGCATAGATATTTTGCCTTGAAAATTTCACAGGGGTCTTGGGCCTCTTGACCAATCTCAGAAGACGCACCACAGACGGCAGCTTAACCGTGAAACTGACTGAGTGAATCTCACGACCATACTCCTCGATCACCTCCACCTTGCCAAGACAGAGCATGGTGATAGCCTTTTTCCAGTTGATGATTCTTAAAGGCTCGTAGGTGATATTTAGAAGCAGTACCTGTTCCATAATTCCAAGACCTGTTTGATGGGCGTTTAAATATGAAATAGTCTTTGCAAAATTTGTCTCAAATAGTCATTTTAAGACCAAAATTAACCAAAAGACAAGAAAAAAATAGAACAAATCATATGAGAATCCCAATTCAATAACGGAAAAATCTGGCCGCGAAAATACCAGTGTGTCTGGAATCAAAACCTGAGCGTTTGTTAGAAAAAATATTCCAGTTTATCGATAATTAGGATCAATCTGTTAGAGGACAAGAAAGCCATATGTGGATCTACGTTATCATTGCATGCCTCATTTACCTGCTGCTGACCCTCTTTTTCACCCACATGGTACACCAGCACCCAAGGCAACCCGTGCAAGATGTCCCGGATTGGGGCCAAGTCATTGATACCCGAATCCCTTCCACTGATGGAGGGTCGCTGGAGGTATGGAGGGTCGACCCTGACGGCCATTCAAGAGGTGTGGTTGTTTTGGCCCATGGGTGGAGCAGGAATCGGGACAGGATGGTTGACAGGGCAAGGGTATTCGGAAGACTGGGATTCTCCACGGTCATGCACAGCGCTCGGGATCATGGGGGTTCAAGCCCCAAGCGCTACATGAATGCCCTCCGTTTTGCAGAAGATATCGAGGCCGTATTGAGCTGGGTGAGTGAACCCGTCCTGCTCTATGGACACTCGGCAGGTGCAGCTGCCGCCACTATCGCAGCCAGTCGCAATTCTGAGAGAATAAAGCTCCTTTTCTTGGAAGGTTGCTACGCCAGAACCAAGGAGGCCCTTCTGAGTCTTTATCGCAACTACAATCTTTTTTTCGGGACCTTCTTTGCGCCCATGGTGGTTTTCTGGATGGACCTCTTCTACAAAAGGGGCCTGGATTCTGTGAGCCCTGCTAGACTGGCCCCCGATATCGACGTGCCCGTACTGCTTATCCACGGCTCAAGGGACCAGAACTTTCCCCTTCATCATGTATGGAGACTTATGGATAGTTTTCCTGCTGGCCGCGCCGAACTATTTGTTGCCTCAGGTTCAGACCACAGCAGTAGCAGCCTCACGGCTGAGTACCCGGTTGCCATTAAAGCATTCCTGGACCGCCACCTACCAGAATCCTGATATTTTTTCCGTGGATATGGCTATTCAATTTGGGGCATATTTGTTCAAATATGCTTTGACCCGCACCTTCCTTGCGGTGTTCTTAGAACTCATGTATCGAACCTTGCCGAAGACACGCCTTTCCGGTCCCCAAGCCCTATCATAGCGACCCAATACCCAGAAAATCCCACTGTAAGAGTTGGGATCTCGGCCATCCAGGGCGTACTTGTTATTCAACTCAATCATTATCTTAAGAGCCTCCCTCGGGGTCTTTGTCCAATGCAAAATCTTTTTCCCCCAGAGCATCCTCAGATAATTGTGGATCCTTCCTTCCCGGACCATCTGGATCTGGGCAGCGTTCCAGAGGGGATCATGGGTCTTGCCTGTTTCCAACACCTTTAAAGTGTATAGATAGGGTCTTTTATCCTTTGAATGCTGGCGCAGAGTTTGAAGGGCCCAATTAGGTAGGCTTTCATACTGATCAAAATCACTTTGCTGCCAGCACATTTTAAAACCCAGCTCTCGCCAGGTGACGAGCTCATCCAGAAAGGCCTCTGCGGCTTCGCTCATACCCCACCACCCACCTCGGCTCCCTGTCGTCTTGCTAGAAATCATTTTGGACGACCATTCCTCTCTTTCCAAAATGCGAGCGAAAACCTGATGCACCGAGATGTGACCGAAATGGAGATAGGGAGAGAGCCCACTGGTTCCCTCTTCATCCGGATGGTTACGGTCTTCTGGGTAGAGGGAGAGACGATTTCCCACGAACTGTTTTAAAATTTTCCCCGCTTCCACCGGTCCTCCCCGAGTCTCGACCACCTGCACATCATGATTGATGGGCAGTGAAGAAAGGGCTTCTGGAGCGCTCTCTAGAAACTGGGAGGATGCCATTGGCCAGCGCTTTTCAATACCTTTGGGAAGAGTATCCATGACTGGCAATTTCACTCTATTGAGAGGATTGGCCTTAGGCGTCTCGGTCAAGTAGCCTGGCAGCTTTTTTTGGAGGAATCTGCGGAAGGCAAATGCTGTGGTAAACACTCTATTCGCCGCGCGCATAGGTATAAGCCCGTTGGAATCCACCTGCTCCAAAAGGACAGGTAGTCTTGGGGAAACAGCAGCTATCATGCGGTGAAGGAAGAAAGAGGGAAAGTCGTCTGTTATGACAACGCAGGACTTCTCAGCAAGGGCCTCAATGAGGCCTTTGCCTTCACCTTTCACCTCTTCCACATAGGGATAGTATAGGACGTTATTTTTTTTTAGACTGCGGGCATTATCGGCCATACCATCTAGTATGAAGTGATGGAGCCGGTCGCTGGCCCATTGATAACCGCACCTTAAGGCCTCCAAGACGATTAATGGTTTGTTCAGTTCCTTAGCCCAATCCACGGCACGTTGCAGACTAAAGTTCCAGTTGACTCTTCGAAAAGCAGTCATCCAGTAAAGAACGAAATCACCTTCTGGATTAACAGGCGCGTCATTAGATTTCTGAATACGGAGCTGAGGTACGGAATGCAATGCGATCTCCTTGATATGCGGCCAATAAACCCGCTTTTATCGATCACGCTTTGGCAAAGGAATGGGTAATGAATTTGGGGAAGCTTTTCAGACTATTTAACGGTCTCGTAATGTGCGTCTGTCAGGCCGTTTAAAAGCAAGAAGGACTCCACCCTGATGCACAAGATCTCTGCATCGGGATGGTCCAAAAATTCTTCCACCTGGGGGTGCCTTTCTAGCAGCTTTGAACGAACGCGGGTTATTTTGTTCTCATCATCCATCTTCCAGAAGTAACCGCTCACAGTCAGTGCCTTTGCATCGGGACGACGGGAACCGAAGTGTTCGTCTCTCGTATCGATCAGGAGACTGACGCACGGGTTCTTCATCAGGTTTTCATACTTCCTGCTCTGTCTGTGGGTTACCATGTAAACTTCGCGGCAGTCCTCGTTTGCCACATAAGCCATCAGAGAACAATGGGGCTTGTCGGCGGAGCTTGTGGCAAGTACGCAGACATCTTTTTCTTTGACCAGGGCCTTCATTTTTTCTAACATTGACTCCTTCCCCCATTTCTATTCGGGCTTTCATCTTTACTGCCATCGATTACCTCTCTACTAACACATCAAAGTATTTGGAGGAAACAATTTCTTAAACGAACGCCCTATTGAAACACCGGATCATTCCAAAAAAGCCCTTTTATGTAATACTGGGATATGACACTCTCCTTCCCGGCTTAGCTCTCTTTAATCGATGATACTCTCCTTAAGCGCTTTGGGGGTTGGAACGGGGACTGGCTGACAACGGTCCTTTTCAGGATTATACATGAGTCGGTAAGAGACCCCACCCGTCCCTCCTTTATGCATAACATCCCATCCTCTCACATAGTAGGGACAGGCGTCATTGAAACAGATATACATAAAGTCATTATCCCACGCACAGGCGAACGGGTTATCTGGCACTGCCCACTTCCTGAGCTTTTCTCCACAATAGGGGCAACACAGGGTCTTTTTGATCGCCTTCTTTCTTTTTTCTAAGTCCTCACCTTCTAATAAAGCGCCATAAGCCATGGTTACTACTGGTCTTGCTTTACAGGGACTTCCCCCCTTTTTATCGGCATAGACCGCATAGATGGGATCACTGGGAATGCCCAGATGCGAATACTTGTCATTTTCGGGCCGTGGTTTTCCCTTTGAGACGAATACAGATGTTTTTTCAAACACACTGGCCTCTTTAAAGAAATCCTCCACAAGTAAGACCCTTTCGTCTTCACTGGATTCTTTCCAAACCTTTACGGCCTTTTCTGGAAACATGCGGTTTGAAAAGATAACCAAAAACAACCCTCCGGGCCTAAGAATTCGACCCACTTCCCGGAAAACTTGGACCGGTTTTGTCATATAGTCGACTGATACAGTATTCATCACGACATCAAAGGTTTCGTCTGGAAAGGGAAGGGTCGGATCCATGTTGAGGTCATGTATGATAATCTCAGAAAGGGTACTGTTTCTCGACAGCTCGTTTCTATTTAGGCCCAGCCCTACCACCCTGGATGACTCGAGTTCTTCAGGGATGTGAGAATCCCAGCCTGCCATCAGATCTAGTATGACCGGATTTTCTTCCACTATGAGTTCACCAATCAGTTTTTCCACCGTCCCCAAAGCCAAGGAATCAAGGTGACTCACGAATCGGTCGGTCGCGTAAAATTGCGCATCATCGCTTTCATCCAATCTTGAAAAAGCATCTTTGGCAAAGATTGGGCTCATAGGAGAAACGTCTTGTCCAATGATATTTCTATTGGTATTCATATCCTACCTCCATTAAAAAAGCCGAGTCACATACAGTGAAACCCGGCTCGTAGCCCCATTTCTTGGGCGGGTTAACGTCTTCAGAATCCCATTATCTTGTTTAATTTAAACACTAACCCTACCTTGTCAATATAGGCCGCGCCACATATACTGTGCCTTTTTTGCATCCTTTCATAATCCGTTAAGACGGGCCTGTTTCGAATGAGAGAAAAGGCAAATACAAATAGTCCACCCTTGAAAAAGCGGGCTGTGGTCCTTAAGGTTAAACAAGTCAGGTTTTGTGCAAATTATCCAAGCACGTGAGGAGGATAAAAAATGGATCTTCGTGAGTATTTTGAAAATGTAAAAGGTGATGGTGTTCTGGCAACTGCCGATGCTGAGGGAAAGGTGGATGCGGCCATTTATGGCAAACCCCATTTCATGGACGATGGATCGATCGCATTTATCATGGCCGACCGTCTAACACATGCTAATCTGCAGTCCAATAACCGTGCCGCCTATCTTTTTAAGGAAAAAGGCAGCGGATATAAAGGTATCCGTCTTTTCTTGAGCAAGGTGCGAGAAGAACAGGATAGCGAACTTCTCTACTCCATACGAAGCAAAAGGTATGCTTCGGAAAAGGAAGAGGGAAAGACGCGTTTTTTGGTGTTTTTTAATGTGGACAAAGTACTGCCCCTCATAGGAGCCGAGGAGAAAACGGCTGGAGGGAAATAGCAGATCAGTCCGTACACCAAGCCATTTGTTTCTTGACATGGATTCAAGGAATTTCTAGTTTTAAAAGGTGTTGCGACGTTCACAACACAAAATAGGGAAAGGCAGGTCAGGTAGCAAAATGAAGGTATTGGGAATCTACGGTAGTCCTCGCAAAGGAGGAAACACCGATCAGCTCCTGGATAGAGTATTAGAGGGAGCCAAGTC
>CAJIAF010000309.1_pt1 | contig 18480 bp, 16 predicted proteins | sample 9199141 | NCBI WGS metagenome assembly CAJIAF01 (sample SAMEA7708265, study PRJEB35096) | sediment metagenome | biome: marine neritic benthic zone biome [ENVO:01000025]; feature: sediment [ENVO:00002007]; material: shallow marine sediment [ENVO:03000034] sea grass bed [ENVO_01000059] ...
CCCCTACTGGCCCAGAAACTGTGGTTCACGCTGTTTTCCACAAAGAGCTGGCCAAGGCAAAGGAAGCAGGAAATTATGATGTGGTCTTTAATAACTTCTTGAGTGTTCTCAAGGAACAGTTTTCTGTCATGAACCTGGCCAAGGTGTGGACATCATACTACACGGCACACGAAGTGATTGATCCCAGGGATACGCGCCCAAGGATCATCAGAGCGCTCCAAGCCACCATGAATAAGAAGGAAGAATTGCCTGAGAAGAGACGTTCCATAAAACCAGCGTAGGCAGTAAAGAGGAGTATCCATTATGGGAAAGAAAATGGATGAGGCCATCCAGAAGTTGCAGCAGATTCGAGAAAAAAATCTTGTGGGGGGCGGTCTCAAACATATAGAGAGGCAGCATAGCCGGAATAAGCTCACAGGCCGGGAAAGAATTGAGCGTCTGCTCGACCCCGGCACCTTCAATGAGCTCGGCTCTTGTGTAAACACAACGGGTTGGCGAATCGACGGCAGGAAATCTGAGGCGCCCGCTGACGGAGCCATCATTGGAACCGGAAAGATTGATGGCAGGCACGTGGCTGTTTACGCCAGTGACTTCACAGTGCTGGGTGGATCCATCGGCACCCAGCACGGGCTCAAGTTCGTCAAATTGATGGAGATGGCTGCCAGGTGGGGGATTCCCATGATCTGGTTGCTCGACTCCTCAGGGGGAAGGCTTGGCTATATGGATGTCCCCATGGCAGGGATCGATTGGTGGTTTGCTTTGGAGTCCCGGTATTCAGGTTTGATTCCCCAGATCAACGTGCTTATGGGACCCTGTATCGCTGGCCAGGCCTATTGTCCAACCCTTTGCGATTTTCTCTTAATGAGTAGGGAGACCGCCCACCTGTGGCTCGGAGGCCCCAGGATGACACAGGCCGCCACCTCGGAAAAGATCGGTGATAACGTGGGTGGCGCAGACTACCATATGATCTACAGCGGCACCTGCGACGTGGTGGGGGACAATGATGAGGAGACCATCCAGAAGACGCGGGAACTCCTAAGTTACCTGCCCTCCAATTACAGGGAAAAGCCACCCCACATGGAGCCAACGGATGATCCTGGCCGCCACGTGGAAGAGCTGGGCCAGATTGTTCCCGATGAATTGGACCTGAAGTATGATATGCACGAGGTCATCAAATCACTGGTGGACGACGGCAAATTCTTCGAAGTCAAGGACGACTACGCAAAAAACCTCATCACCTGTTTCTGTCGTTTTGGGGGTCACGTGGCCGGCCTTGTGGCAAATAACCCTATTGAATCAGGGAGCATGCTGGAGATCAATTCCTGCGACAAGTACTACCGCTTCCTCCAGGTCCTAGATGCCTACAACATCCCATTGGTTAATCTGGTCGACACCCCGCCCATGGTACCCGGTGAACAGGAGGAGGAAAAGGGTCTTCTGAGGCACTTTGGTAAGATACTTGATACTTACACCACGGCCACCATCCCAAAGATCAGTGTCGTGCTGCGGGAGGCATACGCCGATGCAGGAAGCCTTGTCATGGGAGGGACAAAGGGAATAGGCGCAGATCTTTGTTACGCATGGCCCATTGCCAGGTTCGCCGTGGAAGCATCCGAGCTGGATTACAGGGAGATCTATGGCAAAGGAATTGAAGAAGACGCCTACGAAGGATACTTGAACAGGTCGAGAGAAAGGGTAGATGTGTTCGAGGTGGCCAGAAGCTGGACAGCGCAAGTGGTGGATGAAATCATTGAACCAAAGGATACGAGGAAGAAGATCATAGAGGCCCTGGAGGTTACCAGACACAAGCAGGAGAAATTGCCAAGGCGAGCAAAGGGTCATGGAACCGCACCCACATAAGAAATGGAGGAGTGAATGGATTCAAAGACCGTGGTCACGTGCGCCCTGACCGGGGTGCTCACCAATCCGGCTGTGCACAACGTGCCTGTAACGCCCGAGGAGATGGCAGACCATGCGGAACAGGCCTATAACGCTGGCGCATCTGTTGTCCACTGTCACTTCAGAAACCAGGGCGAGGGCATGGGGCATCTGCCCACATGGGACCTGGCGACGGTGGGCGATATTCTTGCGGCCATTAAAGATCGTGTCCCCAAAATCATTATCTGCATGAGTACGGGTGTGCTTGGACCGGACATTTCCGGTCCGGTGGCCTGCCTTGAGAAATTCAAGCCCGAAATGGCCGCGTGCAACGCGGGCTCGCTCAACTACCTGAAACTCAAAAGCGATGGATCCTGGGCCTGGCCTCCGGCTCTTTTTGATAACCCGGTGGAAAAAGTGAAGCAATTTCTGGACGTGATGATGGCCAACAGAGTCGTGCCCGAGTTTGAGTGCTTTGATACGGGAATTGTGCGCAGCGTGGGTCTCTTTAAACGGAACGCCATGTTTGAAGGGCCAGCCCATATTTCCTGTGTCATGGGTGTGGCCAGCGGCATGCCCGCCAAGCCTGAGTGGTTGCCGCTGCTCATCAATGAGATGCCTGAAGCCAGTCACTGGCAGGTGATCGCCGTGGGACGAAACGAGATATGGGATCTGCATCGCAAGTGCGTGGAGTTGGGTGGTAACGTGAGAACGGGTCTTGAGGATACCTTCTATCTGCCAAACGGTGAAAAGGCTAAAAGCAACGGACAACTCATCGAGGAGCTGGCCAAAATTGTTCGTGAAGGGGGAAGAGAAATCGCGAGCGCCTCTGAGGCCCGAAAGGTCCTCGCCCTCAGAGACGCGGAGGACTAAAGCCTTCGCAACAGTATAGTTTGTGTGGATCTCTGGTTAAACAGACGATGAATTAGGACTGAACCTGAACAGGAGTGGAGGGAAAATGAGTGCGGAAGCAAAGCAGCCCAAGACCATTGAAGTGAGAGCACCCATGTCAGGCGTCTTCTACACAAGGCCAGCACCTGATCAACCTATCTATGTGGAAGAGGGAGATGTTGTGAAGAAGAAACAGGTCCTGGCACTTCTGGAGACCATGAAAGTGTTTCAAAAAATCAAGTCCCCAGTGAACGGCAGAATCGTGAAGATTGTGGCAGAAAATGAGTCGGCCCTGAAAGACGATGACCTCATTTTTGTCATAGAAGTCGGATCATAACGAGGCATCGCTAGTTTGCTGTCTCACAATTTCCTTCAAATTTTCCACCCCCTCCCCCGTATCAAGTACGGGGCAAGCTCTTACCCTCCCCCTCGAGGGGGAGGGCGGGGTGGGGGTGAGGCCGAATCCATACTGAAAATTTTTACTTGGACATGACCGAATATGACGTTTTCAAAAATCCTTATCGCCAACAGAGGTGAAATCGCGGTCAGGATTATCCGTGCCTGCAAGGAATTGGGAATCCCCAGCGTTGCGGTCTATTCAGAGGCGGACGCGGACTCTCTGCACCTCAGGCTGGCCGATGATCAGATATGCATCGGTCCTGCCATGAGTGCAAAAAGTTACCTGAATATGGAAAGCATCATAAAGGCCGCAAAGGATAAAGCCGCACAGGCGATCCACCCGGGCTACGGTTATCTGGCGGAGAACGCGGAAATGGCCCAGGCGTGTGAAAGCCAGGGTATCGTATTCATCGGTCCCACCCCAGAAAATCTAGGGCTCGCAGGCGACAAAATCACGGCCAAGAAGATCATGGAAGACGCGGGCGTGCCTGTCATTCCAAGCAGTGGCGATGGCGTCGGCACTGCTGAAGAAGCAATTAGCGTGTGTGGGGAGATTGGTTATCCCATCATGATCAAGGCATCAGGAGGGGGTGGGGGTCGCGGCATCAGGATTTGTGAAAACAAGGATATGCTTCTCGAGGAATTTGCCATTGCACAGACAGAGGCACGTGCCGCCTTTGGAAATGACCAAGTCTATATTGAAAAGTATATCACTGAACCCCGACACATTGAATTCCAGATCCTGGCGGACAGTCAAGGCCATGTGACCCATCTCGGAGAACGCGAGTGCACCATCCAGAGACGATATCAGAAACTCATTGAAGAATCCCCTTCTCCCAAACTCACCACGCAACTTAGAAATACCATGGGAAAGGCGGCCATCGCCGCGGCAAAGGCTGTCAAATATTTCAATGCGGGCACAGTGGAATTTCTCCTTGACCAGGATGAGAACTTCTTTTTTCTAGAGATCAATGCAAGGCTCCAGGTGGAACATCCGGTCACAGAATTGACCACCGGAATAGACCTGGTCAAAGAACAGATAAGGCTTGCTTCCGGTGAAACCCTCACCTATTCCTTTGAGGATCTGGAAAAGAGGGGCTCGGCCATAGAATGTCGAATCAATGCTGAAGATCCGGATAACAACTTCATGCCGTCTCCCGGGGTAGTAAAAGAATATCATCCGCCAGGAGGGTTTGGTGTCAGACTGGACACCCACCTTTACCAGGGATACGAGTTACCCATATATTATGATTCCCTGATTGCCAAGCTCATCTCTCACGATCTCACACGGGATGGAGCCATCCGTATTATGAGACGGGCCCTTGAAGAATTTAAAATAGAGCCCCTTAAGACCACCATCCCCCTTTATATAAAGGTCATGGACGATCCTTTCTTCCAAAAAGGAGATTTTCATACAGGGTTTATTCACAAATTCTTGCCAGAGGATGAGGAGGATGAAGACCTTTAGGGCATTGCCTCTGGCTTCGGAGAACGGATATGGATTTTGAGCTCACTGAAGAGCATAAGATGCTGAAGGAGACGGTGGCCAAGTTCGTGGATAGGGATGTGATTCCACGGGCACCAGAGATCGATGAAGAGGAGAAATTTCCAGAAGAAAGCTTCCGGGCCATGGCCGATATGGGATTTTATGGCATGACCATCCCAGAGTCTTACGGAGGAAGCGGGGCCGACTTTCTCTCCTGTGTCCTGGTGATGGAGGAGCTTATGAGGGGGTGTGCTGCCACAGGGAATACGTATGGTGCCCATGCCCTCCTCTGCACCGAGAGTATCTTCAGAAACGGAAACGAAGCACAAAGACGCCAGTTTCTGCCTGACCTGATCGCTGGAAACAAGATTGGCGCTCTGGCACTTACAGAGCCAGAGGCAGGATCAGATGCCCTTTCCCTCAAGACACGGGCAGTTAAGAAAGAGGACAAGTATATCCTGAACGGGACAAAGATGTTCATTACAAACGGCCCTGTGATGGATGTGGCCATTGTCTACGCAAAGACGAATCCAGAGGCGGGTGAGCGGGGAATCTCCGCATTTATTGTGGAAAAGGAGTTTCCCGGTTTTTCCAGGGGAAACCCATTGAAGAAGATGGGAGTGAGGGGCTCGCCCACCGGGGAGTTGATTTTTGAAGATTGTGAAGTGCCCGCGGACAACCTTCTGGGTGAAGAGGACAAAGGGATCAGGATCCTGATGAGCGGTCTTGATAGGGAGAGGATCCTCTGGTCCATAGCGCCCATTGGGGTCGCTCAAGGGGCCTTTGATCTGGCTTTCAAGTACGCCTCAGAAAGGGTTCAATTCGGATCACCCATCATCAGCTTTCAGATGATTCAGGAGATGCTGGCAGACATGGCCACAGAAATACAGGCAGGAAGGATTCTCTCCTATTGGGCGGCCACCATGGCGGACTCGGGGAAGAGGGCGAGATTAGAGGCCTCCTATGCCAAGCTCTTCTGTGCAGAGGCGGGAATCAGGGCCGTAGGTAAGGCGGTGCAGGTCTTTGGGGGTTATGGATTTATCAGGGAATTTCCCGTGGAGCGAATGTACCGAGACATTAAGGGCATCGAGTTCGGTGCGGGCACCAACCAGATTCAGAGACTCATCATCATAAGGGAACTCTTGAAAACCCTCCAGGCTGAGTAAATATCCTGGCCCAAAGGACCAGGCTTTGTTCAGCCCTCTATAAGGGGGCAATACTGATTCATTAGAACTGTCATTCCGGCGAACCCCGTATCAAGTACGGGGCAGGCGCCGGAATCCAGAAAGATTTTGAATCACCAACAAACCTGGATGCCGGATCAAGTCCGGCATGACGGGTGACTTTAATACCCCACATTCTTTTTTGAGTACATTACTCTATGCCCTATTACACCTATAAGCCATTAAGCAAGCCCGTGACGAACTCACAATGACGGCATAAAAGAAGGAGGGAGAACAATGGAAGAGAGGATCTGGCACAAGGCGTATGCCCCGGAGGTTCCCCCAAGCATCGATTATGAAAAGATCACCATGCCGGAGGCCTTGGAGAGGTCAGCGAGGAACTTTCCTAACAATACGGCCCTGGTCATGATGGGAAAGAGGATCGGTTACCAGGAGCTGGATGATCTGGTCAACAGGTTTGCTGCAGCCTTGGCCGATCTGGGTATTCAGAAGGGAGATAAGGTGGCCATATTGCTTCCCAATCTCCCTCAAGGGGTAATCGCTTGCCAGGCCGTTCTAAAGCTGGGGGCCGTGGTGGTCATGCACAATCCCCTCTACACAGAGAGTGAACTGGAGTACCAGCTCAACGACTCTGACTCTAAAATGGCCATTTCTCTGGACCTCCTTGTCCCCAGGATCCTCAAGCTGAAACAAAAGACCGCAATTGAGACGGTCATTGCCTGCCACATTCGAGATTACCTGCCCTTTCCCAAAAAACAGCTCTTCCCATTTGTCAAAAAGGACATGCATCGGAAGACGGATCCGAATGAAGGCGTCCACGATTTTCTGGATCTTATAAAGAAATACCCTCCGAACCCACCTCAGAGTGAGGTCCTGTTCGATGACCTGGCCACCCTGCTCTATACGGGGGGCACGACGGGTGTTTCAAAGGGTGTGATGCTCACGCATGCCAATATCAGCATCAATGTGCAGCAGTTGAAGGGATGGTTCCACGATGCAGAGGACGGAAAAGAGAGCATGCTCGGCATCTTCCCCATCTTCCATGTTGCCGGATTCACCGTGGTCATGAACCACTGCATCTTCAGGGGATTCGAAGTGGTTCTGGTTCCCCGTCCTGAGGCGGGTGGTATCCTGCAAATGACCCAGAAGTTCAAACCCAATATTTTCACCTGCGTTCCCACCATCTTTGTGGGCGTCCTGAATCATCCTCACTTCTCAAAGACGGATTTTTCCTGCATAAAATGGACGGTTTCTGCCGCCGCACCCCTTGCCGTGGACACCATTAGGGAATGGGAAAAGGTGACGGGATCGACCATCGTGGAGTGCTATGGCCTGACAGAGACTTCTCCCCTCTCCCATGCCAATCCCTGGGGAGGAAAAACCAAGGTGGGCAGTGTGGGACTGCCTGTAACGGATACGGACTGCCGAATCGTGGATATTGAAGCAGGCACAAAGGAAATGCCCCTCGGAGAGTCTGGAGAGATTCTACTCAAAGGGCCTCAGCTCACCCAGGGATACTACAAGAACCCGGAGGAGACGGCCAATGCCATTCGGGATGGGTGGTTCTACACGGGGGATATCGGGTACATGGACGATGAGGGGTATCTGTATATCACGGACCGCAAGAAAGAGATGATCATTGCGGGTGGATACAACATCTATCCGCGGGAGATCGACGAGGTCCTCTTTGAGCACCCGAAAATACAGGAGGCGTGTGCAGTGGGCATCCCTGATCCATATCGCGGTGAAACGGTCAAGGCCTTTGTAGTCCCAAGGGCGGGTGAGACCCTCACAGAGGATGAAGTGATCGCCTTTTCCAGGGAAAAACTGGCTGCCTACAAGGTACCCAAGCTGGTGGAGTTCATGGATGAGCTTCCCAAAAGCACGGTGGGGAAGGTTATGAGGAGAAAGCTCAAGGAGATGGAATTGGAAAGGACTGAGAAGGAGGGGTAGGGGGTTTTATGGAAACGTATGATGCCGTGGTTATTGGAGCCGGGAATGGGGGCCTCACCGCATCTGCGGCCTTGGCCCAAAAGGGTCTCAATGTGCTGCTGTTGGAGCGACACAATATTCCGGGTGGATGTGCCACAAGCTTTTGTCGGGGACGCTTTGAGTTTGAGGTGGCACTGCACCAGCTCAGTGGGATGGGCACGCCCGATAGACCCGGCCCTGTCAGGATGTTATTGACGGACCTTGGGGTCCTTGGTGACCTGGAGTTTGTGGAGTTGTCCGGCCTCTTTAATGTGATGATGCCTAATGGATTCAGGGTCACCTTAAAAACCGACAAGGACCAGGCCATATCAGAGCTTCAAGAGAAGTTCCCCCATGAAAAGGAGGGCATCCAGAGGTTCTTCGATCTCTCTTATGATTATGCCAACCAGATGCTGGCCGCCTTTTATTTCAAGGATCCCAATCCCTCCCGCGAAAAATTCCCAGTCCTTTATGCGTATGCGTTCAAGCCCGCAAAGGACGTGCTGGATGCGTTATTTACCGATCCACTGGCCAAGGCCATCATCTCTGCCTACTGGGGATATCTGGGACTGCCGCCCACGCGCATCTCCTTTGCCTATCTGGCCATGCTCCTTTTTATGTATATAGAGTTCAAGCCCTATCACATAAAAGGGGGTTCTCAGGCCCTCTCCAATGCCATTGCCAATAAGTTCATCTCCCATGGGGGTACAGTACGGTTTAATTGTGCCGTGAAAAAGATCCTTGTGGAAGATGGCGCTGTCCAGGGCGTGATTACAGAACATGGAGATCATATAAAGGCCAAGTATGTGGTCTCTAACGCATCCCAGGTCTCCACCTATGTCCAGCTCATTGATGGAGAGCACGTCCCCAACAATGTCCACACAGAAATGAGGGGACGTACACTCAGTCCTTCCGCCTTTACCCTGTTCGCGGGATTGGATTGTGAACCCGCTGATGTGGGCATTACAGAAACCACAAACTTCCTGCTTACCAGTACGGATATCTCAGATAAGAATCTTGACCGCATGTGGAATCTGGATATCGAGGACGAAGTTGTCGCTTTCAGTTGCTATGATGTGGCTGATCCTGATTTCTCTCCTCCGGGTACGTGTCAACTGAACATGGTGACCCTGAAATACGGCGAGCCCTGGCTACGCGTACCCCCAACAGAGTACTTCCGGGTGAAGTACGGATGCGCCGAGGCTATGTTGCGCCGGGTGGAGGATTTTTTCCCAGACATAAGGAAACATATGGAAGAGCTTGAAGTGGCCACGCCTCTGACGCACATGCGGTATCTCGGCCATCCCAGTGGGGCCATCTACGGATACGAGCAATACACCAAGGATTCCATGTTCTTCCAGCCTGGGCGCTACTCCCCTATCCAGGGCCTCTACTTTGCCAGCGGCTGGACAGGGGACGGTGGATTTCAGCCCACACTGCACGCGGGTGTGTCGGCAGCCAAATCAATCCTGCGAAAGCTAGGCGCAAAATAGGGGGACCCCATGACAAAGATTTTTCAAGATTTTGATGGCTACAATGAGATCCTTGAGGAGATCGAGATAAGCAGAAGATATGGAGTGGACTATAGTGCGCACAAGGATTCGCCAGACCCCTATATCAATCGTTTGCACCCCTCTAGACTCAGACTTCGGATTTCAGACATTATTGAAGAATCGCCCTCAACCAAGACCCTCCGGCTGGTCTCTGAAGATCACTATCTCCCCCCCTTCCTGGCGGGGCAGTATATTGCACTGTTCCTCGAGATAGGGAACATCCGAACCAGTCGTCCCTACAGCATCTCCTCCCCACCCAATCAGAACGGACATTATGATATCACCATACGGCGGGTTGAAGGGGGACTGGTGTCAAACTATCTACTCGATGAACTGGAGAAAGGAGATGCTCTTGAGAGTTCAGGGCCTGCGGGGCACTTCTATCACAATCCCTTATTCCATGACAGAACCATGGTTTGTCTTGCCGGGGGAAGCGGCATCACCCCCTTCATGAGCATGATCCGTGAAGTGGTAGAGTGTGGCCTGGACCGAACCATCTATCTTTTCTATGGAAACAAGGACCTGGATGATGTGATTTTTAATGAGCAGTTAAGCGCATACACTGAGCGGTTTGAAAATATTCACTATCTGCCCGTCATTGAAACGCCTTCACAAAATTACGACGGTCTCAGCGGCCTGATCACGGGTCAACTCATCAAGAAAACGCTGGCTGATCTATCTGGAAAGAGGTTCTACCTGTGCGGACCAGCAGGGTTGTATGACTTCTGTATGCCTGAGTTAGAAGGGCTGGGCATCCCGAGCAGAAGAGTAAGAAAAGAGGTCTATGGTGCGCCACCCAATATCTGCGACTCTCCTGGTTGGCCCCAGGAGGTAAGGGCTGATGATCTCTTTAAGGTGAAAGTAAAGGGAGGCAAAACATTGGAGGCACAGGCCGATCAGCCCTTAATAGTTGCTCTTGAGAAGAACGGCATTGTGGTGCCTTCTCTTTGCAGGTCCGGGGAGTGTAGCATGTGTCGGGTCAAGATCCTCTCGGGAAAGGTTTTTCAGCCGGCCGGTGCACTGCTCAGGAAATCGGACAGGCAGTTTGGTTACGTCCATTCCTGCGTCTCCTACCCGCTGGAAGACCTGGAAGTTTTGATTTAGAATTAACCGCAGACTGACGCAGACAGGCGCGGACAGGATAGACAAAGTGAGAATTGCTTAAAATCATGGGAGAGGGACTGCTTGGGAATCAACAAACTTGTTTATTGTTTCCCCTGTAGTCCTCTCCCAATATTCAATCCCTTTACCGGGATTGAATCCCGCTTCGCGGGGACTTTAAGCAATTCCTTCAACAGAATACTAGAGACCAAAATCTTCACTCTCTTTGCGACGAAATCTGACCACTCCCAGATGGATATAAACGAACTGACTTATGCAGTAAACGGTGCTATCTTTGAAGTTAATAAGGTTCTTGGGCCTGGCTTCTTGGAGAAGGTATACGAAAAGGCATTATTGCTTGAACTCCGACGTAGAGATCTGAAAGCTGAGACTCAAGTTGCAATAAATGTTATCTATAAAGGAGATGTGGTCGGAGAATATCTTGCAGACTTGCTTGTGGAAGATAGGGTCATAATTGAAATTAAGACAGTCGAGAATCTTGACAAAATCCACGAAGCACAGCTCTTGAATTATATGAAAGCCACCGGCATTCAGGTTGGAATTCTCGTCAATTTTAAGCATCCAAAAGCACAAATTAAAAGGATGGTATTGAATTTGCCCGAAGGGCTTGATCGGTTTTAGCCGAGCAGGCCTGCCCGCCATCGCGAGCCGCTCAGGCGAGGCGGGCGGGTCGCTCGGCTAAAAGGTCTGCGTAGGTCTGCGGTTAAAAAGTAGAAAGGAGTGGTTTCATATGAGTGAAGAGAAAACTGGCCAGGAGAACCTGGTAACCTATCATAGAGAGGGCTATGTGGGGCTTCTCACCCTGAACAGGCCTGAGAAACGAAACGCCCTGAGTCTAGAAGTTTGGAATGCTCTGGACGATGCGATCCAATTGGCAGCGGAAGACGAAGAGGCGAGGGTATTTCTTCTCCGGGGAGAGGGCAAATCCTTTTGCTCTGGCCTGGACCTAAGCGCCGCCAATGAGATCACCTCAGCTCTTGGCGGCACCCCAGGGGCTTCGCAAAAGCTGAACTTCTTTAAGCTCGTGAAAAAGGCCCAGGACATTCATACCCGATTGGAGCGACTTACCAGGCCGACCGTGGCCGTTATTCACGGGCATTGCCTTGGGGCGGGCCTGGAACTGGTCCTATGCTGCGATATTCGACTCTGCTCCCAGGAGACCGTATTCGCCCTTCCCGAGGCCAGGCTCGGCCTTATTACAGATGTGGGAGGCCTGCAGCGGCTTCCCAAGATTGTGGGACCTGGCCACGCTCGGGAGATGGCCTTTCGCGGGCACCAATTCCATGCGGCACGGGCTCAAGCCGTCAATCTGGTCAATGATGTCTACGCTGACAAGGAAACCCTGGATGCGAAAGCCATGGAGATGGCAGAAGAGATCGCGAGCAATCCGCCCCTTGCTGTACAGGGAGCCAAAGAAGTCATGCTCTTCGACGAAGAGGTTCCCCTGGATCAATCCCTTGACTATAATGCGGCCAGATCGTGTATGATTGTGCCTTCAGAAGACCTCTTCGAGGCCATCACCGCGTACACCCAAAAACGAAAGGGAGAATTCAAAGGGGCCTGATTGAACCCGGACTCTCTTGCCACGAGATACTTTCCGTCGTTCGTGAGTTGACAAGTGGCCGAAAAGGCTATATTTTTGCTATGCTAAGCCTGCTCGAACTTTAGGCGAGGAATTTAAGTGGAAAAAATTATCCAAAAGGCGCTTCGTGAAAGCATTGGGGTCAAAGAAGATTTCATCAAAGAAAATACGACCAAAATCACTTTTTTTGCAGAAAAAATTGCCCTCGCCCTGACAAGTGACCGTAAGCTTCTGCTCTGTGGAAATGGTGGGAGTGCAGCTGATGCTCAGCACATAGCCGCGGAATTCATCAATCGCTATGAACTGGAGCGCCCTCCCCTACCGGCCATTGCCCTGACAACGGATACGTCCATTTTGACAAGTGTGGGGAATGACTACTCCTTTAACGAGATCTTTTCAAAACAGGTCAAGGCCCTGGGCGTGGAAGGTGACGTCTTGCTGGCCATAAGCACCAGTGGGAATTCCACCAATGTCATTGAAGCGGTTAAGGCGGCTAGAGGCCTGGGGATTTTTACCGTTGCCCTCACTGGGGGTGAAGGAGGTCAGCTTACAAGACTCGTTGATCTGTCTCTGGTGGTCAAAAGTAACGTGACGGCAAGAATTCAGGAGACACATATCCTGGTGGGTCATATTATATGCGAGCTGGTTGACTATCTTCTTTTTCAACAAGGTGTGCCTGAAGAATAGTCCTAGTTCCGAGGCGGTGGCCAACGGTAAATAGATTTGAGATTGAAACGTAATTTTGGGAAGTGGAGTTGCTTTCGTGCCTAAAGCGAAACCCATACCTTTAGACGGTGTTAAATCTTATCCTTTAAAGGAAAGACCCAGCAAGGTGGGCATTGATGATTTTGGGAAGCCATGGACGTCTGGTGGAAACTTGAAAAGCTGGATCCAGGCGCTTCCCAAGGTACTGGCCGGCAATGATTTCAGGCAAGTGGTTGGCCATATCGTGCGCGCCGTCCGATCCGGGAACCTGATCATTTTGGCTATGGGGGCACACCCTATAAAGCTGGGACTGAATCCTGTGATACTGGACCTGATGGACCGTGGCATTATTGGCGGACTCGCCATGAATGGGGCCGGCATCGTCCATGACACTGAATTGGCCATGGTGGGCCACACCTCAGAGGACGTGGCTGCACAAATCGCAGACGGCCAGTTCGGCATGGCGGAGGAGACGGGAAAATTTCTCAATGAAGCGATCATTGAAGGGGCCAATCGGGGCGATGGCCTGGGTCGAGCGATTGGGGAGATGCTCATCAGGGAAGGATTTCCTTACAACCAACACAGCCTCGTTGCCAAAGCCGTTGAGATGGATATACCCATTACGGTACACGTGGCCATAGGGACCGATACCATCCATTTTCATCCCAGTGTGGACGGTGCAGCCATCGGGAAAACCTCTCATCTTGACTTTCGCCTCTTTGCCAGCCTCGTTTCAGAACTTGAGGGTGGGGTCTTTATAAACCTGGGCTCTGCGGTGATTATGCCCGAAGTCTTTTTAAAGGCCCTGTCACTGGTCAGGAATCTGGGACATAAGGTCCAGAAATTTACCACCGTGAATATGGATTTCATGCAGCACTATCGACCCATGACCAATGTGGTTCAAAGACCCACGCTCGAGGGTGGAGAGGGATACTCTCTTGTAGGTCATCACGAGATTATGTTTCCTCTACTCGCCTCTGCAGTTATTGAAGGCTTGGAAGCAAAAGGATAAAAGGGGGATAAACAGCATGCCCATTTATGAATATAAATGCACAAAATGTAATGAAGAATTTGAATGTCTTGTCTTTAAAAGTGATGAGTCCGTATCCTGCCCTGAGTGCAATGATGAATGCGTTGAACGGCTTATGTCCGCCTGCAGTTTTAAGAGCAGCGGTAATTATTCATCATCGGCCGGCTCGGCAGCATGTACAAGCTGCGCAAGCAAAAACTGTAGTACTTGTCATTGAAAAAGCTTCCCCTTGATGGCTGAAACATTTCAACAAAACGGGTAGAAAGATGTTCCGCGTCGGTTTTGGATATGATGCCCACCGTCTGGTGGAGGGACGTTCCCTGATCCTTGGAGGCGTTAAAATTCCCCATCCATTGGGTCTGCTAGGCCACTCGGATGCCGATGTGTTGACCCATGCTATTGTTGATGCCATCCTCGGCGCGCTGGTCAAAGGGGACATGGGCCAGCATTTCCCTGATAGCGACCCTGCCTACAAAGACATTGACAGCCTGCTTATGTTGAAGAAAGTGATGGAATGGGTAGAAGAGGATGGTTTCAGGGTCAATCAGGTGGACACCACGATCGTTGCAGAAGCGCCCAGGTTGGCACCCTCCCTCGTGGCCATGAAGCAAAGACTCTCAGAGGCACTCGCCACAAACTTGGATCAAATAAACATCAAGGCCACCACCAGTGAGGGAATGGGTTTTTGCGGCCGTCAAGAGGGTATGGAGGCCTATGCCGTGGTGACCCTTGTTGACAACGCCGCATCCTTCTAATCACCGCCTAGAGACAATCCAAATTTCTTGAGAGGCGCACAGCTTATGGCCATCAAATTCTACAATACGGCCACTCGGAAAAAAGAAGATTTTCATCCACTCAACGATCGCAAGGTGGGTATCTACGTCTGTGGTGTGACGGTCTACGATCTTTGTCACATTGGTCACGCCCGGTCCGCTATCGTTTTCGATGTGTTGGTCAGATATCTCCGAGCCAGAGGCCTTGATGTCACCTATGTGCGTAATTTTACCGACGTGGACGACAAGATCATTGAAAGGGCGCGCCAGTTGGAAAAGGAGCCAGGTGATCTGGCACAGGAGTTCATTGATGCCTTTTATGAAGACATGGGCGCGTTGGGCGTCCTGAATGCTGATGTGGAACCACGGGCCACTGAACACATTGATCACATGATCCAGATGATAGAAACACTCGTCCATAAAGGTTTTGCCTATGTGGGAGAGGGTGATGTCTTCTATTCGGTAGAGAAATTCAAGGAATACGGAAAACTCTCTGGAAGAAAACTCGAAGACATGAGGGCAGGAAGCAGGATTGCCGTGGATGAGCGGAAGAGACACCCCATGGACTTTGTCCTCTGGAAGGAGGCAAAACCTGATGAACCCCAGTGGCCAAGTCCATGGGGACCTGGACGGCCGGGCTGGCACATGGAATGCTCTGTCATGAGCAATCATTTTCTTGGTTCCACCTTTGACATTCATGGGGGCGGGGAAGACCTTGTGTTCCCTCACCATGAAAATGAGAGGGCCCAATCCATAGCAGCCAATGATGCGCCATTTGCCCGATACTGGATTCACAACGGATTTGTCACCGTAGAATCTGAGAAGATGTCCAAGTCGCTCGGAAACTTCCTGACCATACGAGATGCACTGAAGAGTTATCACCCAGAGGTATTACGCCTTTTTCTTCTGTCCAAGCACTACAGGAGCCCCCTTGATTTCTCAAAAAAGGCGGTGCTCGCCCTTCAAACCGGGCTGGTTCGCATATACAGGACCCTTCAGAGATTGGAGATGCTCATTGGAGAGTACCAGGGAGAGAAAGACGTCCCCAGTTCTGGCTTTCTGGCTGCGGAACAAAAGGCCCCTTTCCTGGAAGGGTTCGTCCAGCTCATGGACGATGATCTAAACACGGCCGCAGCCCTCGGCTCTATGTTTGAAAAGGTCAAGGCCATGAACAAGCTCATGGATTCCTCTGGCGACAAACCCGATAAGGGCATTTTGAAGCAGCTGGAGAAGGATCGCCATCAGCTCTTCTCAGCCGCAGCTATTCTCGGCATGCTGGATGAGAGTCCCGAGGATTTTTTCAAAAAACTATCCAGTTATGCCGAAACCATTGACGCTGATGAGGTGGAGAGGATGATCGAGGAGAGGACCAAGGCAAGGGCGGATAAGGACTGGGCCAAGGCCGATGCCATAAGGGACCGCCTCCAGGACATGGGCATTGTGCTCGAGGATGGCCCCCACGGCACCTCTTGGAGATATGACATATAGATAAGTGCCTAAAATGAACTAAAGTGAGCTAAAGTGCCTAAAGTACATTGTGGGACATAGGCCAAGAAAAATCATAAACCTCAACTCAAGCCTCTTTAGAGACTGTCGAAAAACCGGATTTTGAGAGGCTGATGGAAAATGTCCAGATGCAAGGCTTCCGAAACTGGGGACCCGCCCGCAGGGTGGGGAGTCCAAGCGAAGCGCGGACAAATCCCGAGGAATGAGGCGTACGTAGAAGTACGCCGCAGTGACGAGGGATGAGGATAACGCAGCCCTTCGATGCTTCGACATTGCTCAGCATCGACCCTGAGCTACGTCGAAGGGTCGACTTTGCTCAGGGCCATGAGCTTGTCGAATGGCAGATGGGCGTTTTCCGACAGCCTCCAAAGCTGAGGTAAGCACTTGACAATACACCATGGAACAGTAATAAAGTCTGTCTCTAATAATCATTCCTATCTCAAGGAAGGAAAACATGAAATTACATGAATATCAGGCCAAAGAAATATTCAGAAACTCTGGCATTCCTGTGCCCGATGGTCAGATGGCAACCTCTGCTGAGGAGGCAGTCCAGGTTGCTGAAAAACTAAAAGGCCCTCCCTGGGTGGTTAAGGCCCAAGTCCATGCTGGAGGCCGAGGAAAAGGGGGCGGCGTTCGGGTCGTCCATTCCCTTGATGAGGTGAAAGAGGCAAGCCAGACCATCCTGGATCAGCCCTTGATCACAAAACAGACGGGCACTGAAGGGAAAAAGGTCCATCAAGTCCTTGTCGAGGAGGGAGTGGAGATTCACCAGGAGCTTTATCTGGCCATGGTGATCGATAGATCTCTGGCCAGGCCCGTTATGATTTTCAGTCAGGCCGGTGGCATGGAAATCGAGGAAGTAGCAGCAAGATCGCCAGGGCTCGTGTTAAAGGAATTTGTGGATCCCAATACGGGGTGGATGCCCTATCATGGTAGGGCGTTGGCTTATGGGCTTGACCCGCTTCCCCAGCCAGAGACCCTGAAGGCTTTGATCTCTCTTATGGCTCGTCTATACGAGACGTTTATGCGCCTCGATTGTTCCCTCGCAGAGGTCAATCCACTGGTCATTACAAAAGAGGGGAAAGTTGTGGCGATTGATGCCAAGATAGACGTGGATGATAATGCTCTTTTCAGGCAAAAAGCGCTTTTGCCACTTGATGATCCAAAGGAAAAGGATCCCCTGGAATTGAAGGCGGGGCAACACAACCTCAACTACATTCGTCTAGACGGAAACATTGGCGCCATGGTCAATGGTGCCGGTCTGGCCATGGCCACTATGGACGTAATCAAGATGGCTGGCGCTGAACCAGCCAACTTTTTGGACGTGGGTGGTGGGGCCAGCGAGGAGATGGTCACAAAGGGTTTTGAAATTATCCTACAGGACAAAAAGGTAAAGGCCATACTCATAAATATCTTTGGCGGGATTTTGAGGTGTGACGTCCTGGCCAGGGGCGTCTTGGCCGCCGCCGAGAAGACAGGGATCCCAGTGCCCCTGATCGTCAGGTTAGAGGGGACCAATGTGGAGGAGGGAAGAAGAATACTTGAAGATTCTGGTCTGAAGTTCTTGGTGGCCAGGAACATGGCCGAGGCAGCAGAACTGGTGACGAAGCAAGTTTCTGGAAGTGCCTAAAGTGATCTAAAGTGAACTAAGGTGCCTAAAGTTGAAGAAAAGAGAATTCGTGTATCCATTTTGCCAAGACACGCCAGAATACTCCGTCGCTGAAGAGCTCATTCTCTGTCATTCCCGCGCAGGCGGGAATCCAGAGAAAGCATCGAAGTCTGGATGCCCGCTTCCGCGGGCATGACGGTTTAGGGTTCAGTAACCAACATTTAAGTTGGTAATACTATCCTATTATTGGGGGGAAACAGGGAATCAAAAGCTTCAACTTTAGCTCACTACACTTAGTGCTAGAATTATTTCGGGAGATATCGAATCATGAGCATACTCGTAGATGAAAAGACGAGAGTTGTGGTCCAGGGGATCACCGGAAGAGAAGGGACATTTCACACGAATCAGATGTTGGCCTATGGCACGGTCGTGGCAGCCGGTGTTACGCCTGGAAAAGGAGGACAACAGGTGGAGGGCATACCGGTCTTCAATACGATTCACGAGGCGGTTGAAAAGGAGGGTGTGAATGTCTCCTGTATCTTTGTCCCCCCACCTTTTGCTGCGGATGCGGTTATGGAGGCCGCTGATGCGGGCCTTGAGGTGATCGTCTGCATCACAGAGGGGATTCCCACCCTGGATATGGTTAAGGTGGCAGGCTTTTTAGAGGATAAGAAGGCCGTGCTCATCGGTCCCAATTGTCCGGGTTTAATATCTCCAGGCAAAACCAAGGTGGGGATCATGCCTGGTCCCATACACAAGCCTGGAAACATTGGGGTTATTTCCCGGAGCGG
>CAJIAF010000205.1_pt1 | contig 17610 bp, 16 predicted proteins | sample 9199141 | NCBI WGS metagenome assembly CAJIAF01 (sample SAMEA7708265, study PRJEB35096) | sediment metagenome | biome: marine neritic benthic zone biome [ENVO:01000025]; feature: sediment [ENVO:00002007]; material: shallow marine sediment [ENVO:03000034] sea grass bed [ENVO_01000059] ...
ATTCTCGGCGAATACATCGCTCCGTGCCTGGCATTGGTCTGACCTGGCAAGCCTTACTGATTTCGAAGTACGCAATCATCCAAACTCTGCCAGGGCGCAGGCATCACTGGGTTCCATGCTGGCGGAAGCAGGAAAATTGAATGAAGCCAAACTTGCTTTTCGGAGAGCGGCGGATTTACGCCCCTATGAAGTTACCGATTTAATAAATATCTTGATTATTATGTCATGGCAAAAACAGCAACCTGATGAAGAATTGTTGCAAACTACCTTGTCGCGGGTAAGATCTGGCCTGATTACTTCGCTGACGACTCAAGCTATCGGGTATTCCGTGAGTTGCGCTTCAAAAAATTGCGCGCAAATGCAAGGTGAACTTTTAGAATGGCTCCCAATTTATGCTGAGAGAACAAAAAGAAATCCTAAGAGACATGCCTTCTTCAGATTCCTGTATGCCAGAATGTTATTGCTAGATAATAGGAAGCAGGATGCAATTGACAATCTGCAATTGGCTATTAAAAGCTATCCGAAATATTTACATCCCTATTTCTTCCTGACTTCTATCTATATTCAGTCTGGCGATCTGGATAAAGCCGAAAAAACGCTGAACGTTCTTGTGCGAGCCAATAGAAAAAGTATGCATCCGAGAGATAAGGAAATTAAAATACTTTCCAATAAGATTCAGTCACTTAAGACCGGCGGTTAATTGGGTAGCCTTAGACAATCCTGACAATAAGCACTATAAAATAATACAGACGCTAGAAAAGGTAACCAGATCCCGAGGCACCAGCAAAACTTAGGATTACCAATAATTTTCACTATCTGATTTATAACGATTACGAGAATAATAAAAGTGGATCAAACAGATAAAATTTCAATTGTTCTTCCCGCTAAAAATGAAAGTGAGCCGCTAAAAAGGCTTTTGCCGGAATTAACAAAGCAATTTCCAAAATCAGAAATCATCGTGGTTAATGATGGTTCAAGTGACGACACCGCGGAAACAGTGAAACAGTGTGGTGTACGTCTGGTTAGCCACGCGTACAGTATGGGAAACGGCGCAGCAATTAAGAGCGGAGCACGTGCAGCAACGGGTGACATCCTTGTGTTCATGGACGCCGATGGGCAACATGATCCGGACGATATCCCACGGCTTATCGCCAAGCTGGACGAGGGTTACGATATGGCGGTAGGTGCCAGAAAGCGAACTGGACATGCGTCAATAGGAAGGCACTTGGCGAATCTAATTTACAATCGCTTTGCCTCCATCATCATCGGGCGCAAAATACCAGACCTGACATCAGGATTCCGCGCGGTACGTCGAAGTAAATTTAAACGTTTCCTTTACCTGCTACCGAACGGATTTTCGTATCCAACAACAATTACTATGGCTTTCTTTAGGTCTGGATTTTCAGTAGCCTATATACCAATTCACGCATCCGAGCGAATTGGTAGCAGCAAAATTAAGGTTCTCAAAGATGGTGCCCGCTTTCTTTTAATCATCATAAAAATTGGTTCTCTATATTCGCCGATGCGGATATTCCTACCTGTAAGTATGGGCCTGTTTGCCCTTGCACTCGGTTATTATCTGTACACATATCTCACTTTTCACAGATTTACCAATATGAGTGCAGTGCTAATTCTCTCTGGAGTCACGATCTTTATGATTGGAATTGTTTCCGAACAGGTCTCTTCCCTGCATTACAGGGAATCCGATCGGGACCATGAAAACTGACAGGACTAGGGTCCTGTTGGCCAAATTGCTATGGAGATTGTGTTCCTGTGTACCAGCTTTCCCCGCTACGAAGGCGATGGGGCATCTGTTTTTCTTCTGAATCTGGTAAAGGCTCTGGTCCACAAGGGTCACCGGATACATGTCATCGCACCATACGATTCACGCGTGGATTCCGATTGGAAACCTAAAGGTATTGTTTTTCACCGTTTCCGATATTCAATCGGAAATGTCCGCCTTGCCTATGGAGCGGGTATCGTACCCAACCTTCGTAAAAATCCTTTGTTGTGGTTGCTGGTACCATCCCTTCTTTTAGCAATGGCCTGGAAAACCTGGCGGGTGACACGTAACTATCCGATTGAACTAATTCATGCGCACTGGATTATCCCAGCAGGGGTGATTGCTACGCACCTGCACCGATGGCACCGTCTACCGGTTATTACAACTGCACACGGTAGTGACATCTTCAGCCTGGATAACCGATTGTGGAACTATCTTCGTCACCGGACACTGGCACGCTCAATCGCATGGACCTCAAATACTGTTTCCACCGGAGAAGCTGCGGCTGCACGCGATATTTCACCGGCCAATGTCATCCCCATGGGTGTCGATTGCGAGCGTATAGGTTCCGGTAACCGAAAACAGGGGCGCGGTAAGCTAGATGACGAGACTTTTCTAATCCTGTTTGTTGGCCGCCTTATACCTCTCAAAGGTGCCGACATTCTGCTCAAAGCTTTTTCAATGATTGGCAAGACAGGCGATATAAAATTGTGGATTGCGGGTGACGGTCCGGAGCGGTCATCGCTTGAACACATGAGCCGGGATCTTGGCGTCAAACACCGGGTACGCTTTCTTGGTAGTGTGGATCACGACAAACTGCCTAATCTATATGCCGCTGCGGATGTTTTCGTTGCACCGTCCAAAAACATACCCGGTGTCGGACGCGAGGGCCAAGGCACAGTCGTACTTGAGGCCATGGCTGCCGGTTGTTGTGTGATCGGAAGCAACTGTGGCGGCATCCCATCCCTGATTGAAGATGGCATCAGTGGCCTGCTTGTAGAACCTGACAATGAGACTGAACTTGCCGACGCCATTCATAATATAATGATCTCATCAGACAAGCGTCGTGCACTCGGGGAAGTCGGGCGTTTGCGGGCAAAAGCAAGGTACGACTGGAGCACTATCGCGCAGGAATTCGATCAATTATACGGACGGTTAGGATGAAAATCTGGCTTCCCTATATTCGTACCGGTAGCGGCTCGGATGTCTATTTTTCCCGACTGTCATCGATGTTATCTAAAAACGGTATTAAGGTGACCATGTCACAATTTTCACACATACATGAGATTGCGCCTTATCTGCTGAAGTACAAATCACCTCCTGCTGGTACCGACATCATTCATACCAACAGTTGGAATGCTTTTCCGTTTGCATCGCATAGGCTTCCTCTTGTTGTAACGGTTCACCACCCAATTACGGATAATACGTACACGGCATATAAATCACCACTTCAATCACTTTACCATAACTTGATTATTCAACGGTACGAATATAAGTCATTACAACAGGCATCCCAAATTGTTTGCGTAAGTAAATTCACCAGTGAAGCTGTCAATGAGATTGTTCCTAATAAGCCGGTTTCAACCATCTACAACTTTATCGATACAAATACATTTACTGCTAAAGATAACTACGACTTTAATAAGGATCGTCCACTTCGGCTGTTGTTCGTCGGCAATCTATCCCGTAGAAAGGGATACGATCTTCTGCAACCCATAATGAAAAAATTAGGAAAAAACTTTTCCCTGACTGTCGTTTGCGGTCTTCGCAATTTACGCAAACCTGTGTTTGGGAACAATGTTCATACACTGGGTTTAGTCGATCTGCCTACGTTGACCCAACTCTATCGGGACAGTGATGTGTTATTGTTTCCGACTCGTTTCGAGGGATTTGGTTTCGCTCCGGCTGAGGCTATGGCATCCGGTTTGCCAGTTGTATCTTCAGATAACTCATCGATCCCGGAAGTAGTTATTGATGGCGAAACTGGAATACTGTGTCCGACCGATAACGTTGATTCTTTCTGTGAAGCCTGCGAATTTTTTTATAGTAATCCGGACAAAATTCGGGAATATGGTATTGCTGGACGGGAAAGGGTTTTATCCCATTTCTCACCTGATACAAATACAAAGCAGTATATTGCGCTTTATAATGATTTACTCTCAGGAAAAAAATAACTACGATCGAATCGCTGTGGTAATACCCTACTTCTCGGGTGTCGATCACTTGTGCCGCAGTGTTGATAGTATTTTAAACAGTACCTATATAAACGCTGATGTTGTTATCGTAGATCATAGCGGTAATGAAGAACTGCTTTCTCATATCGATGTTTCAAATTTGCGTATCGCGCGATTAAAAGCATCTGACTCATTGTGGTGGAGCGGCGCAACCAATGTTGGTGTAAATTACGCACTTGATCGTGATTACCCATATATTATGTTGCTCAATCACGACTGTTTTGTCAGACCTGACACGATCAATCTTCTATTCCAGTCTTGTAAAAATAGGGATGACTGTATTATTGCACCGATCCAGCACAATTTACGCACTGGGCACAAAGTCGTTCGAGCCACAAGTTGTTTTCTGCTCGGTTTCTCGACACTAATTCTACCTAATTGGCGACTGCCATTTTCTAAAAAGCAGAAGCTTGTTCCGACGTCGCTGATCATCGGTGGCAGAGGTGTAATAATTAGCTCGAATGTATTTAAGGTTGTCGGCAGCTTTGATGAGCAGCGATTTCCCCACTACGGTGGAGATCACGATTTCTATTTCCGTGCCCGCAACAATGGATACCGCCTGTTTGTCAACTCTAGCGCTTTTGTTGATGTAAACGACGAAAAAACGACTACTGCGATCAGTAGCAATGGTAATACGCTAAGGTCTCTGTACGCGGCATTATTTGACCGTAGTTCCCATCGAAATATTACGGACCAGTACAGCTTGTTTTCGAAATATTATCCCATCCCCTATCTGGCATTTCTCGGTATTGCTCTAAATCTCACCCGCTTTATGCTTGTCACGATCGTTCGCAATTTGATACACACGTTACGCGGAAAATCAGGGGAGAAATTGAGCGGCGGGGAAAGCCAATGAATGACATCCAGATAATAGAAGATTCTGGAAAATCAGGGGTTTTTACCCCAGGCACCAATTCTTCCTTAACTCCTTGTTTTCATGGCAATATCGCCTATTATTAGTTAAATAGCGTAAGGCGCCGCGATTCGTATGGTAGCCGTATAATCGATAGTTGGAATCTCATTTAAATGGCGAAAAAAGTACTAGTTTTAGGGGGTGACGGTTTCTGTGGCTGGCCTACTTCCCTGCATTTATCAAAACTGGGTTATGACGTCATAATCGTCGATAACTTGTCGCGCAGGAACATAGACAATGAATTAGAAGCGTATTCACTAACCCCGATCCAGCCTATGGGTGCTCGTCTTGATGCCTGGCGATCTGCCAGCGGACAGACGATCGAGTTTATCAATATTGATGTAGCAAATAATTATCATCGATTACTCACACTAATAAATGACTATCGTCCGCATGCGGTAGTACATTTTGCTGAACAACGCGCTGCGCCCTATTCGATGAAATCATCGAAGCACAAACGTTACACGGTAAGCAACAATATCAATGCTACTCATAACTTATTGGCTGCAATTGTTGAGAGCGGCGTAGATACCCATATTGTTCATCTAGGAACAATGGGCGTCTATGGGTACGGCACGGCTGGAATGAAGATACCTGAAGGGTATCTGGAAGTAAGCGTAAAAGACGATGAAGGCGAACATATTACACAGGAGATCTTATATCCCGCCAATCCTGGAAGTGTCTATCACATGACAAAGACTCAGGACCAATTGATGTTCGCGTACTACAACAAGAACGATGGCGTTCGAATAACAGATTTACATCAGGGTATTGTATGGGGTACCCAGACCTCCGAAACGCAACTTGATGAAAGACTAATTAACCGCTTTGATTATGATGGTGATTACGGGACAGTGTTAAATCGTTTCCTGATGCAGGCCGCTATCGATTACCCTTTAACCGTACACGGCAGTGGTGGTCAAACCAGGGCATTCATTCATATTCAGGACACCGTGAGGTGTATAGAATTGGCCATTAGCTCACCGCCATTTCAGGGCGAGAGGGTTCGCATTATGAACCAAATGACTGAAACTCACCGAGTAAGAGAGCTTGCAGAGCTGATATCTGCCCAGACGGGTGCAAATATAAATTATATCCCAAACCCCCGAAATGAAGACGATGAGAACGAGTTATTCGTTGAGAATAAATCTCTTTTAGGCCTTGGGCTGGAACCAATTACTCTTGAAAAAGGTTTATTGGAAGAAATATCCGAAATCTCTAAGAAATATTCTTCGCGTTGCGATAGAACCAAGATTCCATGTGTATCGACCTGGTCCCCAAGGGATAATCAAATCAGCCTGGTTAAGAAACAGAGTTCCACCTGAAATAATAGTTTCTGCTTTATGTGAAATTTATTCAGTATCGTTTATTAACTTCTGATAGATATCAAGATATTGGGCAACGCGGACTGCCGGATCATGCGTTTTGACCGCGCGCCCTCTTGCCGCCAGCGACAGTTTTTTTTGATCCTGGTTAAGAACCCACAACAATCCTTTCGCCAGATCCTCTTCATCAAAGGGTTTCGCCAAATAGCCAGTATGATTGTGCGCTATCATATCTGGTAGTCCACCAACATCGAATCCAACACACGGCGTGCCGCACGCCATCGCCTCCTGGATAGTATTCGGCAGGTTATCTGCTTCTGTCGGTAGCACCAATACATCAACTGCCGAGTAGGCTGCTCTAATAAAGTCATCTCCAAATACCGGACCCAAATAGTGAACCTTTATTCCATGTAATCTTGTATTTTCTGGACCAGATGATCCCATGATCACAAGTTCATAATTTTCCGGATCATCCAACTTTGCAAACGATGCAAGACATCCATGCAAATGATGGAATCCTTTTCGCCTGTCTCCGGTAGCGTTGATTGACCCAAAGAGTATTAGTTTACGGACCTCCGGAAGACCAAATACACGTCTCGCACCTGATTTATTATTGTAAGGTTTGTATAAATCAAGATCGATTGGATTTGGAATATTATAAACTTTGTAATTTCCAAACAGGACACTGCTCTTCGCACACTCGCCTAGCCACTTGCTTGGCGTAACAATTGTCAGCTTCTTGGCGCGCCAACGTTTCCGTTTATATTTCCATACCCACCTGTCTATATCTATCCCGCGGTCACCGCTGGGGCGATTATTCTTTTTGTACCCTACTCTATACCTCTCTGGGTCTCCGGGGGAGATATAATGTTCGGAGCCATTGAAAGCCCACATGTCCGGTAATTTCCACACTATCGGTTTATTTATTTTTGCTATCTCGGTAATACTGATTGTATTTCTATTGATCCAGTGCAGCTGAACAACATCCACATCCATTTTGTTTATTGTCCTGTGAATTCCAGTTGGAAATATATTCAGTGATCTAACTGCATGGTTTACTGGTTTCTGCATACGAAGAATCGCCGCAGACAGAAATTTATATAGTTTGTTGAATCCTCTCTTGTAGAGCTCGATATGAATAACTGTTGGATCATCCGTTCGTTTACGGTAGACAAGAAAACGACTGTCAATTCCCTGCTCCACCATGGCTCGATGTAGCCGATACGCTCCAATTGCCGCACCTTCATGACTATCCGCGAAACAAACATGCAGGACTTTCAATTTTTTAACCAGCCTCGTTTATTGTATTAAACCAGCTCCATGTTTCCCTTATGCCATTTACGAGATCAGTAGAAGGATGGTAATTGAATGCGCTTGACGCCTTTGTAATATCACAATAGGTGTGCCTTAGCTCACCTGCCCTGAAGTTTTGGTATTCAACCTGAAAATCTATATCAACAGTATCCCTGAAAACGGCGATTAACTCGTTTATCGTCGTTGGAACGCCTGATCCAAGCTGGAAAACTCCAGATACACCGCTCTCCACAGCATCGAGCACTCCGCCAGCAAGATCTTCCACATATAAATAGTCTCTAGTCTGACTACCATCACCATATACAGTAATGACACCTTTGGTTCTCATATCCCGAATAAATGCCGCTACAACGCTTCCCTTATTTCTGGAAAAAGGGCCGTAAAGATTGGAAAAGCGCAGGCTCACAGCCTTTATTCCGTAGGATTGCGAATATGCGGAACAGTATCCCTCGGCGGCCAGTTTGGAGGCACCATATGGTGACGCCGGTTTAGCGGCAATATCTTCATTTACCGGGGGCTCCACCTCACCTAATATCGCGCCTCCGGTAGATGCGTTTACTATCGAATGAACCTTGTTACGACGCATCGCCTCCAGAATATTAAATGTGCCGCGAGTATTTATCTCAAAATTGATCTCGGGATCTTCTATCGAATCAATTACCCGAGTATGTGCTGCTAAATGGATCACAACGTCCTTGTCTTGCATGAGTTCGTTGACTAGTTTTTTGTCGCGGATGTCTCCCTCTACTACACTTATTTCGCCACTAGTGTCCAGGTCTCCGCTAGGGTTTGTCATATTATCCAGAACCGTGATTTCACAGTCTGTCTTGGACTGGATCAACGGGATCAAATTTGTACCTACAAATCCCAGTCCGCCTGTTATCAGGTATTTCTTCATATTTAAATTAATCTCAAGGTTCCCGATTGCTACACAGCTAATTTCAATTAATTCGTCGGTAACGACGAGCTTAACTGAACCTGTTGGATCAGATACGAATTGCTTGTACTTACACGATTTGACCGCTATCTTTTACTTACTTATCCCTACGCTACGGCGGTACTCAATGCGAGTATTGATATCGCCGAATAGATTTATCCATGGTTCTGGCCATGCCGGAAACGTGTTTCCTGGTAACCTGATTCGTTATAACGTAGGGCATGATCTCTGCATTCGCTCTTTATGATAATTTATAATGTCAATAATACAATTAGTCAAAGTATTTGCCCTATTATCCCGCTTTCATACAAGTAATGGCTATTAGTACTACTAAAAACATTACTGGTGCCCAACCATCTGTTGACCCGGAAAAGGTATGCGGGGCATATCTTCGCTACCCTGAGTCTCCTGACCGTCGTTTGGAACTAGGCCTAAGACTGGAAGGAAAATACAAATCGTCGGACTCCAATCTACCCCTGGTTACGATCATTACTGTTGTTTTGAATCGCAGCGATACGATTGAAAGATGCATGAAGTCAGTATTCGATCAATCGTATGAAAATATCGAATACATAATAATTGACGGCGGCTCTACTGACGGCACGACTGATAAAATCCGGCGATATTCCGACGCTATTGATTATGCGATTTCCGAGCCTGATAGTGGTATATACAACGCGATTAATAAGGGTATCAGGCTCGCTACCGGTGATTTTGTCTTACTCCTGAACTCAGACGATTGGTATTCAGATGATGCTGTTAGTTTGTTGGTGTCCCATGCGATAAATAATGATTCACAGGTAACGCATGCTAATGCTTACACAGTCTCAGAGAGTGGAAATATTACAGGTGCCCTGAACGGCTGGCTGAATGAAGGATTATACACTCGTGGTATGCCAGTACGCCACGAAACCATGCTTGTTAATAAACAAATCTATAATAAATACGGCTACTATGATGAAAGCTATTCAATCATTTCTGATTATCACTATTTGATCAAACTGTATAAAAATAAATGCAGTTTCTCTCACCTCGACAGGGAAATACTATATTTTTCTGAACATGGGATTTCTAATATCGATGATGAGAAAAGATTTTCAGAACGCGCACGTCTATTTAGAGTAATGTTTCCTTTCCTTGAACAACCGGACTTAGACTTGATAAAACGAAAAGGAAGGTTGGCCGTAAATGAGCGCTTGGCACTTATCAATAAATATCGCCAAACAGATGGTGCGGAGGATTTTATCAATAGTATGATTTTTAATATCGGTGCCAGTGTAGCCAAGGGAGAGAGTAATGGTAGACCAGGTAATATACTGAGAAAAATGAAACGTTGGCTCATACCAAATATATAAAATCGGCTCGCGCAAAATGAAACCAATATCAGTTAGCGTAATTGTTCCGGTTTATAACGAGATTAGATATTTACAAGAGTGTCTGGAATCTGTAATCAATCAAACCTTGGAGAACATTGAAATTGTTGTAATTGATGATGTCAGTACTGATGGTTCGATATCTGTAGTCAGGGAGTTTCAGGAGAAGGATAATCGAATTTGTTTGATACAGCAGGATCGCAACCGAGGAATGGGAGAAGCACGCAACAAGGGAATTGAGCTTGCTACCGGCGAGTATATCTTTTTCCTGGATTCTGACGACAGCCTTCCTGCCGATGCCATTCGCACACTCTACGACGTTGCCGAAAGTTACGGTAGCGATATCGTATATGGTAAAGCCGCATCCAAAAGAGATGTCGACTCTTCATATATCAGGTGTGATTTATTTAATGTATCCATTGAGAATTATCCCAGCTTGATTTATTGCCACTCCATATGGAACAAATTAATTAAGAGACAAAAATTGATTAATTCGGGTATCCGCTTTCAACCGCCTCGGTATGCGGAAGATATTTTGTTCAGCTTAAGACTGAATCTTGAATTTAAATCAATAACTACAATAAACAAAGTCACATACCATTATCGATGGGGCCGACAGGTCAATTCTGCCTCAAAAGAAAAAGTGATAGATGCACAATCAAATGTTACTGAGGCGCTTGCCATTGTGAAGAAAAGTAGTGATAGCGACCTAATTGACTTGATGGAGCTAAAAACTGCGCGAACGATATACAGCAGTATGGTGCGTGCAAGTAATGCCCTAGACAATACCGATCTGGTGAATTACTTAAAAAATTGGAATCAGGTAGTCGACGAATTACATAACAATGTTTTTGACAACTTGCCAAGACAAGTCGCTATATTCTGTAAGTTAATTGCGCAAAAGAAACATAATGAAGCAATTTCATATTGGAAGAAATCACGGAAATACGGAATTGTTATTAAATTGATTCGATACGCTGAGAATATATTCAAAAACATTCTTACATCAGTCTAAATAACTGGGATGGGTATTATATCAATACTCGTACCACGACTTATCTATTGCCGCCGAAAGCATTTGATTCATATTAACATTACGCTCTTCATATTTTTTGCCCAATAAAATCAAAAATACTATCGTCCCTCCGAACTTGGGGTTACACACAATAAACAGCATGCACAGGTTCGGAATTTGAATTTGATTCTATTGCACCGTTTATATAGTCATCGTCTCCGCTGGTATATATAGAGATTGTAGATACTAAGAAATGTATATAAAGCATAGAACAAGCTTAATAGTATCCCCGTTAAACCCCCCTTTATTCCATTGTATTCTATTAAATTCTTTCTTAGGGCTTGCCGCGTTTCACGTATCCACATCTTTATCCCGAATCGCTCGCCTCTGTTATAGCGTGCCTCACCTTCTTTTCGTATATATCGGAGATGTTTCGAAACCAGCTGCGGAATCGAATCGATCCAATAATGCCGAATCTTTCCTAAATCATCTCGATCATCCAAATCCATCTTGTGAAAGCCTTCCCTTAATTTGATTCCCGCATGTACGTTTGGTTCAAATCGAACGCGCTTGCGATGCACTATTCGTGGAGCGTAATCGACTATACCCCACCTTGTTGTATAGAGGGGTTCTTCGCGAAAATAGTACCTCCGTGGTATCCCAACAATCCCAACTTCTTCGTGGCTTTTAATTACCGTGTTTATTTCTTTCACACGATTTTTTGGAAACACCTCATCCGGGTCCAATATGACAAGCCAATCGTTAACTGCATAACTCGCTGCTTCTGCACGCACTTCTTCTACAACTTTCACATGTGAATGCCGGATTACACGCGCCCCGAGCTCTTCAGCAATCTCCATGGAACCATCGATTGAACCGAGATCGACAACAACTATCTCATGGCAGAAATCCAGACTATGCAGACATTCCCGAAGCCGTGCAGCTTCGTTATACGTCACAACGACTCCTGAAAAGAAAGACTCTAGAGGCACCCCTTCGACCTCGCTGCCTCGTTGAATGTTATAACCAGACCAGATAATTCAATCATTCTTAGAAATATTCATCTAATCGTTGATCCTTACCAATATCGTCTAGTAAAAAACTAGTCAGCATCCTTTTCAAAGTATACCAGCCTAGAGTCTTCATCTTTAGTTAGATATAGCCCATGACGTCGCGCTAATTCATCTATCATCGCTGTGTAATCCGGAACGCTAACTTCAAAATAATCATCGAACACCATTACTCCACTCCGCAACATGCGCTCGAAAGCCATCCTGAAATCTATTTCCACACCTCTTGCAGCGTGCAATCCGTCAATAAATACCATAGAGAATCGCAGCGAATCCGGTAACAGCTTCTTCTTGACAACATCTTCAGTTGTATACTTAAAACTTTTCACACGTCCGTCGAGCCCGTTCTTCGCCATATTAGCCTTAAATATCTCGAAAGAATTCTGTAACTCTCCTCTTTCAATATATGCCCTCCCCCCCGTGTGTGGATCGATCGACCAGATTTGTTTACTGGATGCGTATCCCAACAATACGGCACTTCTTCCCCAAGCCGAACCAATTTCCAGAATATCTCCCTTAAGCATGCTCGTCCGCATTGCGATGTCATATAAAATTGACAGCTTCTTTTCTCCCGTCCAGCCTTGACAATTTAACGCACGCTTGATGGCCCGCCACTTGTGGAAGTAATTGCGTAGCTGGTTAAACGAACCTTTGGAGGCAGATACAGAACTCATCATGAATCAACTTGTTAAAAAACTTTCTCAAGTGCTGGCTCTATTGAATAGAGCCCATCAAAAATCAAATTACCATATTTATTTCGAAATACATTCCGTGCATCCCGGTAAGCGTCAGTCAAATTCACTACCTGCTGGTCGTGTTTTGTTTTCTTTTTCAATTTATCCTTAGATACTTGCGGCAGCACTAGCTCGAGTCTCGCGGGGTCAAATTCTTTCCCAAAGTGTGCGCATATTTTTCTGATCTCAGCATGCATATCCGACTTCAGCCCTTCGTAGGTGATTACTGCTTTTTTCTTGGTGAAGTCATCATGCACCAACCATTTGGAAAGATGCCGGGCATACAGATTGGTCCAATATTTTCGACTCTCCCCGTCATCTGGGTTTTGTTTATAATAACAAAGTTGTGAATAAATGGTCTCAACTGGATTGCGATAAAGATAGATTACATTCTCGCGACTCAACTCCAGATCCATGTCGTGGGTGTGGTAACAAGTGAAATCAGTTGCATCCTTGAAATAGAACGCCCGCACCAGGGAGGGTTTTTCAAAATACAGCTCCATAATCATCCGTAACCAGTGGCTGCCCGTACGTGAAAAACTTACCAGGTAGGGAAAGTCCGGGTTGTTCGTGAATGCCCTGATGACCTCTGGATCATTTATAGAGACTGAGCTGCCAGGGCTTAAAACCCGGTTCATAATTTCTTTTAGCAAGTTGACATCCATCAGAAATATCTAGTGTTCAGATAAACTGCATCGCCTGCCGTAAGCTGCCCATCCGGGTGAGTGAACAACTCATACAAGTTAAGCAAGCGGAATCCATTCGATCTAAGGTATACATCAATATCACCAAATAATGGCTGGCCTTCGTAAAGCGAAACAAATTCAATTTCGGTGGTGATAATCTTGATGCGCTTCAACAAGCTCCCACATCCCTTCAATGCTTCCAGTTCATAACCCTGCAAATCCAGTTTAAGAAGATCGATCTCACGGCCTTCTAGCATCACATCTTCCAGCCTGACTTGTGGCACCTCCACTACTTGGCGGATATCCATTTTCTCACCATGTATACCCATATTAAGGGCAGAGGGGTTGAGTACAGAAGATGAGACCAGATTATTTAAAACGTTGAAGCTGACGGTCTTTGCTTCCGCTCCCATCACTACTCCATGTACTGTGACATTCCCGCGCTCTGCAAATCTCTTCTTGAGTGTTTCCACTAATTCCGGTATCGGCTCGAAGGCATGGATAACTGGCGATCTGTACTGCTGCAAGAAGTAACCTGTTGTTGAGCCGTTATTCGCCCCCCCGTCAATGATGATCGGCGACTCGGTCATCAGTCTTGCTTTTATATCGACATAGCGATCCCTGACAGCCATCCGTCCAAATGGTTGAGATTGATGCAAGAGATGTATCTGCGCATTTTTACGGATCCGCCTAACTAATGGCCTAAGAATTTTCTTTGTTTTGGTTATAATTCTGGATCGTAATTTGGCCATTCCTGGTCGAGAAGTAGCTAACAAGTTTGTGTTAATTGTTACAGACTTTGTGCGGTCTCCGTTGTCATCCATCGGATGCTGGGTGTGGGTTAGTTGGACGTGTATTTTTCTCCTTTCGAGCTTCTTCTTTAAAGCCTCATCTCGCACATAAAACAAATTTGCGTATAACCTTATGGGCTTGGAATAGCCGTATGGAAGGATAAGTTCGTCCAGCTGCGCCTCGTGCTGACTGTCATCCGATTCGATAACCATCACTTTTGGATGATGGCGAGACAAATCCAAGCCTTTCATTGCCTCGACCTCGTAGCCTTCGATATCCAGCGAGAGAATATCAATTTCGCTGATCTGGTAAGAATCCAGTAAAGAGTTCAACCTGATTTTTCTTACCTGCTGTTCTTCAAATCCGGAAAAATAAGGTGCGTAATCGCGTTGCCAAAGCGTTTCCTTTGTCTTGTCAAGCGAAGACAAACTACCACGTGCATTCGCATAGAAAATCGCATCCTCATCGGCCTCACCAGCAGCGCAATGGCAGATAATGCTGTTAGGTCTGTTCTTTTTCAGCGACTCGATATATCCGGCATGGGCCTCAACACACATCCCTTTCCAACCATGCTCTTCAAAAAACAATGTGTTGCTGAAACGCCTTCCATCTATGCAGCCCACTTCGACAAAGAAACCCTCTTTTTGATCTCCGAAGATCATATCCAAGAGTGCGTCTTCCCCGTGCTGACTATAGTATTTGTTCAAATGATTCACCTTATAGGATCTGCCATACTGATTCGGTCAGTACATCGCCAAGTATCCTCGGATCTCGGATATTTTGGTTGGCGGAAACTTCGCTAACTTCAAAACTAAGGGCCTTTACAACATGATCGAGCGCCAATCTATTGCGCCTCAAACCGAGAGTTAGTGAGTAAGTCCCTGCCTTCAGATTGAGTCTGGGAAACGTCAAATTAACGGAAATTACAGCGTCCCTGTCTGCAGAGAACAGCATCCCGTTTTCTTCGCTTAGTACAGTAGTAATTCGGTAGTCCATATAGGTATCCAATCCGGCTACTACGGACAAGCTATCAATCCTCTCCAACGCCTTTATCTCAAGATCGAAACTGATACTCTCACCCGACATAAATCTGGTTGTTCTTTCCCCTTTGCTATTTATCGGCCATGCGTTGATGAATTTTGCTTTGACGCCGTAGTCATGGCGGGCACGAGGTATGTCTCCAATAGTTAATTTGCCGATCGATGTTGAATCGCTTAGATAAGATTCGATCACCTTACTGATAGAACCGGTATTACACACTGCACCGTCTCGAAGCATGACTCCTTTTCCGCATAGCTGCTGAATTGAAACCATGTTGTGACTAACGAACAATACTGTCCTCCCCTCACTACCAACCTCTTCCATTTTACCCAAGCATTTTCTCTGGAACTGCGCATCGCCCACTGCTAGCACTTCATCAACAATCAATATCTCTGGCTCCAGGTGAGCAGCCACGGCAAATGCAAGGCGAACGTACATGCCACTGGAATAACGCTTGACCGGCGTGTCGAGAAATCTCTCCACTTCTGCAAAGGCAACAATCTCGTCAAAATTATTTTTTATCTCGGCCTTGCTCATACCGAGGATCGCACCATTGAGAAATATATTCTCCCGACCGGAAAGCTCTGGGTGGAAACCCGTACCCACTTCCAGCAAGCTGGCTACCCGACCATTGATGGAAACCTTTCCGGAAGTCGGCTCTGTAATGCGGCTAAGGACTTTCAGTAGGGTGGATTTGCCTGCCCCATTGCGTCCGATTATGCCCACTCGATCACCTTGTTGAATGTCGAAGCTTACGTCCTTTAGCGCCCAGAATTCTTCATGAGTGGGATCACTCTTTGGTGCGGTAAAAGGATGAATAAGTTTATGAGTTAAACGCTTGGCGCTATTTGTAAGGACATCACGTAATGCGGTATAGCCCTCCTGCTTCTGATGGCCGATGATGTACTTCTTCGAAAGATTCTCGACAGAGATAACAGTTGACATCAGATTATATCCGCAAAAGTTTTTTCCGTTTTACGGAAGTACACGATCCCGCTCGCCAGTAATACCGACACCAGAGCAAGCGAGAGCAAAAAGCCGGGCCAGTAGAGCTGTGCGCCGCCCCCCAGGATCGCCCAGCGGAAACCATCAATCACACCTACCATTGGGTTTAGCGAATACCAGAGACGCCATTGTTCAGGGACAATTGTGCTGCTGAATCCAACCGGCGACACATAGAGCCCGAACTGCACGACAAATGGGATGATGTAACGAAAATCGCGATATTTGACATTAAGGGCTGCAATCCACAAACCTGCGCCCATCGCCGCGGCAAACGCGATCAGAATAAACAAAGGCAGAGTAAGTATGCGCCAATCAGGAAGGAACCCATACCAAATCATCAAGCCAACAAGAATCGTTCCTGCAATAAGAAAATCTACAAAACTTACAATTACCGCGCTCGTTGGCACGACCAAGCGCGGGAAGTAAACCTTTGACAACATGTTTGAGTTGCTGATCAGACTATTGCCTGCCTCAGTAAAGGCGTTAGAAAAAAATTGCCAGGGTAAAAGCGCCGCAAACACCAGAATGGGATATGGGACACCGCCAGAAGGGAGTTTAGCCAGCTTGCCAAACACGATCACCAACACAACCATCGTAAGGAATGGGCGTATGAGCGCCCACAAGAAACCGATCACAGTTTGTTTATAGCGAACCAGAATGTCCCGCCAAGCGAGAAAATAAAATAGTTCCCGATAGCGCCATAGGTCCCGCCAATAATGACGCTCTGTTCGACCGGCTTCCAATACGATGTATTCTCTACTACGCATCGGTCTCTGCCTGCCAAAGTACCAATCTAGGACGTGCGGCGAGAACCGGCTCAAGCCGCGCATATTCTTCCGCGGTCATCGCCAGAACACGAATCTTGCGCTCGATGTAACGCTCGGTCTTTGCCACCAGGTCCAGCATATTTTCCTTATTGATATCACCGACTAACGCCAGATCGATGATGCCGGTGTCTTTTCCTTGCGCGTAGTCGTCCAGCAGGATGGCTAGTTGCACATTACCGAGGCGCTCGATCACACTTTCGAGAATCCTGTCCATTCCCAGAGCTTTTTTCACCATTGACTGGAGTTCCGGAAAAAGCGGATGTCCGGTATTTGCGCGGTAGTTGACCTGTCGCCCATTTCGATCGTTGGAGAGCAGCCCCGCACCACTGAGGCTGTGTAGCTCATCGCTCAGTTGTCCGGGGGATACTCCAAATTCGGTCGAAAGCTCCCGCAAATAGGCCTTTTGCTTGGGATTTAGAAAAAGCCGCATCAGGATGCGAATTCGGGTTTTTGATGTGATCAGACTATCTAGCAAGTTTTGACGCCTATTTTGTTCTACTTTTTAGAACAATAGATGCCCGAAATCAGCCTGTCAAATCGACATAAAAACCGAAAATACAG